>OGKA01001655.1_pt1 | contig 16737 bp, 8 predicted proteins | sample 1572211 | NCBI WGS metagenome assembly OGKA01 (sample SAMEA2582125, study PRJEB24529) | metagenome | biome: Human gut stool | place: China | collected 2011 | reverse complement strand
TGCGTTGCTGGTCGCACATCGTGTGAACAGTAACACGCAAAGATTCTTTGACAGGTGCTTTTTCTCTCTTTTTGAAACTTTTTACACCATAAATTCATCTAATAAGTATCAATCGGTTGAGATGGAGCTTAAAAACAATTGAAAGAAGGTGGCGTATAAAATGAAATCTCTTGTAAAGCGGGCGCAGAGGGGAGATGATCAGGCGTTCGTGGAATTGATAGAAGAAAATAAGCAGGCCATGTATAAAGTAGCGATCGGTATTTTAAAAAACGATTCTGATGCAGCAGATGCAATTCAGGAAAGTATCCTCACTTGCTATGAAAAGCTGAAAGAATTAAAAAAAGCACAGTATTTTAAGACATGGCTACTCAGAATATTGATTAATAATTGTAATCAGATGCTTAGGGAACAGAAGAAAGTAGTCGGTATTGAAGCGTATTATGGGGCAGAAGATATAAAAGGAAAGAAAGCAGAAGAAAAGATTGCAGCACCACTGGGAGCAGCGACAATCAACGAAGACTTTCTAGAGCTGTTAGACCAGATGGAACAGCAATATCGGGTTGTATTGATTTTATATTATGTAGAAGAGATGAGCATCCGGGAAATCAGTCAAATATTGCAGATGAATGAAAATACAGTGAAGACAAGACTTTCCAGAGGGCGAGGAGTATATAAAAAACTCTATCTGAAAGAACACCCGGAATTTCAATTTGAGTAAAGCAAAAATTCAGACAAAAATAGAAAACGTGAGCAGAAAAGGAGGGCTTGAGAATGTCATTTGAAGAGAAAATGAAACAGGATTTGAAAAAAGATTTAGAAATTCCAGAGATTGTAGAGCAAAAGATTCAAGATGCATATAAAGAAATCGGACAAGGAAAGCTTAGAATGAAGAAGCCAGATAACAGGAATCAGAAGAGAAAGAAAGTGTGGACAGCAGCGGCGGCAGCTGTGGCGGTGATCGCTATATCAGGAACGGTTCTTTATTCCAATCCGGTACTGGCGAAGAATATCCCGGTGATCGGAGATGTCTTTGCAAAAATGCAGGAAAACAGGGCGAAGGATCCGTATGCAGGGAAAGATAAGACCGCCTATGAAAAGATTGAAGATCATTCTGTAAATGTGCAGACTCCGGGATCAGAAGCAGAAGATAACGGCGTGACAGTAACGGTATCCGATGCATACTGTGATGGATATGAAATGTATTTTACGATGACAGCTACTACAGACAATGAGCAGATCAATCAGAAGAAATATCTGCTGCCGGATAAAAGTCAAAGAGTGCAGGTTGACGGAGTGGAATGCGGTGCAGAACTTTGTCTGGAAAAAGCGGAGGACGGAAGCTTTGTAGGTCTTGGACACATCAGTGCAGATTTTCTGAAGAAAAAGGAATTTTCAGATCAGTCAACGGTAGACATACAGTTTACCCAGCTCTATGGAAAGGGAGAAAATGAGCTGAGCACAACCAAGTATGTGGAGGGCGAGAATCTGATCAGCGGAGAGTGGAATCTCAAATTCACAGTGAATACGGATGCCAGCAACAACCAGACATATGAAGTAAATGCGGAGAATAATGGATTCAAAGTGAGTAAGATTGTAAAAGTGCCAGCATCCACCTACCTTTATCTTGAGGTGCCGGAAACATATGAAAATGTACAGATGATTATTACGGATGCAGATGGAAATGCACTCGAGAAATTCGGAGGTACTTTTACAGATCCGGAAAATGGAGTGTACCAGATCAAGATGCAGTTTGAGCAGACGGATACAGATCAGATTCATGTGCAGGTTGTAGATATGGATCAGAGTACGAACGATAATCTAGTCATGGTTGCAGAAATGACAGCAGATCTGAATTAAACAATAGTCATCTTCTATAGTAACATGCTATCTTTTCGGGGAATGATAGGATGGTCACAACAGAGTTAGTTCGGTTGTGACCTCTTTTTCTTTTTTATTCATCTTATTTTTTCTTTACCAGTTTATGCTAGAGAAATTAATACCACACTCTTGTGATATACTATATCGTAATTAAATCTTTTGTACCTATCTTATAGCACTTGCTATTTCTCAAATCCAACATTTGTTCCATAACAGCTATTTTTGCATACATAGTATTTGCATTTCTTCGTGGATTGCAATCTTCCTTTTTTATTATTTGTTTCTCACAAGCCGTATAAAAATCAACTATACTCAATGTTTTACTTTTTATTCCTGCCAAATGCATAAAATTATTTTTTCCGTATCTTACTTCATAATAGTCATATACATCTGACTTTTTCTCTCTAAATATGAATAATAAAGTAGTGTCTGCATACTCTGAATATAACTTTTGATTGGTTCCGCACTTGGACATTTCGATGAAACAGAAACCAGAGTGGATAAAAAACTCTGGTGAGTTCATGATGCCTCAAACTGTGAATACACCTATCTTGATATCAGTCCCAAACGTGGAAGTGCAGGCATGGAACAATGCGGTGTTCTCCCGGAATTCAAAGGGATTGCCATGCATGACTGCTGAGCTTCCTACTGGAATTATTCAGATATTCAGCATGCAGTCTGCTGTGCCCATCTTCTCCGTGAATTAACGGGGATTGATGAAAATCATCCTGAAGGTATGAGTGCCCATGATATCAAACTCATGAGTGACAATGACCTTTTGGATATGGACTATTTTCTTCATGAATTTGATGATGATGACGATTTTGGTGAAGAAGGCTTTTATCTTTTCTAACAATCGTCTATTTCCTATGCCTCTTTTTTTATGAAGCATTTTTTTACCTCTGCTTTAAACAAAGGACTTTCCTAATATATAAAAAAAGAGCTTCAGGATCTCGGTGTTACCAAAATCCCAAGCTCTAATAAAATCCATAATAGAATAGAAAATCTTGAATCTGAACAGGTTGCTACTGTCCGAGAAAAACAGGAATTGCAGAAAAAACAGAAGACACTAGATATCATCCAGCAGAATTTCACAGCACTGCTCAATGCTCCTCAAATATCAAACAACGATATCAATCGTACCGTTGCACCACCACTTCAACATTAATATTAGAAACGTTTTAAACCATATAACACAAGAAAACTGATTCCACCGCAATGGATCAGTTTTCTTTAAATAATGGCTAGTTCATTTTTCTCTTTTTATAGAATCCTATAATCAAACCAAGACTAACAATCGCTATTAAAAACCATGCAACTATATTTGTTGTATCTCCGGTTTTTACCGTATTTATTATTTTCTGAATAGGATTTGGCTTATCCGGTTTTGAAGGTGTCGGATCCTTAGGCTTATCTGGATTGTTCGGTGGTGTTTCTGGTGAAACCCATTCAGCTTTTGGTTCTATTGTTACATTATATTCTACATTCCCATTGATTTCAGATGGAATGTTAACAAGGAATGGAGCAGATTCAAATATATCTGTACCGCTTTCCACATTTCCAATCTGTGCAATCAGATAAATCCCTTCATCCAATTCTCCAAAACTTGTGCGTCCCGAACTATCTGTTTCTTGCATTAAGCCGGAAATATCATTTCCCTTCGCAAATGCATACAATTGTTTTGCTTGTTTTTCTCTTGCTTCTGCACTGGTATCTTGCAATGATATCCCTGAATCTTTAAAACCATTTTCCCAGACCAGCTCATCATTTTTCATATATTGAATTGGAAATATCGAGAACTTTGCTCCGGAAAGAGTCACTTCTTTATCCGAACTATTTCTCCCTTTGTAGATAATTTGAATGCTTCCTGTTCTGCTTCCTGCTTCAGCATGGATTGTTGAAATATCTATAAAACTACCGACAAGAAAAAGCATAACGAATAAAATAATGTGAATACTTCTTATCTTCTTTCTCACCTTACTTTCCTCCTTTTTCTATCTCGTATACTATAAATTACAGCAATCATCAGTCCTATAAAAATTACTATAATTGTTACAATCAGCACTTTAGCAGTGAAAGATAACTCTGGTTTTATATTGGTATCAGGCTCTTGCTTTGTTGCCTCTTCATAAGGTATTCTCTCTCCACGTACTAAAAGTCTGTGTGTATTGATTGCAAATGGTGTACAAGTAACAAGTGTTGCATAATCCTTGCCTGGTTCAATAGATAACCCATCTGTCTCTTCCGGTAAAACTGTTAATATCTGATCAATCTGATATGCCAGGGTTTCATCTAAAACCTTAATGTAAAAAATATCCCCTACTTCCAGTTTATCCATATTGGTAAATAGTGTCTTTGTCGGAAGACCTCTATGTCCTGTCAGAACTGTATGTGTACTTTCTCCACCTACAGGAAGAGATGTACCCCAGAAATGTCCGACACCTGTCTGCAGAACTGCTTCACTTGTTCCATGATAGATTGGAAGTTCTATATTAATCTTAGGAATACGGATATATCCCATCATTCCCGAACCATTGACGTTCAATAAACTTTCATACCGTTCATCAATTTCTGGTTCTGTCTGTGAAAAAGGATCGATCAAGTCAATATTTCCAAGCATCTCCTGATTATAGGCTCTTGCATCTTCCAACATCTGCTCTTTTTCTGCTTTGCTTAACTTTACGCTGGCTTCATCATAATCAGAAATAACTTTAGAGCCATTCTTCTCATTTAAATAACTGCTATAAGTCGGATATAACAATACGGCGCATGCAACCAAAAGCACGATCAGTCGAATAATATCCTTGACAGTGATCTTTCTTTTTCTCTTACCTTTCATTGCATCCTCCCTGTTGTCATATCCGGAACCGCGGCTATTCCACAATGGGAATAACCGCTTGTTCCAAATACTTTTCTGTATGAAAAAATCAATTACAGATTTGCTTTTCTTTTATCACGCATAAAGCTTACAACTACTCCAAATACAAGGATTGCTGCAACAATACCAAATGCGATTGCTCCTCTGCCACCAGTTGACGGAAGAAGGGAACCAGTACTGTTTTCAATGTCGATGATTTTATCTTCTTCTTCTGTATCCACACCCTGTTTATTTGGAGTTGAAACAGTATAATCTGTATCACCTGTTTTTTTAATTGTTACTTTTACAGGTGCAGCCAGTTTATTATAGCCATCCGGAGCCTGAGTCTCTTCCAGATAATAAACACCCGCTTTTAAACCATTGATATGTAAATTGTAATCCTTTTCGTCAATACCAGATCCTACTGTAATAACATCTGTGATCGCATCTGTGGCATTCTGATCCTCCGCATAGGTATATTTACCATTTGCATCTGTATCTTTTGTCACCTTAATAACATTTGTTTTATCAATAGTTCCATCTTCATTTGCACCATATAATGTAAAGTGTGCATCTGCTAACATTGTACTATGAGTATCGGTTTTCTTAACATCTAATGGATAAGTAGGTGTAACAACTTCATGAGGTTTTGTTGTTCCTGTTTTCTCATCTCCAGGATTATTACTATACTCTAATGAAGCGCTATTTTTTGTTTCAACAACAGCATCTTTATTTACAGTTGCCTGATATGTTACTTCAATTTCCTGTCCTGCAGTAGCTGCCTGTACTTTTTGGGATAAGTCAAGAAGCATTGTTCTTGTTGCAGTATCAGAAACATTTCCATCACTGCCAACAAAATCTGCTGTTGTTACATCTGCGACTTCTGTTCCATTAATTTTAACGCTTACTTTTACTTTTGTTCCATTATCATTGGTTACAAAATCAAGGCCATCTGTTAATGTATCGTGAATTTTATATACATAATTATCATAGCCTGTCATATCCGGAACAGTTCCTTTGATTGTATATGTTACAGTCTGTCCTACATGAACTGTCTCAGCATCTTTATCTGCTGTTTTTGTGATATCCGGTGCTTCTGATTTCAAAGCGACCGCATTATGTGTTGCATCCACAGTTAATAAAGAAGCCTGAATGCTGTTTACGCTTCCTACACATACTAAATAATAACCATACTCTAATCCTGTAAACTGATAGTCTGTTTTTGTCTCAGCTATAATTTTTCCAGAATCTTTTGTTGCAGCTACTTTATTCTTTAAAGCATACTTTCTAAAAGCATTAGCGAAATTCTGTACTTCTTTAGCATTATCAGATCCAAGACTACTTACAGCATTTTCAATTTCTTCATCGGTAGAATCTTCAGTGATTTTATCATTATTCAATGCAGACACGATTGCTTTTTTATATCCATCAGTTGTATTCACAGTGTATGCATAATGAGCATTTTCATCGGAACCAGACTCTGTTACATCAAATAATTTGTACAGATAAATAGTCTGATCTTTCAGTGTCTGTGCTGGTGTCGTTCCTGATTTCACACTAACTGTAAGTGTTCCGTTTCCAGTAGTTGTTTTTCCTTCGTCGGCAAATGCTGTGACAGACATAGCCATCATCATAATCGCTGCCAGCATTAATGCCATGATTCTTTTCATTCTCTTCATAACAATTGTCTCCTTTTCTTGAGAATTTTTCTTTTATAGTTTTTCTGCTTTTTTATTTTCCTTGCATTTTTTATATCTCATTACGAAATATATCAGGAAAAGCAGAACAGCTATCAGGTAAATCAAATAGCTTCCGTATCCTCCGGTATCCGGAAGACCTGGGAAATGTCTATTAGTTATTGTGAAGGTAAATCCATCTGGCGATTTATCTATCGTTGTTGTATAACCATCCACCTTTGCTTCTGTGATGGAATACGTGTAATAATAAATTTCATCTCCATCTGTCTTGTATGCCGGGAGTTCCTTTATCACCTCCTGCCATTTAGATTTATCGATAGAACCTTCTATTTTGTAACTCTCGTAACCTGGTACTGGTTCTGTCGTTTCATTTCCTGCCTTATCTTTCCAAGTACGTGATATTGTTACCGTAATACTGTTTGGTCTTGAATGATCAAAATTGTTTAAATCTTTCCAAACTTTATTGATCGTCAGCTTGATGTTCTCATCACATGGATCCTGTGACTCGGATGGTTCCGGTGTATCACTATCTCCCGTGTTCAATGTTGTTCTAGTATCTGCCATCAATACTGCCTTTGCTGGTGATTCATAGGCATTAAGATCTGCTTTCACTGAATCACTCTTGCTTGCCAGAACAGCATTCTTTAAAGTCTCAAAGGTCTTTACCGGATTCATGTGTCCTATTGTATAAATATCCCATCCGCTTGCATCATCCTTTTCATGACTGCTGTTCAAGATACTGTTATTCTTTTCAATTTGATCTAATGATTGATCCAGTTTTCTATAAATACGATAATTGTTCTTTTCGCCTTCCACCTTTTCCTGGCTATTGAAGTCATATACCGTATCCAGTTCACTTTTTCCACTAAATGGTCCAACAAGATCTTTTGTTCCCCGAACCACATCACAGTAATACATGTTGTTGTTCTTCAAAAGTCCTTCATCGTTGAATCCAACAAATCCACCACTTCGTCCGTCTTTTGTATCACCGTCATTGTTATTTCCGGCTCCACCGGCATAGACATCATATCCTTGACTGACACCGTAGACATTACTATCTGTGATTTTTGTTCGATTCGCCTTGATCAGACTCACACTGATATTGGATTTGGCATCATTATCATTCAAAAGTCCATTTTCATCGCATGGAAGTTTGATGGATGAATCTCCAATCGTAATAATTGCAAGGTCTGTCTGTTGATTGTTATCCGTTGACTTTTTTGAAAGTCCTACAGAAATATCCAATCCAAGCAGATTTACATGAAGCAGTTTGCCATCATACAGCGCATCCACTTTGATGATTCCAAGATTAATCTTCAGAAGATCGGAATCCTGGATTTTATCCAGATATAGTGCTTTTACAAGTTGATTAACAACTGAGAATATTACATTCACTGCTCCTGAATCCAACTTCAAATCTGCAAGATAAGCGAAACTTGTTCGTCCTGCAAATCCACCGGCTGTTCCACCTGACGCTACCTGTTTCAGTCCAATTTTCTGGTTTGTCTTGTCACCTGCTGTACAATTCGACATTCTTGCAAGATTTGCATATCCGATAAATCCTCCGGCAATCTGCTCATCTCCATTTGTACTCTGCACAGTGTAACCATCATCAGTTCCTGTAACTGCACAGTCATCAATGTGAGAACCAAAAATGTCCATAACTCCAAGAGCTCCACCCAGTAACTGTCCTGTATTGTCTCCAATAACGTCTATCTTGTCTGCCTTAACTACTCCACTCTTTCCAGAATAGCCGACAAATCCTCCGACACTATTTAAACCTCTTACATTACTTAATTCTGTTACTTTACTGTTTTTCACAGAACCATTTAGCAATGAGCCGCCAAAACCCCCGGCTGTTCCACTATAGGTAACTTGATTGTTCTGTCCGGATTTTATCGCTGTGTTTGCGCTGACACTTAAGCCAGCATCCTTACTTCCGCTTACAGTTCCGTAATATACATAACTTCTAAACGCATCCAGCACATCGGTTCTTCCAAGCTCTAATAATTTATCAAGAAGCGAGGTCTCATTTCCTGCACTGATATTGGCAACTCCGGCCACGTCAGCAACACCAAAGCATCCTCCGGCATATTCACCTGCGACTACGGAACGGATATTCTGTACAGAAACTCCTGCCTCTTTCGTACCCTTCTCACCGAGTACAGTTCCTTCCAGATTTCCGGCAAATCCTCCAGCTGCTTTTGCATAAGAAGTGTTATTACTTCTACTTGCGTAAGCACCATTTACGATGATTCCCCAGTCATCCCAGGATTCCACATCCGCATAACGGATAGTTGCGACTGTGGCATTTAATACTTTTATCAAATCTGCCGGTGTACTTAACAGTTTATTCAGAAGCTGGCTAAGTAATCCTTCTCCTGCCGTAGGATCCACTGTTGCTACACTTCCTGGTCTGGAGCTTCCGACAAATCCTCCGACATAGCTTCTTCCGTCAACTCGTCTCAGCTTTGTGACCTTGCAGCGTGCATCATTTTCGCCCCAGATCTGCCCACCGATCAGTTTTCCTACATAACCTCCGGCATAACCACAGGTATCTTTGTCATCTACACCTTCTGACTGGACAATCAGTCCACTCTGATAACCCTCTACCGAAGATTTCTTGATTACTGGCACAAAGACATTAAGTACCTGCAGCATTTGTCCTAATTGCAGATTAAGACCGAGGATATCAACTCCTCCAAGCTTTGCTGCTCCGCCGTTTATCATTTCCCCTGCAAAACCGCCGGCACATCGAAGCCCTTTAATTGTCTTCGCCTGATAAGCCTGTCCATTTGTAATAGTTCCGGTCTGCATTGATCCGACATAGCCACCGGCTGCTCCGCCATTTGCCAGTTTTGTCTCATCTCGGTAATTGACTCTTCCTGCTACAACATTGTATCCGTAAGCATACTTTCCTATGATTGCATTCAGTTCAGCCTGATTACTTACTGTTCCATGCTCCGCAAGATCACTTCCGTAACCACCCTTTTTTCCGACAAACTCCACCCATTTATTCCAGGTTTCATAATCCATCAAGGCAAGTGGTCCGTAAACTGCCGTATTTTCTTCCGTCGGATAGACAACACTAAGAGCTCCCAGGATGTTATCTACTTTTACCAGTCCCCACAACAAGGACAGGTTTCCGGTACTTGCCGTATCTGCTGACTCCATAAGTCCTGTGAAGCCACCAGCAATTTCTTCTCCGTATACCGAGCGAATCCGGACTGCTTTGCAGACACTTGTTGGTCCGGTATAGTCTTTACCTTTCCATTTCTTTGTATTGTTTCCCCAGATGTGACCACCTTCATTATGTCCTGCATAACCTCCGGCCATACCTCGTTGTACCTGTGTTGTGGAATCAGCATCTGCACGAACTGCACCACCACAAGGAATACAAGTCGTAGAGCTGTTTCTGATCGTCGGTACAAAGTCCTCCGCTAATGATGCCAATGTATCTGACACATTAACAAGACCATCTAAGATACCAGTATCGCCAAGGACATTTGCCACATTTCCTGGCTGCAAGTCTCCCACATAACCACCGGCTGTAATCTGGCCAATGATATATGAGAAGTTATTTGCGTTGGAATTCTGAATGTGTCCACCGGAAATCTTTCCGGCAAAACCACCTGCATCACCAAGTATGTCATTTGCCGATGCATCAGATGCTGTATTTTCCCAGGTCGCTTTTACTGCAAAACCTCCAACATTTCCTGTAACATCAGAATGTTCTATCGTAGAAACAACGACGTTCAATGCATCCAGCACATGATTGATTCCTATCGACTTACCAAGTACACTCAAACCTTTTCCAATTGAAGCCGCAGAACCAATATCCATATATCCGATATATCCACCTGCATATCTGGCACCGGTTACTGCATATGTGCTTTTATTTTCATCATAGTATGTTGGTGCTTCATTTGCTTCTAGATCCTTCGGTTCCTTTACAGTAGTATGCTTCAGATTCGTAACATCACAGTAGCTTATCTGTACACCGCTTCCGTAACCGATAAATCCTCCGGCACTTCCAGAATTGCTATCGTCTGTTTTCATTTTGTTGGCAGTAACAGTAAATCCGTTGTCTGACTTGACTCCTGCATACTGCACATATGGAATGTAGGCATTGATCAGGTTCAGCAAATCTCCGACATTAATATTCAGCCCCTTGATACCTCCAAGAATGCTGATTCCACCTCCAGCATCTGCCAATGCTCCGGAGTAAACATTTCCGCCAAAGCCTCCGGCATAAGATTGCCCGTTTACATGATCCAGATTATACACAGAATAATAGTTACCTTCTCCTGCATCCTGGTTGTTAACCGTTCCACTCTGGAAGTTTCCGACAAAACCGCCAGCTGTATCTGCAGCAACTCCGCCTTTATCAACATAAGTAACCGTGCACTCTGTATAAGAAGGAAGCAAGTACGTGACAGCACCTAACAACTTATTTGCATTTAGCAAAGCCTTGACATCCGCTTCACCAGCTACATCTGCAAGACCTCCGGTCTGTGAAGAACCTACAAATCCTCCTGCAAAACCATCTGTATCATTTGCTGTTACTTCTTTTAAATTTTTCACATCAGACTTAATGATCTCACAGCTGTTACTCTTTCCGATGAAACCACCGGCTGTATAATCCACTACTTCGCCATTGGAATTTGCACCTGTTGCTTCTACAGTCATGCCTCCTGCGATGCCATTTACATGAGCTTCATTGATTTTAACTCTGACACCTTCTGCCACAGAAAGCAGATTTCCTACTTTCAGCAAATTGTTTAGTCCTAACAGATTCAAAGTCAGTCCGTTTCCACCAGCCAGATCTCCCGGACCTGCACAACCGATAAAACCACCTACTCTGTTTTTTGCTGTAACAGATTTTACCTGATTCAATGTTACAGTATCCACATCTCCACCGACAGCTTCACCAATCGCTCCGCCGGCGTAGTTTTCTTTTGCTTCTACTGTATATCCATCATTTACTCCCGTCACTGTTACATGATGCACAGTAAATCCAAGGAAGTTTCCGATTCCAAGCGTATTATTTAAAAGTCCTGTGACATTTGCTGTTGTTACACTTCCGGCAATACCTCCGGCACGATTTTCACTTGCCGTAACTGTTTTTAATCCTGTGAGCACATTATCTCTTTGGGCTACACTGCTCGCATCTCCTCCGCCATGTTTCCAATACGGAAGTTTATTTAAATATTCGGAACTGGATTCTGCAATATAGACGCCATCACCGCCACCAAGAATACCACCAGAATAACTCTTACCAGCCTCAACTGAAACTGATGAACAATCCATATTACATCCCAAGATTGCTGATGGTGCAATTCCTACAAGTGACAAGAGCATACCTGCTTTTTCTGGATCACTCGACAAAAGACCTGTCAACAAGTCTTTCACTGTTGTTAAAAGGCTTGCATCCTTGACTTCTTTATTTCCAAGGTTTGTAATCCATCCAACTGTTGAAATACCACTCACACCACCGGCATAACTTCCGCTTGCTTTAACTGCAATGCTTCCGCTCACTCCGCAATTGACTGCATAGCTGTTTGTCTGTGCTCCTACAATACCACCTTGATAATTTTCACCAGATACTGAGACATTACATCCTGTCAGATTGCAATTTAACAAGATACTCTGTGGCTGCATTACTCGAATAAGTTCAACACCTACATCACTTAACAAACCTCGGATTTTTGCATCTCTGCTGATTCCTGCAAATCCTCCGCCGTATTCTTTTGCCGTTACAGAATAACTACTGTTTTTCACGGAGCAGTCAAAGATTCTTGTTCCTACCTGCTGTCCTACAAAACCACCTGCATAATCTTTATCCGCAGCTCCGATAGTTCCTGCCAGATTCTCTACATGACAGTATTTGATATTTACATTTTTGTATCCAGTAGGGATTAAACTACCAACCGGCAATGCATTGTCCAGAAGAATTGTGATCAAATCTCCAAGCCCAAGTCCCGGAATTGCATTTAACAATGATGATAATGCATTCACCGTTACTCCAAGAGCTTTTGACAATCCGTCATACTCTGTTACACCTTCTGTATAACCGACAAACCCACCAGTACGATCATTAATATTCGAAACACTGACTTTTCCTGTCACATCACAGTTTTCAATGGAAACATCACCCACTAGCCTTCCGGCGAATGCACCTGCTGCATAAATCGTCGGATCCTTTGCTCTTGCATTTAAAAGTGCTGATAATGTATCTTGCAAATTCAGTTTTACGCTTCCAAATGATAAAACTCCTACTAATAAATCAACTACACCACCTACAAGCCATCCAAGTCCCGATGTAAGTCCACTTATTATGGTCTGTGTATTTTTATGTTTATTCGTGTTATTTTGTACATTTACATTTTGTAATTCCAGGTTTGATACGGAAACCGTTCCGGCGCTGACACCAATGTTGTTTACATTCACCTCATTCGTAATTGTTCCAAAAAATCCAATTCCTATATACTTAGAACCATCCATTTCTTCTGTCTGGTTCACATTCACATTAGAAATTACAGGTTTTCCAGTTGCCAAAATAGAATTTCCATCCGTAAGTGTCGCCTGTCCATCTGCTAACTTTGCACCTTTGATGTCCCCCGACACCATAAGCGGTGTCCACAGATCATCTTCTTTATTTGAGTTCACACCATCCTTGGATAAGTCAATATCTCGAAAAATGATGTAATTTGCATTGGATGAATATTTTAAACCACCATATTCTTGCTTTAACTTCATCAGACTCGCTGTTTCATTGTCAGGTAACCCTTGGTCGTTAACGCCACATAAACTACCAGTTCCTACTGTAAGACCACCCAATAATGTCCCTAACAGTCCACCTACTCCCTTCAACAGACCCGTAACAATATCATCGCTTGTCAAATCGACATCTGCCAACTTATACTTACCATTATCTTTATAATATAGATACGAGTTATCACCTTTCACTGTATCTGGCTTTTGTTGGAATCCAGAAAGATGGGTAGTTGCCCCTTCTGCAGCAACAGCATCAAGTCCAAGATCCGCATCGCCTGGATAGTATGGTGTGTAGAAAGGCTTTCCGCCAAGTAATCCGCTTACTAACCCCTGACGGTAATAAACATACAGTCTCGGAGTTACGCTCTTATTGCTTCCAATCGCCCGCAACTGTGACTCATTTCCGATCAGAATATATTTCTTCCCGGAAACTTCTACATATAATTGTCCCGGTTTTGTTCTTCCATCTGCATGTTCACCATCTAGCCACTGAACTCCATTCGCTGATTTTTCTGTCAATTGATCTGCAACCAGTTCTGGCTTATCCGAATTAAACTTCTGCGATAACACATAATTATGAGACTTACTATAAGTCAGATACTCCTGATCTTCTCCATCCGGGTAAATCATCTGCCCCATACCAAACTGTGGTGCATCATAATCTAATGTCATAACAGGTTCTGTTTCAGATTCTTCCTGTGCAAGTACCATTAACTGATATGGATTATATATGTAGATTGTATCCGTTTCCTTATCATACAGCGTTGGTGTTTCGTTTTCTTCTAGTTTCGTACCTGTGATAGTTCCGGTAAAGGAATCCGGTACTAACCACATCTGTTCCGAGTTCATCTGGATGTCATTCATCAAAATGTACTGAGCATCTGCACCGTATTTCAGCTCTGTGCCTTCATTCTTTACTACTTCTCCAGAACCAATCTTTCCATCCTTATCACCTGTGTAAATATAAGCATCTGAACCAATCTGTTTTAATTGTTCATAATTATAAATGCATATTTTACTATCCTTATAATAAGCATCTATATTATCTGTTGATTCCGCTTTAACATTTCCACCGGACGATTCCGATTCGTCATTTTTCGAGTTTTCACTTGTTTCCTCCGATATCTTAGATTCGGATTCCGTGGTGCCATTTATTTCATCTGAAACTGTGGACTCGGTTAATACTTCACCATTACTCTTATTGGCATCATCAGAAAGTGTCACTTGACTAGTGTTGGTACCCGATGGATTTACGTCTGCCGCATCCGCAATATTCACTTGAGAAAATAAGATAGCCATACATAGTATTACTGCGATAATTCTGTTCTCTATCCTTCTTTTTTTCTTCATATCTGGACCTCTAATCGGAATAAAAATTCCTACCATTTACTCAATATTGCATTCTAATATCTAGAATGATTTTTTAGCATAAAATAACTAATTTTATTATAATATCCGTTAAAATTTCTTTCATTTTCATCAAATACCTACTGGGCTTTTTCCTTACTCTTCTCTGTTTGATTCTACTTTCTGCACCCACTCTTTTTGCATAGCCGCAGCAAAAAAACATTGAAGCAATTTCATGGAAAACGCTCCACATTCAGCATTTACAATCATCCTTACCGCCTCGGCATGTTTCAGTTTTCGTTTATATGGTCGCTCACTGACCAAAGCATCATAGGCATCCACCAAACCGACCACCTGAGCACAAAGCGGAATCTGATCTCCCTTTAAACCGTCCGGATATCCAGAGCCATCAAATCTCTCATGGTGATGTCGGCAGATTTCATAGCTGTACTTATTCAATTTCTCTGTTGTCATACCATTCGGAAATCTCAATGTCATCTCTGCACCGGTAATTGGATGCTGCTTCACGACTTCCATCTCGTCTATCGTTAATTTCCCATTTTTATTCAATATTTCTATCGGTACCCGGATTTTACCAATATCATGGATTGGTGCCAGGTGTGATACATTTTCAATCTCTTCTTCGGTAATTCCAAATTCCGGATAATTTTTCTGCAGTTGGCGATAAACCTGCTCCGTATAAAAACTAATATCATCCTGATGTTCCGTTTCCACCAGATTATTATGATTCAATACCGCAACAAGCAAAGAAACCATATCCCAATACTGTTTCGTGATATTCTTTTCTTTCTTCCGCAATTCCTGTTCCATATTAACAATCGTATCTGGAATGACCTTCGCATTATGTAATGTGAGAATGGCAATATTCTCCGTCTCATCTACATATCTTTTTGCTTCCATCCAAATATAAGAATCTGCTTCATTATCACATATTCTGCGGTAGGACATATCATCTTCCATACAGCCGTCTACTAAGTGTTCCGTAAGCTTTTCGCTTGTCAAAAATCGTCTTAACTTCTGGCGATCCTGTTCATATACATATTGTTCTGTGTACTTCCTTATAAACTCATCATAGGTAGCTGAATCACTTACTTTATCATAGACTTCATGTACGTGGGAATAAATACATTCATATGTTTGATCCTTTAAATTCAATTTTATAACTACATAAAAACGTCCAAAATATTCATCTTTGCCCGGCTGAATAATATCTGATATTTTCACATTTTCCAGCCTGTTATTATAAGTGTTCTGCAGATCCAGTAACACCTTATGTACCTTGCAGCAATCTGAATAATTTCTGGAACAGTATCCGTCCTTCTCCAGACATCTGCTAATTGCCATTGTTGACTCTGTACAGTTAATAACGTCCATAAGAGAAATTTCTTCCGGTCGTTTTTCCAGCATATAGCCTCCATTCGATCCCTCTGCCGCTTTAACAATTTCTTTTTCTTTTAGTTGCTTTGTTATTTTAGGAATATAACTTGCCGGAATATTTAATTCACGAGATAGTTCTGCTGTAGTTATTACCTTATTTTCTGATGCTAGATAACATACGATTCTAATGGCATAATCCGTTGTATTTGTAAGCTGCATAATGTCACCCTCTCTATCCGTCCCCAATAATGATTTTTATCCTGAACATTTTTCTTGTTTCTTTCATTGTAAAAAGGAAGAATCATACTTCCAGGTTCTTCACTTCACAAGCACAATTCTTCCTTTTTGCCTTAATGATATTTTCTTTTTACTTTTCTGAAAAATACCATGCTTCCAATGCCAATCAGTAAAACCACAATCAGCATCATAATCCAGCTATTATTCTGAATATTTCTTCCGGTTACGGGCGGTGCCACGGTTGATGTATTTGTAAATTGGATATCTTCCGTTCCTGTTGCTGCCATTGTAAATGATGCTGCTTCTCCAACGGTTTTCGATCCACCATTTATCGAGTATGACACCTCGAAGTTTGTTCCCGGTGCTGTCTCCGTAACGGTATATGTCCATCCTGTCGGTAAGCAACTGATATCTACAGATTCATCTTTTTTCAATGTAAAGGCTGCCTGATTATTTGTGAAAGTCAGTTTTTCTGCTGTTCCATTTCCTTTTTCAATAACAGCTGAAAGATATCTTCTCCCAGTGTCGTTTCCTGTCTGGGAAGCT
>OGKA01001646.1_pt1 | contig 16811 bp, 9 predicted proteins | sample 1572211 | NCBI WGS metagenome assembly OGKA01 (sample SAMEA2582125, study PRJEB24529) | metagenome | biome: Human gut stool | place: China | collected 2011 | reverse complement strand
CCGGTGAAGAATGACAACGGCAGTTGGAGCGGTCCCGGACAGGAGGCGCAATGGTACGGAAGTATCCGCAATCCGATCGGTACGCTTCACATGATGACTAACGAGACGAAAGGATATAACTTCCTCGCAAACATCACCGGAGAGATCACCTTCACTAAATGGCTGAAACTGAAAAGTACCTTCGGCTATGACGCCAAGTTCTGGTTTGCCGACAACTTTACTCCGGCATACGACTGGAAACCGAATCCGGTAGAAGAATCTTCCCGCTACAAAAGCGATAACAAATCATTCACTTACCTGTGGGACAACTACTTCGTATTCGACCATACTTTTGCAAAGAAGCACCGTGTAGGTGTGATGGCTGGTTCTTCCGCACAGTGGAATAACTACGATTATCTGAACGCACAGAAAAACATTTTCATGTTCGACAATATCCATGAGATGGACAACGGAGAAAAGATGTACAGCCTTGGCGGCAGCCAGAGTGACTGGGCATTGCTCTCACTGATGGCACGTCTCAACTACTCATACGAAGACAAATACCTGCTGACGGCTACCGTACGTCGCGACGGCTCTTCCCGCTTTGGTAAGAACAACCGATGGGGAACATTCCCTTCCGTATCTCTGGCTTGGCGTGTCTCTCAGGAAGACTGGTTCCCGAAAGATAACTCCCTGATGAACGATCTCAAACTACGTGTCGGATACGGTGTGACCGGTAATCAGGAAATCGGCAACTACGGCTTTGTCGCATCCTACAACACGGGTGTCTATCCTTTCGGAAACAATAACTCCACCGCTTTGGTATCTACCACCCTCTCCAATCCGAACATCCATTGGGAAGAAGTGCGCCAGGCCAACTTCGGAGTGGACATGAGCCTGTTCGATTCGCGTGTCAGCCTCTCACTGGATGCTTATATCAAGAATACGAACGATATGCTGGTGAAGGCTTCCATCCCCATCACTTCGGGCTTTGAAGATACTACCGAGACTTTCACCAATGCCGGCAAGATGCGCAACAAAGGAGTGGAAATGACATTGCGTACCATCAACCTGAAAGGCATCTTCTCCTGGGAATCCGCTTTAACGGCTACCTATAATAAGAATGAGATTCTGGACCTGAACAGCGAAACTCCTATGTTTATCAACCAGATAGGCAATTCATACGTGACCATGCTGAAAGCCGGTTACCCGATCAACGTTTTCTATGGATACGTTACCGACGGGCTTTTCCAAAACTGGGGGGAAGTCAACCGCCATGCCACCCAGCCGGGCGCAGCTCCGGGAGACATCCGCTTCAGAGACTTGAGCAACGACGGAGTGATTAACGACGAAGACCGTACGATTCTTGGCAATCCGAATCCGAACTGGTTCTTCTCACTCTCCAACAACCTATCTTACAAAGGATGGGAACTCTCCGTTTTCCTGCAAGGAGTGGCAGGCAACAAGATTTATAATGCCAACAATGTGGACAACGAAGGAATGGCTGCCGCCTACAACCAGACCACAGCCGTACTGAACCGCTGGACAGGAGAAGGCACAAGCTACTCCATGCCGCGTGCCATCTGGGGCGACCCGAACCAGAACTGCCGCGTATCCGACCGATTTGTGGAAAACGGCTCGTATCTCCGTCTGAAAAATATCACCCTTTCGTATACACTGCCTAAAAAGTGGTTGCAAAAGATTCAACTGGAAAACGCCCGTATCTCCTTCTCTTGCGAGAATGTGGCGACTATCACCGGATATTCGGGCTTCGACCCCGAGGTGGATGTCAACGGTATAGACAGCAGCCGTTACCCTATCTCGCGTACATTCAGTATGGGCTTGAACTTTAACTTTTAAATCAGGAGGAAGAAAATGAAAAAGAAACTGACTTTTATAATGATACTTGCCGTACTTGCCTTGACATCGTGCAGTGATTTTCTGGATAAGTACCCCAAATACGGTGTAGACCCCGAATCGGAAGTGACCAATGAGATTGCCGTAGCACTGACTACTGCCTGCTATAAGACGTTGCAGTCGTCCAATATGTATAATCAGCGCCTGTGGAGCCTCGACATCCTTGCCGGCAACAGCGAGGTAGGTGCCGGAGGAGGAACCGACGGACTAGAAACTGTTCAGGCGGCTAACTTTATAGCGCAGAGCGACAACGGTTTTGCCCTGTACGTATGGCGTTCTCCGTGGGTAGGCATCGGACGTTGTAATATCGTGCTTTCCAATCTGCCTTCGGCTGCCATCTCCGATGAGATAAAAGACCGTTGCATGGGTGAGGCATATTTCCTGCGTGCTCATTACTACTATATCCTCGTCCGCCTTTATGGTGGCGTACCTTTGCGGCTACAGCCCTTTGAGCCGGGACAGTCGACGGATATTGCCCGCAATACGGTGGATGAGGTATATGCGCAGATTCTATCGGACTGTAAGAATGCGGTGGATATGCTTCCCCCAAAGAGCAGTTACGGAGAAAATGACAAGGGACGTGCCTGCAAAGAGGCGGCGATGGCTATGCTGGCAGATATTTACCTGACGCTGGCGCCCAACCATCGGGACTATTACAGTGAAGTTGTTACGTTGTGCGACCAGATTACTGCGATGGGATATGATTTGTCTCAGTGCAAGTATGCCGATAATTTCGACGCTACGATCAATAACGGTGCGGAATCCCTTTTCGAAGTACAATACTCCGGCAGTACGGAATACGATTTCTGGGGAGGGGACAACCAGTCTTCCTGGCTGTCGACCTTCATGGGACCCCGCAACTCCGGTATGGTGGCAGGCGCTTACGGATGGAATCTGCCTACGGAAGAATTTATCAAAGAGTACGAAGCGGGCGATTTGCGCAAAGATGTGACCGTGTTATATCAAGGCTGTCCTGCTTTCGACGGCATGGAATACAGACGTTCATGGTCGGGTACAGGTTACAACGTCCGGAAGTTCCTTGTGTCGAAGACCGTTTCGCCGGAATATAATACCAACCCGAATAACTTCGTGGTATACCGTTATGCGGATGTCCTGTTGAAGAAGGCGGAAGCCCTGAACGAACTGGGACATCCCGATCAGGCTGCCGCACCTCTGAATATCGTCCGTCATCGTGCCGGACTGGCGGATGTACCGACTACCTTGAATCAGGAAACAATGCGGGAAAAGATTATTCACGAACGCCGGATGGAACTTGCTTTTGAGGGACATCGTTGGTTTGACATGATTCGCATCAATAATGGTAACTATGCGATTGAGTTCCTGAAATCCATCGGCAAGAATCAGGTGACGAAGGAACGTCTGCTGCTGCCCATCCCGCAGACAGAGATGGACTCTAACAATCTGATGACTCAGAATCCCGGTTATTAATCGCTTTTACAATCATTCATTTAGACAGATCATATGATGAAGAAATATATATATCAGATGTTGTGCTCTCTTTTCATCGGCGGAGCGATGGTTTCCTGCGCCGAGGATTATATGGAGACGGACAAGGGACATGATACGCTGACTCTTACGGTGAATCAGCAGGAGATCGTATTGAACGAAAAGAATCACAGTCAGGAGGCGTTAACGCTTTCATGGACTACGGGAACGAACTACGGAAGCGGAAACCGTATTTCTTATACACTGGAAATAGCCAAGGCGGGAACCGACTTCGCCCGTGCCTATTCCGTAGATTTAGGAACGGGAACTTATCAGTGGACGAAGAAAACGGAAGAACTCAATCAGTTTCTGAACACGCAGCTAGGCGTCGGCTATGCCGAAAAAGTATCGCTGGAAGCACGCATTACCGCTACTGTTGCCGGAATGGAAGAAAAGGAGCAGCGTGCCACAGTTGCGCTGGATGTGACTACTTATCAACCGGTTACTCCGACGCTTTACCTCATCGGAGAAGCTGCCCCTAACGGATGGAGCGCCGATCAAGCGACGCCTATGGAGCGCACGGACAACGGACAGTTTACGTGGACAGGAAAGCTGAATACCGGTGTATTCAAGTTTATAACGACATTGGGAGAATTTCTTCCATCCTACAACCGGGATGCCGCTGCCGGAGAAGAACTACGGCTTATCTACCGCACATCGGGCGACGAACCGGACGAACCATTTACAGTCAGCAAGGAAGCGACCTATATAGTCAAGGTAGACCTGCTCGACCTGACAATGACCATGACCGAAACGGAAAACATCGGATGGCGCTTTGAAGAATTCTATATTGTCGGCTCCTTTACCGGCGACAATGGCTGGGGATTCGAGGCACTGTCTAAAGATGCCGTTCAGATGAATCTGTTCCATTATGGTGCCGTGATTCCGTGGAAGGCGGACGGTGATTTTAAGTTTACTTCCGTGACGGACTTCGGTCAGTCGGATGCTTTCTTCCATCCCACCGAAGGGAATGCTCCGTATACTTCCACTTCAGTTGTACTGGGAGGTGAAGACAATAAATGGCAAATGAAGGAAAGCGAATGCGGCAAGGCCTATAAAGTGCTGTTCCTCACAGCCAAGGGAAAGGAAAAGATGCTGATGCGTCCGTTTACCCCCTACGAAGGACTGTATCTGGTAGGCGATGCCACTCCGAACGGATGGAGCATCGACAACGCCACCCCGATGGCTAAAAGTGCCGACAGCCCTTACATCTTTACCTGGAGCGGTACACTGAATACAGGGGAGATGAAGATCTCCTGCGACAAGCAGTCCGACTGGAACGGAGACTGGCTGATGGCGGACAAGAGCGGAAAGGCACCGACCGGTGAAGTGGAGACAGCCTTATTTACCAGTAAAACGGATGCGGAACTGAAGAATATGTATCCGGATACAGACCTCGGCAGTCTGGACAATAAATGGAATATTCAGGAAGCTGGCTCGTATCGGATTACGATTGACCAGTTGAAAGAAACGATTTCAATTGTAAAACAATAAACAAGTATTCAAGATGAAGAAGATAATATATTTGGTGGCTGCCTTCCTGTGTCTGTCTTGCAGCGACGATCATGAATCGAACCCACAGAACGGAGGAGCGTCGGGCAGTGTGACCGAAGTAACTCCGGTGACATCGGACTTATGCGTGGAACTGACAACTGACAAGGCTTTTTATAAACCGAACGAGACAGTGACTTTCACTGCCGCCGATGCCTTGCCTGCCGGAACAAAGGTACGCTATCGCCTTTTGGGAGAAATAGTCGGAGAAGAACCGGTCAGCGGTACGAACTGGACATGGAAGGCTCCTTCCACCGATTTCAAAGGATACATGGCAGAACTTTACCGGCAGGAAAACGGTACGGACGTCATCGTCGGTACGATTGCGGTAGATGTATCCAGCCATCCGGCACGTTTCCCCCGATATGGCTTCGTGGCAGATTTCGACGGAGACAAGACAGAAGAGAAAACGCTGGAAGAGATGGCCTATCTGAACCGCCATCACATCAACTGGGTACAGTTTCAGGACTGGCACAATAAACATCATTGGCCGCTGGGCGGCACACGCACGCAGTTGGACGAGGAATATCTCGACATTGCGAACCGCCCTGTCCATACAAGCTCTGTGAAGAATTATATCAAGGCACAACAACATTTTGGAATGAAGTCCATGTTCTATAATCTTTGTTTCGGGGCATTGAAGGATGCGGCTTCCGACGGGGTGAAAGAAGAATGGTATCTGTTTAAGGACGCTTCGCATACCACGAAAGACAGTCACGACCTGCCAAGCGGATGGAAGAGCAATATCTATCTGGTAGATCCTTCCGACAAGGAATGGCAGCAATATATGGCGGAACGGAATGACGACGTGTATGCGAACTTCGCCTTCGACGGCTATCAGATCGACCAGTTGGGCAAGCGGGGAACGCTTTACAACTACAACGGTACACCGGTCAACCTCCGCGAAGGATATGCTTCTTTTATCGAAGCCATGAAGCAGGCGCATCCCGACAAGAGTCTGGTGATGAATGCCGTAAGCCGCTACGGTGCCCGTCAGATCGGAGAAACCGGCAAAGTAGATTTCTTCTATAATGAGATGTGGGCGGATGAGGCGGACTTTACCCATCTGAAAGCCGTCCTGTATGAAAACGGAGTGTATTGCAATAATCAGCTGAATACGGTTTTCGCTGCCTATATGAACTATAATAAGGCGGATCATCGGGGAGAGTTCAATACAGCGGGTATCTTGCTGACGGATGCGGTGATGTTCGCTTTGGGTGGCTCGCATCTCGAACTGGGTGGTGACCATATGCTGTGCAAAGAATATTTTCCGAACGACAACCTGACGATGAGCGAGGAACTGAAAACGGCGATGGTTCATTACTACGACTTCCTCACGTCTTATCAGAACCTGCTCCGCGACGGCGGAACGGAGAACAGCATCGCTATGAACTGTACCAACGGAGAAATGAAACTCAACGTATGGCCTCCAAAGTTGGGGTCGGTCACTACCTACGCCAAGCAGGTAGACGGCAAGCAAGTAGTGCATCTGCTTAACTTCTCGCAGGCGAACAGCCTTAGCTGGCGGGACGTGGACGGCACCATGCCCGAACCTGCCCTGATCACGAAAGCGGCCTTGCAGATGAACCTGCCCGCCAAAGTGAATAAATTGTGGGTGGCATCGCCGGACGTACACGGAGGAGCTTTGCAGGAACTGGCATTTACGCAGGAGAACGGGGTAGTCTCCTTCACACTGCCTGCCTTGAAATACTGGACAATGATTGTAGCTGAATAAGGCAGTTGCAACGGAATAACTAAAACGATAGGTATGAAGATTAGATATAAGTTTGGGGTGTGGATGTTGTGTCTGATGTTTCCGGCGTTGGTCTGGGCAGAAAACGCAAAAAGTATATGTACCTCTTTTACGCAGCAGGGTCGTCAGGTGACTTTTCACCTGGCGGACAGTGCCGCGCTGCAACTGCAACTTTGCAGTCCTTCCGTGGTAAGAATCTGGTTCTCGCCGGACGGGAAGCTGCAACGGAGAAACGCTTCCTTTGCCGTGATCAATGAAGAACTGGAAGATGTGGGAACGGTTCATGTGGACGAACAGGCCGCCTGCTATGAGATATTTACCTCGAAGCTGCGCATACGGGTGAACAAGTCGCCGATGAGCATCCAGATATTCGACAAATATCAGAAACTCCTCTTCAGTGACTATGCCGATAAAGGACACGTAAGCGAAGGCACGAAGAAGGTGGAATATAAAACGCTTCGCCGTGACGAGCATTTCTTCGGGCTTGGGGAAAAGACCGGCAAGATGGACCGCAGAGGAGAATCTTACAAGATGTGGAACAGCGATAAACCTTGTTACAGTGTGGTGGAAGACCCTCTTTACAAGAGCATCCCTTTCTTTATGAGCAGTTACCGGTATGGTATTTTCCTTGATAATACGTATAAGACAGAATTTAAGTTCGGAACGGAAAGCCGTGATTATTACAGTTTCGAGGCGCCGGACGGGGAGATGATTTACTACTTCATCTTCGGCAAGGACTATAAGGAAATCCTGAGTCAGTATGTAGGACTGACGGGCAAACCTATCATGCCTCCGAAATGGGCATTGGGCTTTGCGCAATGCCGTGGCCTGCTGACAAGCGAGAAACTGAGCCGCGAAATAGCCGAAGGCTACCGGACACGCGGCATCCCCTGTGATATTATCTATCAGGACATCGGCTGGACGGAACATCTACAGGACTTCGAATGGCGGAAGGGCAACTACGGGCATCCGAAAAAGATGCTTGCCGACCTGAAAGAAATGGGATTCAAGGTAGTCGTATCGCAAGACCCGGTCATCTCGCAAGCCAACAAGAAGCAATGGGAGGAAGCGGACCGTCTGGGATATTTTGTCAAGGACAGCACGAACGGGAAGAGTTATGACATGCCGTGGCCTTGGGGCGGAAATTGTGGGGTAGTGGATTTTACTTTACCTGCCGTAGCCGACTGGTGGGGAACCTATCAGCAGAAACCCATTGACGATGGCATCTCCGGCTTCTGGACGGATATGGGAGAACCCGCATGGAGCAACGAAGAGCAGACCGAACGCCTTGTGATGAAACATCACCTGGGTATGCACGACGAAATCCATAATGTCTACGGACTGACTTGGGATAAAGTGGTCAAAGAGCAGTTCGAGAAACGGAATCCGAACCGTCGCGTCTTCCAGATGACCCGTGCCGCTTATGCGGGATTGCAGCGTTATACGTTCGGTTGGACGGGAGATTGCGGAAATGGAGACGATGTATTGCAGGGCTGGGGGCAACTGGCCAATCAGATTCCGGTGATTCTTTCCGCAGGGCTGGGAGTGATTCCGTTTACTACCTGTGACATTACGGGGTATTGCGGAGACATCGAAGACTATCCATCCATGGCGGAACTTTATACCCGATGGATACAGTTCGGTGCATTCAATCCTTTGAGCCGTATTCATCATGAGGGGGATAATCCGGTAGAACCGTGGCTCTTCGGTCCGGAAGCGGAAAAGAACGCGAAGGAGGCCATCGAACTGAAATATCGTTTATTGCCTTATATCTATACGTATGCCCGCGAAGCTCATGATACGGGATTGCCCATCATGCGTCCGCTCTTTTTGGAATATCCGGCGGATATGGAAACGTTCTCTACAGACGGCCAGTTCTTGTTCGGACAAGAGCTGCTGGTAGCTCCGGTGGTGAAGAAGGGGGCACGTACGAAGAATGTCTATCTGCCCGAAGGCACTTGGATTGACTACAACAATAAACAAACAGTCTATACCGGAGAACAGTGGACTACCGTGGAAGCTCCCTTGTCGTGCATCCCGATGTTTGTAAAGCAGGGTTCCATCATCCCCACCATGCCGGTGATGAACTACACGCATGAGAAACCGGTCTATCCGCTGATCTTTGAAGTATTTCCGGCACCAAAAGGAGAGGAGGCCTCGTTCACTTTGTACGAAGATGAGGGAGAAGACCTCGGCTATCAACGGGATGAGTTTGCCAAAACTCCCGTTCGCTTCCGGACGGAGGAGGGTGGTTATCTTCTTTCGGTTGGTGCCCGTGAAGGAAAAGGGTATGCAGTGCCCGCTCCCCGAAACTTTATTTTCCGTATGTATCTGAAGACGGCTCCCAAAGGAGTTACCGTGCAAGGCAAGAAAGTAAAGAAGGTGAAGCCGGAACGTCTGGAAGAGAATCCGGACGATGACACTGAAAGTATGGTATGGAGCTGGGATAAGGCGACCGGTATTTGCAGCCTTCGTATGCCGGACCGAGGGGAAGAAAGTCAGATTTCCCTGCGTTTATGACTTGAACTCAACGCCTACATAAAGATATAAATTTGAAAAATTGCTGTCATCTGTCACTAAACCTGTGACAATAGTCTGATAATTAAATCATAAGACCGTGACAGCAACCTGTGACAGCAGCGTGACGGAAAGATTTGCCGTCACGCTGTCATTCATTTCAGCTATTAATAAGCCGAGTTTGTTTTAAGGTATGAAACTACAGTTCCCATTGCTTGAAACTTTGGTTCCCATTACTTGAAACTATAGTTTCATACGCTTGGAACTTTTGGTTTCAAGCCTTTGGAACTACAGTTTCTCACTGATGAAACTCTAGTTTCAAGCAGTGAAACTAATTAAGAAATCAATTGATGAACTCGTAATCTGTCAGTTGATATCTTTTCTGCTTGTATTCTTTTGTTCTTTTAAGTTTTACCTTTCCTTTTGCGGCTTCCAGCGTTACTTCGTTGAATTGTCCTTTTTGGAAATCGTAACTTATACCGTCATCTTCGAGAAGGAGGAACGTTGCCGAAGGAGCGCCGTATACTTTGCAATGCAGATCGAATACGGTTTGAGCATCTACATAGGGGACAGGTGCGGCCAATGGCAATAACGTTCCCTGGCGAACGTAGAGTGGCAACTGATCTAATTCCGTCGTAATCTCATATTCACGGTTGCCTTCATATTTCTCATTGGTATTGAAGTTGTACCATGTTCCTTCGGGGAAGTAGACCGTTCTCGTTTTCTTGTTCTGGTATAAAGGGGCAGCCATCAATCCGTCTCCCATCATATACTGGTCACTGATAGTGCGCAAACGTTCATCTTTGGGATAATCCATCAATAACGGACGGAAAGGAGGTACACCTTCTTTATAATATGTATAAAAAGCACTGTACAGATAAGGAATCAGCTGCATACGCAGATTAATCAGTGTACGGGCATATTCTTCATACCTCTTTGCTTCCGGCAGGAACTCGCCACGTTCGTTCTTTCCACGGTCGAATTGCAGCCACGGAGCGTATTGCAGATACCATGCATTGACCATAGCCTGCGGAGAAAGAATCACCGTTTGCAGACGATGGAAGAAATCTTCGGCAGAATGTGCCTCACGCACTTCGGGACACCACAACAGTCCTCCGAATGCCGAGTTGCAAAGTGCCTGAATGTACTCTTTGGGATCGTATGTATCACTATAAAGTACGGCGTTGCGTGAAGACATGAACATACCGGACGACCGGTAATCCTGATAGGTGCGGGTATTCTTTTCACGATAGATACTGTCCATCGCATTCACATAGAGGGAACCGAATACCTGGTGCATCTTTTCTCCGTCGATGCCCGAAGGGAACTGTGCCATATCCGGGAAGCACCATGTGGCGGAAGCAAAAGATATGTTCGAGTTGTCACATTCGTCCAGTTTGAAGCCGGAGATGCCTTCTTCTATCAGTGTGCGGTGGTAATCGGTAAATATTTTGTGTGCTTCCGGCTGGATGAAGTCCGGTACCAGTCCGTTCCATACAAGGAAATCGCCTGAGTAGGGCTCCAGCGCCTTCCGGATGGGGGAAGAAGGATGAACATACGCGTGTTCCCACAGGTTTACTTTGTATCCTTTCTGCTGCAACTGGTCCAGCATTTCTTTGTGCCTTGGAAAACGGTCGTCGCTCCAGCGATAAGAACAGGAGTAAGTGGCCGTCTGCCATCCCGGTTCGAGTCCCAGTACGTCGCACGGAATCTGTTTCTCGCGGAAATAGTTGGCAAAACGCATGACGGAGTCTTGCGTCGCATCTCCTTTGACACGGTATTTGAATCCGAGTCCCCACATCGGAGGAAGACATCCGCCGCCGGAGAGGAGGTTGTATCTCTTGACTACATCCAGCACTTCCGGTCCGGTGATGATAAATACCTCAATGCCTTTGGCGCCGGGTACGTCGATATGGACTTTATTTCCGTTGCTTCTGTTCTTATACAAGTCTTCCGTGGTGGTAGCAATGTGTTTTCTTTCTTCCGCTTGCAGTTGACGACTATGCTCGGTTTTCTGATTGGAGCCGCATAGGAAAGTGGTATACCGTGCCGTGTTGACCAGAATACCGTACCCTTTGGTAGAGACGTAGAATGTCTGCGGAGCATGTGTATATCCGAGTCCGTTCAGCGGATTGTCGTTTACTATCGGGCGCTTGCGCAGGCCACGCTGACCGAAAGTTTCGAATTGAAGTCCGAAACCGTATATTTGTTCGTTGTCCTCCAGAGGGACTTCGATCAGACAGCCACGGTCGGTTATCTTTATTTGCACTTCGTCGGGGCTGAAGGGCGGCTTTGCAGCCGGAAGTTGTTTCATTGCTTCTACGGCAGGTTTCCCGCCGAATAAGGAATAAGGGGTAAAAGTGTCAATTTCTCCCGCTTGCAGCTTGATGATTCCCGGAGCAATTTCTTCTTGAGCGGATGCTTGCCCGGCAAACAGGAGACCTACTGTGGATAGAAAAAGGTTGAGTAATAGTTTTCTCATTATAGTTTATTTTATCATGGTTATATTAAAATAGACTTCTGAAATGCGATTTTCCACTAAAATGCAATAAAAGAATATTGCAAATATAGGAATAAAACAGATGCGGTATCAAGTATTAATACCTGAGAAGTCAGATAAAGTGACCTGTCACGACATATATTAATGTTTGTGACGGGAGATATTAATATCTTCTTTTTTTGACCGTGATTCTAAAAATAAGGTTTTATATTTGTCCTTGTTTAAGAATGAAAAAGAATAAAACCATGAAAAAGAATTGTTTTCTCCTTCTCTTTTTGCTTTGTGCCTGCCTCGTTCAGGCACAGGATACGTATCGTACCGACAAGGATGTACCTTACATTTCCGGCTCCGAAACAGATGCTTATCGTCTGGAACGTTGTAAACTGGATGTTTATTATCCCGAGAATAAAAAAGATTTTTCCACCATTGTATGGTTTCATGGCGGTGGTATGGAAGGAGGAAGTAAATTTGTTCCCAGGGAACTGACGGATCAAGGCTTTGCAGTAGTGGCGGTTAATTATCGTTTGAGTCCGAAAGCAAAGAATCCGGCTTATATAGAAGATGCCGCCGAAGCCGTGGCATGGACATTCCGGAATATCGAAAAGTATGGCGGTCGCAAGGATCGTATCTTTGTTTCCGGTCATTCGGCGGGAGGTTACCTTACGTTGATTCTGGCAATGGATAAGAAATACATGGCTGCATACGGAGCCGATGCGGATAGTGTAGCTGCCTATCTTCCGGTCAGCGGACAGACTGTCACTCATTTTACCATCCGCAAAGAACGTGGCCTGCCCAACGGAATCCCCATCATTGACGAATTTGCTCCGGTAAATAAGGCCCGCAAGGATACCGCTCCTGTTGTGCTGATTACGGGGGATAAGAATCTGGAAATGGCTGACCGGTACGAAGAGAATGCACTGCTGGCATCGGTATTGAAGAATATCGGCAATCGGAAAGTCTCTTTATATGAACTGCAAGGATTTGACCACGGACAGGTACTCGGTCCTGCCTGCTATCTGATCGTTAATTATGTGAAGAGGTTCAAGTAATAGACCTGTGATATTCTTTCATTTGATATGGATAATGTGTATATTTGCACGAAACTCATATCAAAAATGTGTAAGTTCTCACATTTCAGATATCAAAAATGTGACTCGGTATGTTTGAAAGAGGAATTATTCAGCTGTTAGCGGCTTGGAAAACGGATGTAAACAGGAAGCCTTTGGTTATTCATGGGGCGAGACAAGTGGGTAAGACGTGGGCTTTGAAGTATTTCGGTCAGAAATACTTTGAAGATGTTGCCTATTTTAGTCTGGATAAAGATGAAAGCGGACTTTGCGATATCTTTAAAACGACTAAAGACCCCGAACGCATTATACAGCAATTGTCCTTTTTGCATGGACGAAAAATTAATCCTCAGACTACTTTGCTGATATTGGATGAGATTCAGGAGTGCAATGAAGCGCTGAACTCTTTGAAATATTTCTGCGAAGAAGCACCCGAATATGCAGTGGCTTGCGCTGGTTCTTTACTTGGAATTTACCTGAATCACATAGGCAATTCCTTTCCGGTTGGAAAAGTAAATCATCTGTCTATGTATCCGCTGACTTTTACGGAGTTTCTGAATACGAAAGATCCGGCGATGTATCAATATATGTGCTCTGTCAAAGAAATAGCGCCTCTTCCCCAAATCTTCTTCGACAAACTGCGGGAAGCCTTCATTGCCTATTCTATTTGTGGCGGTATGCCCGAACCTGCTTCTTTGATGGTTGACTTTAATGATATGCAAAAAGTGGATTCATCGCTTCGGGATATATTGAATGACTATGCTCTGGATTTTGTGAAACATACTACACCTACGTTGGCGCCCCGTATCAATTATGTATGGAACTCTCTGCCCTCTCAATTGGCGAAAGAAAATCGTAAGTTTGTTTATCAACTGGTCCGTCCCGGAGCACGTGCGCGTGAATACGAAGATGCTATTTTATGGTTGGAACAAGCTGGTCTTGTCAACAAAGTAGTTCTGAGCAAGTCGCCTAGGCTGCCACTGAAAGCCTACGATGATTTGAGCACTTTTAAGCTCTATGCATTAGACATAGGGTTGTTGAGGCAATTGTCCGAACTGGATGCAAGTGTTTTGTTATTGTCCACTCCCGGATATACGGAATATAAAGGGGCATTGGCAGAGAATTATGTATTGCAAAGTCTTACAGCACAATTTCAGGCTTCGTTCCGTTACTGGACTTCCGGTAATAAAGCAGAAGTGGATTTTTTACTTCAGCATGGTAATCATATTTATCCGGTAGAAGTGAAAGCAGACCAGAATATAACAGGTAAAAGTCTGATTCAGTACGAGAAACTTTATCAACCTGCTTGCCGGATTCGATATTCGATGCTGAATTTGAAACAAGACGGCAATCTGATTAATATTCCTTTATTTCTTGCGGATAAGACGAAAGAGCTGCTGAATAATAACGTGGGATAAAGAATAGAGAGAAACGGCCAAGTGATGAAAAATACAGGTCATTTAAGGAAAATATCTGTGAAATGTAACGTTTCTCATAGTCTGTGAATCATTTATTATATCAGAAATCGGTCGTATTGGCTACATTTACTCCGATTTTACAAACTAATAAATAAAATAGCTATGAAGACATTAAGCAGAACTGTACTTACTCTTTTTGTTTTATCCTTCTCCTGTTTGGCAGCGATAGCCGGAGAAGTATCTTTTAAAATAACCAAGCAATATCTGAACTTCCCCATCTCCCATAAAGAGAACAGAGGAAGGATGACTTTTGAAGTAAACGGCAAGCCGGATTTATCCGTCGTTATCCGTCTGGCGCCGGATGAAGCGGAATACTGGGTGTTTAAAGATGTGTCGGCTTTCAAAGGAAAGACGATCAAGATAACCTACGACGGCAATGAGAAGGGATTGAGTAAAATATACCAGTCCGACGAAATCGAAGGACAAGCTGAACTGTATAAGGAAAAGAACCGTCCGCAATTCCACTTCACTACCCGGAGAGGCTGGATCAATGACCCTAACGGATTAATCTATTATGAGGGCGAATACCACCTGTTCTACCAGCACAATCCTTTTGAAAGAGACTGGGAGAATATGCACTGGGGCCATGCGGTCAGCAAGGACCTGATACACTGGACAGAATTACCGGACGCTCTGTATCCCGACCATTTAGGAACGATGTTCTCCGGTTCGGCAGTCATCGACTATGATAATACCGCCGGATTCAATAAAGGCAAGACTCCAGCCATGGTTGCCGCCTTCACTGCCGCCAGCAGTGACAGACAAGTGCAGGGGATAGCCTACAGCCTTGACAAAGGACGTACCTTCACGAAGTACGACAAGAATCCGGTGATTAACTCCAAGGAGAAATGGAACTCTCAGGACACACGCGACCCGAAAGTGTTCTGGTATGCGCCCTCCAAACATTGGGTACTGGTACTGAACGAGCGCGACGGACACTCCATTTATACCTCTTCCAATCTCAAAGACTGGAAATACGAGAGCCATGTTACAGGCTTTTGGGAATGTCCCGAATTGTTTGAACTGCCGGTTGACGGTGACAAGAACCATACGAAGTGGGTGATGTACGGTGCCACCGGTACGTATATGCTAGGCTCTTTCGATGGCAAGGTATTTACTCCCGAAGCCGGAAAATACTGCTATACCACCGGAAGTATCTATGCAGCCCAGACCTTTACCAATATTCCGGCAAGTGACGGCAGACGTATCCAGATAGGCTGGGGAAGAATCTCCCACCCCGGTATGCCTTTCAACGGAATGATGATGCTCCCCACCGAACTGACTTTGCGTACCACCAAAGACGGCATCCGCCTTGTCAACGTTCCCGTAAAGGAGGTCGAATCCTTGTGTAAGCCTCTTCGTTCATGGAAATCTCTTTCTTCGGATGAGGCCAACCGCCATCTGAAAGAGTTTTATGATGCCGACTGTCTCCGCATTAAGACAACGATCAAACTCTCTCATGCCACGGATGCCGGATTCAACCTTTTCGGCCAGCGCATGATCGGCTACGACATGAACTCCAATACCCTGAACGGCCGTTTCTACTCTCCCCAAGACCCGACCAGCATGGAATTGAGTGCCGATATTTACATTGACCGCACCTCTATCGAAGTCTTTATCGACGGCGGACTGTATTCTTATTCCATGGAACGCCGCCCTGACACTAACAACAGAGAAGGATTCCATTTCTGGAGAAACCGTATCGAAGTGAAAGACCTGCAAGTCTTTTCCGTAGAATCCATTTGGTAGACGGAAATCAAAAGCTATCTTTGTTTTCAGTTATTTAAATAGGAAAGAGAATATGAAAACGCGTAGTGAAGTTTTTCAGTTTGAGAAAGAGTTGAAATGGGAGCACCCCGCTCCGGGAATCCGTCGTCAGATAATGGGATACGACGGACAGTTGATGATGGTCAAGGTAGAATTTGAGAAAGGAGCGGTCGGTACGTTGCATGAACATTACCACAGTCAGGCTACCTACGTGGCAAGTGGAAAGTTTGAACTGACCATCGGCGACCGGAAAGAGATACTGTCGACCGGCGATGGCTACTATGTAGCACCCGACGAACCGCATGGATGCGTCTGTCTGGAAGCGGGAGTATTGATAGACACATTCAGTCCCATGCGGGCGGATTTTCTGGAATAGTTCCTGATGAATGGTAGGTTACCGGATAATGATGGTATAAATTTACCACATATATGGTATTTCCTGTCAACAAAAACTGCACTATCTTTGTAATATCTTAAAACAAAGGAAATTAAAAACAGATATATATGGAAAAGATTGCAAGGAAATTGACGGATTTGATAGGTAACACTCCGTTGTTGGAACTAAGTAATTATAATAAGAGTAACGGCTTGAAGGCTCGTCTGATCGTGAAAATCGAATCATTCAATCCCGCGGGCAGTGTAAAAGACCGCGTGGCATTGGCAATGATTGAAGATGCCGAAGTGAAAGGAGTCTTGACTCCCGGCGCAACGATCATCGAGCCTACCAGTGGAAATACGGGAGTAGGATTGGCATTCCTTCCTGCCGCCACGGGGTT
>OGKA01001588.1_pt1 | contig 17351 bp, 26 predicted proteins | sample 1572211 | NCBI WGS metagenome assembly OGKA01 (sample SAMEA2582125, study PRJEB24529) | metagenome | biome: Human gut stool | place: China | collected 2011 | reverse complement strand
CAATGAAAACAAGCTTTCATATAACTAATAAATAAATATCTATGTAAGTGTTTTCTGAAAACATTTTCATGTTGACTATGTTTCCTACTCTTGCTATAATATATATGTAAATAAGAAATAAAGAAAGTTGGTAACAACATGAATGAACTACAATATAATATGCCAAACGACATTCACACATATGTAATCACTTGTCCTGATGAATTGCTAGATATGTATATGGAACTACTATTTGAAAATGGTACTTATAGAGTAAACCTAAATAATAAAGTAGTTTTCGGAGCTTTATCAACATTTAAGGAGTGGAAAGATGCAAAATAAAACATGGCAACTAACATATGACCTATTAACAAATGACGGTGTTGAAAAAGTCAAGGCTCAATTCATGTACTTTGAAACTTGTATGATGACTGTTAACAATCTAGGCAAACACTGTCATATAGATAATATCAAAATATCACTAATCAAATAAGGAGCAAAAACATGTTAACACTAACTCTATTCGGACTAGCTTTCGCTATGGCTTGCATCGCAGCATCTTCACCAGTTTACCAATTCTTCGCAATTAGCTTAATTATATCAACTTATTTTATTTTATTGGATAAGGAGGAATAAAACATATTAACACAACACTATTGCCCTGTTTGTAAAGTATATGAGATTTTTAAAATAAAAGATAAAAATATATATAAATGTATGAAGTGCGAAAAGTATACACTTAAAATTATTAACCACTGAACCTATTGACTTTAGGTTCTTTTTTTATTATAATTAGATTATAAAATTAGTACAATATTAAAACATAATTAAGTAACACATGATAGTATGATTAATTATATTGTGCTACATTTTATGTTTTTAGAAAGGAGTTTTTAAAAATGGAAATCAATTCAAAAGACGAACTAAAATCAGCTTTAGATGAAATCATGGCACGTCTTTCAGTTGTTGAACAATCTACAACAGAAAAAAAAGACGATGAACAACCAAAAGAGGAAAAACCAAAAGAAAAAGAATCTAAAGTGGAATCAGCTGACGAAATTGAAAAACTTCTAAACTCTTAACAGAAAGGAAAAATAAAAAATGGCGGAACAAACTACTACTACTACTACTTCACTAGATGATGAACTATCTCAAAAACGTGTACTATTAACACAAGCGCAAATCACTCAAACAAACGCTTATAGCGAATATCTTAAAGTGATGAAAGCAAAAACAATCGTAGATGAAAAAGACACTGAGAAAGTAGCTAAACTTGATAAATTAATGTTTGAACAATTTACAACATACCAACACGCATTGGAAGATGCTCAAAAATTGCAAGTTGAATTATCAGACCTTGAATCACAACAATATCTCGACGAGCTACTCGCATAAAATAAAGAAAGGAAAAATAAAAATGGAACCAATCGAAGGAACATCAAAGACATTTAATTCAGGCGGTGACTTTGGTTATGAAAAACTATCAAAAGCCAATGAATTAAACGAATCAATGTCAATCACAGCTCAGGGACGAGATTCCTATGAATCAAAACTATGGAACATCGGAGGTACTAACTAATGGCTGATGCACTATCACAAGCAGTCCAAGCCTCACTTATCACCCACAACGGTGAAACTGGTCACGCTTGGACTTTTGGAACAAATTGGGACAATCAAGGCAAAGAATTTGAAACATATGTGAATAAATACCTTTTCCCTAAACTTAATGAGACACTTATTATTGAGTCAATCCTTGGAAACCGTTTCAACTGGCTAGCCAAAGAAGTTGATTTTATCGGTCAATATTCTGAAGAATATGTTATTTTGGACAGTGTACCTATTGAACTTGACTTATCTAAGAATGCCGAACTTATGCTTAAGCGTAACTATCCTAAAATGGCTACAAAACTTTATGGTCAAGGTATTCTTAAGAAACTAAAATTCACACTAAACAACAACGATACACGTCTAAACTTTCTTACAATCGGTGACGCTATCACTTATGCCGTTTCTGTATATCGCAAAAAAATCACTGACATCAACGTAGCCGAAGAGGCAGAGGTTAAAGCCATGTTAGTTGATTATGGTATTAATCACGTAGCAGACAAACGCACCGTAACAAGCATGGAAGAATTGTTTGAAACACTTTCAGAGGCAATTTTGAACCTACAAAATAACAGCGCAAAACATAATGAGGCCTCTACTGCATCAGGTGGCGCACTTGGTCGTTTCACTACTAACAGTAAACTATCTGACATGATTATTATCACTACTGACAAGGTAAAACGCTATCTTTTGAATACGTTTCTGGCTAACACTTTCCACGCAGAAGGAATTGACTTGTCTAAAATTATTATTTCTTTTGACGACTTGGGCGGGGCTTACCGCACAACAGCAGATATTACAGTAACACAACCTATTTTGAACAAACTACAACTTTTCGGAGACTATCAAGTGCAAGTCGGTGATACAATTCCTAAAGGGTATGTATTCACTTATGACGTTTCGGACGTTATCAAGTCAAACATTGAAGAAATTAAACCAACATCAGACTTGTTTGCAATGGTTCTTGATGCCCGTGCCATTCGTTACAAACGCTACACAAAAGGAATGCTTAAACAACCATTTTACAATGGTGAATTTGATGAAATCACTTACTGGATCCACTACTACTCATTCAAAGCAATCTCACCATTTTACAACAAAGTCGTTATTCAAGGCGAATAGCCAAAATGCATGGGTTCGCCCATGCTTTTATTTTATTTAAGAAAGGAGTAACATGAGTCACTTTTATTCAAATATCGAGCAAACCTTATCCGAAAAAGTCAAAATGAGAGTTATCTCACAAAGAAATAACTTTTTCAAATTCTTTAAAAATCGTTATATCGAATTTCTACCATCGGTAATTTCATACGAGGGTTTAAACGATAAAAATGTTTTGATTGACCCAATTCAACTTGAAGTATGGCTTAGACAGGGTTACGGTGTTGCAATTGGACAAACTAAAAAGGGTACAATGATTTTAGGAACAGTAAACCAATCTAACACCCTATCAAATATTCAAACTTATGGCACAAGACCACTTACAGGTAACGATATTAATTTCTTTATATCAAATAAAATTAAAGAAAAATTTTATAAAGAAATCACTTACCATGACGGCTATGAAACAGGTAATTTTATTGTATTATGGAACAAACCAATCCAACTAACTAACGACTTCAATATTATTGAAACATATAGCGAACGTATTGCAGAGATTGCCATGTCAAGATTTAGCATTTATATGCAAGCTAAAATCTCTACTGTTATCAGAGGGGAGTCAAATGATGAGGACGTAGAGCAAATCACACAAGATTTATATAATGGCGCTCCATATATTAAAACAACAAAATTCTTTGACCCTGATGAAAGCATTTTAAGCATCAACGAGGGTCAAGGTATCATCAGTGCTTTACCTGAGCTAAAACGAGAATACCAAAATAATATTGCTGAACTTAATAACATTTTGGGTCTTACTTCCCTAGCCGTTGACAAAGAAAGCGGTGTTTCACAGTCCGAGGCTGAAAGCAACAAAGCATACCAAAAAGCTAACGCTGGTATTTATTTACAAGCTAGAAATGAAAAGCTAAAACATTACAATGATAAATTCAAAACAGAATTAAAAGCAAGCTTTAGAGATGAAATAGCTAGCGAACTTTCAAGCCTTGAAAAAGTACAAATTTTAGACGGGGGTATTTAATGAAGACAACGACACGTTTATACGATGTTATTTACACAACCTATAATAATGTTTATAGCGACTTCTTAAGGGGTAATGAAATTATATACTATAATCCTGAACTACAATTCACGCACAAAGTGTTACAGTATGATAATGAAGTAAAATCAGTTTGCAGAAATACAATTTTCTATGGTCTTGATTTTTTAGACGAGCAAGTCCGAGATGAATTTGAAAGTGAATTTTTAGCCAAATTCTTAACACGTACTATTAAATTTCAAACATATGAAACATTTAACTGGCGCTTAGCTAGCTTTATTCGTGGGATTAAAGACGTTATAAATGATTATTATATCAATGGTAAGAAATACTTAAATAATAAAGTATATACTTATGGTAATTCAGCATCAACTTCAACAGGTTCAACGGTAACCCGTGATAATAATCTAGCGGTTACCTTACCACAAGATAATACTGATTTATCACTGGACAAAGAAACCTATGACTACGCAGACACTACAGCGCATTCAAAATCTAGGGCAACTAATACATCAGACGTTGATAGTATCGATTTTAGCAAACAAGAAACTTATGAAGTTGGGCGAATGAGAGAACTATATACGTTTCATAATGACCTATTTAACGACTTAGATAAAATTTTATTCTCACAAATTTTATAATTAAGAAAGGAAAACAAATGGAAAATATTAACTTTGATGAAAATAAACCATATAACGCACCTCACCTACCATTATCACTTGAGGGTCACTGGCAACCGTGGTATGATGATAGACGTGACTACAATACTAACGCACCATCATATTACGATTATCTATCAAATTTTAATGAACTTATTAAGTCTATTGTTGATTTTGTAAACGAATTAGCAAAGAGAGACGTTAACACTGAAGACACGCAAACAATTGAATTAATCAAAAAAACATCGTGGCTGGTTGAGGGTGTAAATGACATTGTTTTGAAAGCTAACGTTAAAATTTCAAAAGCTACTGGTAACAAGTTAGTTGCTAACTCGGACGGCTTATTCGTTGAAACAGCAAACATTGATGACTTAAAAAACCGTGTCACTGCTCTTGAAACAAACTTTAAAACGTTACAAAATTCATTCAACAGTCACTTAAATGACTTTAACTCTTTAAAGACTCGTGTTGACTTACTTGACGGGGGTGGCTGGGCTACTAAAGAACAGCTTGAAGAATTACGCAAGATTATTGAAGCTAACCGCAAAGACTATGAACAAGCTGACTCAGGTTTGATGCTTATCATTGCAAATATCCAAAAACGTTTAGATGCTATTGATGGTATTTCAGCTGAAATTGATACATGGAATCAAAAAGTAAAGGTTCTGGAAGCAGAAACACTAAACGTGAAAAATATTGCTACAATGGCAAGCACACTTGTTGGGGCTGTTTCAACTACTGGTTACAGCCACACCAATGTAAAAACAACAAACATTGTTAACGGTAAAGACCGATTTGATTGTCTATACAATTCATTTACACAACGAATAAATGGACGTATTACACGTATTGAACGTATTGGTTTTGACTTTAGTGGGCTTACAACAAACGGTGCAACCATTAATCCTGCTGACTGGTCTAAGTTGGGGGACTTCACAAAAACTGAAATTCAAGGAAATTATGGCGGAAAAATTTCAAACAATCTTAGAGCACAGATTAATAGATACGCTTTCCGATACTATCAAAATTATTTTCACGACCCTACAAACCATCTAATGTATCCTTGGGTATTACGTTTGGATTATGGTACTGATGGAGTGTTTTCTGTTTGGTCTAAAAGTTTGAAATCAATTCCAACACCTGGCGACATTGTTAAACCAGTCACTGAAGAGGTTTACACAGTTATCACTTGGCTTGATGACAACGGTAAAGAGTATTTACCTAAATACAAAGCAAACGGAGACCCTGAAGACTTAGCAAATTGTGACCCTGTACAAACAATCGCATAGCATAAGAAAGGAGCTTATATGACACTTGAAGAAGTAAAACAAGAAAACAACGGTATTACAATCATTGAACACGAGGGTAAATTATATTTTTCTGATGAATTTAATAATGGAAATTTAAACCACCCTTTGAATATTCCAGAATCACAATAATTATGATATAATAAACACAGAAAGGAAAAAAAATATTATGGCAAAAAAATTTGTACGTGGTGTGACAGGTGTTGATGACATTGAAAGCTTTGATAAGTCACTAACTAACGTTAACGATTTAATTTCAGACGGTCAAAATACATATGTTCACACGAAAAAAGGAAAAGTTGAAAGTTATTATAATTTAACTGATAACTTAAAAACAGTTGTATCAGATAATAGTGACTTAATTACAGTAACTAAAGACGAAACAACTAACACTGTAACTATTCACCCTAAACATGATACTCAAAAAGAGCAGTCGCTTGAAAGTACACGAAACACAGTAACACTCCAAAAAGGTGCAAACGGAACAAGTGCAACAACAAAAGTAGACACAAACCCTCAAAAAGTTTTGGAACATGATAACTTACTAACCAATTATGGTATTAGTAAAACAACTTCAGGAAATACAACAAAATTAGGTATTGAATACACTAGAGTGCCAGACGGATTTGACTTAAACAATTTAGAAAATGGAAATGTTAAAACTTGGAAGGCGGTGAACGCACCAAGTGATTATTGGTATTTTGTTCATTCATTTAAAGATGCATCAGGAGCATTTCAAGAGGCAACAACAATTGACAATAATGTTTATAAGAAATACAAGCGTTATTATAACGGTACTATTTGGAGTCAATGGATTGAGCAAGTTTCTGATAAGTCTGCTATCGATACCTTACTTAGTCAAAAACAAAACACAATCACTAACAACACTTCAATAGGTGTGTCTGGTAATGGTTTACGTCAACTTTACACGCTAAATCAAAAGTATAGTGTTCCAGGTTTTGGCTTACTCAAAACACATGTTAAAAGTGTGTCAGCAAATACAAGTGTTTCAACATCTGAAGATGAATTTAACTTCATTGTTAAAATTTTAAAAGGTGTACCTTCTGTTAACTTCACACTTAACACACAGGACACTACTAAATTCACAAACATTATGAATGCTTACGGTGATAATAACACGGTACGCATTAGCGGTTGTGTATTCACATTATCAGGGTATACTTTGACAGTATCAACAACAAATAACACAACACAAAACTATGTTATCACTTTTAGTGACATCATCTAAATAATAACACCCGTTTAAATACGGGTGTTTTTGTGTTATAATATACTATAGAAAGGAGAGCATATGAAATTATCACAATTTTCGTTATATAAAAACACTAATTTCACCGATATGCAAAATACTTTGCATTTTAATTCAAATAGTGAGCGTGATAAATGGTTTGATAGTTATTTTACTGGAAATAACACCATTGAATTTCCTAATCGTTTCAATTATCGTTATGACCGTGGAACTGTTAACGTTCCTATGGAAATGGAAAGCTTACAAGGTTTTAATTATTGCCGTTTTATTGATGGTTGGGACGGAAAAGCATACTATGCTTTTATTGTTAAAACGACTTATATGAATGATAAAACAACACAACTTGACTTGGTTATTGATGTTGTTATGACTTACACCCAAGGAAGTGTATTGGAAAATCTTCAAAATGTTGAGGTTATCAGACAGCATTTACCGTTGCAACGATTAAGAGGACGTGAGGAATACCTGAGAACATGTAACGACATTTTACCAACTTCAACAATGATGTTTATTAACCCCTCACAATTTTCAAACAATAATAAAGACGGTGTACAATTTAATGATTTTATGTATATCATTCAAAGCGCTGTTGAATTAGATGGCGAATTCGGGACTGAAGATAAGCCCAAAATGCAAACGGCAACAGGCGGAACATATGACGGAATAACATCAGCTGTTAACCTATATCTAGTATCAAGTGCTGATCTTGATAGCTTGCTTAGAACGTTATCAGCATATCCCTGGATAACACAAAATTTCAAAACAATTGTAAAGGTTCCTAAAATGTTCTTTAATTTATCAGGATTAAACACACAAGACTGTAAAGGAACAAAATTATATGTTTTGGACGGTGGCAATAATTCAAATATCTTAACAATGCCTTTTAATTTAACAAAATCAAAAATCAAAGAGGTTTTAGGATTAAAAGATTTTGAAGATTATTTGGTACGTGATCAAGTTATTAATATTTATCTAACTGACTATCGTGGTAATCAATTAAACTTTGAAACAGGTAAAATCAAAGACGGTAACACGATATACGCATCATCAGTCTTAGGTGCTTTCAATGAAATTGACATTTATTCATTGGAATACGGACAACGTGAAACAAATGAATCAAATCACGGATTTTATCGTGATAATCAAATGAGCATCACAACATTCGATAATGTTCCCGTGATGATTAATAACTATATTTTAAACAAAGCTAACACTGCTTATTCTCGTCAACTTGAAAATTCTAAAACAATTTCAGGACGTATTCAAGAGATGACTAACCCTAATAATTCTGTTAAAGATAGACTATTCAACGCTGTTTCTGTTTATTCAAACGTGTTTAGTGGTGGACTTGCTAGCGCACCAGCCAAAGGAGCAGGTTTGTTTGCTGATGAATATGAATATTATCGCAATCAAAAGGCACAGATGAATCAGTGGAAGATCTCACCACCAACAGTTAGTGAGGGTGGTTATACTAACAGCGTACTGGATAAAACAGGCGACTATGGTATTTGGTTGAAAGTTTCAACGATTAATTATGAAGAATTAAACAGTCTTCGCAGATATTATGGTGCTTTTGGTCATGAAGCAATGCCACACGACAATCAAATTTATAACGTGAATTCAATGAGTAAAGCCAATTGGGTACAATTTAAGGGTAACTACTGGATAAATGACATTGACCGAGAATTATTTGACCAGCTTAAAACACTTTTTGAGGGTGGTGTAAGATTGTGGCACAATTATAATGACTTATCAAAACGTAGTGATATGGCTGATAATAATGTTATTGCATAGAAAGGAAATAAAATGCCATCATATAAAACTTATTCAACTGAACAATATATTAATTTTTTCAAAAACAAAACTTCAAACAATTTTGGATTGAGTGATGAGGCACTTGCCGATTGGTTCATGGGTCAACCTGGTGCAAGACCTGTTATCAATTCATATGGTGTAAATAAACAAAATCTACTTAGCACTTATATCCCTAAAATTAAAGAATATCAGGGAGAGGCTGCTTTTTTCCTATTTTACACTGTAACTGAGGGTGGTGGTGCTGGTAACTGGATCAACCACTATGCCACTGACCAGGGGTCAACAGGTATGGAGTGTTTAATTTCAGACCTTGAATATTGTCGTAAAATTGACAACGGATATAACGGTTATCCAGTAGCGATGACAGCCCCTGAAGTAAGAGGCACACCTCCTCAGGAAAATATCAATGATTGTCAAAACGCTTATAATAATGCTGGTAAGGGAACAATAGGATCTATAATGATGCCGTCTACTATGGCGGGAAATGCTTGGGTGTTTGCTGAGGATTGGTGTTTACAACACCAAGGATCGAGCGCTCCAGCAGTATATTTTGGCAATCCTTATGATTTAATGATTAAAACCATTAAAGATGCTGGAGTTGACCCGTTTTCAGGAGGTGGTGGAAACGATGGTGTAGCATCACCACAAAACCCAACAAAACCAAAAGAGGACAAAGTTGATAATTCAGCAAAACGAAAAGCAATGCTGGAAGCTTTGAATAAAATGTTTGACACGTTAAAAGACATGTTTAATCAAAATGTATATACAGCATCTGAGCAATATATGTTTAATAAAGTTGTTAAATTAACAAAAAATATGAATTTATGGCGTGTTCGTTTATCTGATGAGGCACTTGACGAGGTTAAAAAAATCCTTGAGGACGCTATTACATCTATCTTAAAAGACACCGTCAAACCATCAGGTCAGACAGGTTCGGGTGGATCTTCACCATCTCAGTCAGATGTAGATCACCAAAACAAACCAGCATCAGACCGAATTACAAAAGCTCTATCTGACATTGCTGGCTTTATTGGTAGCGGTACACCAGGGGCGGACTTTGCTAGTGGTAATGCTGAAAGTCAATGTTTTGCCTTGTCTGGTTACTTTGCTGGATTGATGAGCGGATACACATGTGCATCATGTTATAGTGACAGATTTAAAATGTTATCAGGTGCAGGAACCATGTATGCATCACAACTCCATAATGCCTATAATTGGGGTGAGGCAGGGGCACATACTAAAGATTATACAGGTGTAGCAATGCCTGCCAGTGATTTGAAAAAAGGTATGATTTTTAACGTAGCAAGTAATTACAGAGGACCAAGCGGGACTATTGACGGTGGAGGTACAGCCTATCTTCAAACAATCTCATGGGGTCATACTGGTGTTATTGAAAGTTTCACAGATACAACAGTAACAACAATTGAACAAAATGCTTATCTAGCTAATTCACCTATCCCAAATAGACACGTTGCTAGAATTACATATCCTAGAGATGCTTTCCTGAATGCTATTAGTGGTGTTGTTTGGTGGGACTAAAAATATAGACGTGTTATACACGTCTTTTATATTTTAGTTTTTTATGGTATAATATTATGAGAAAGGAGGACTATACTTATGACTACATTTATGCAGTATCTAGTGGCGTGTAACATTTTGGATATCGTTACGGGTTTTATTAAAGCTTACGACCAAAAGAACGTGTCAAGTAAAAAAATGAAACATGGCGCATTGGCAAAAGTTTCAATCTGGTGTGTTGTTGTTGTTTCCATTATTTTAAGCGCTTATCTTGGAACCGATTTGACTTCTTACATTGTTGGTTACTATTTAATCATGGAAATTGTTTCAATTCTTGAAAATGCTAGCGCATTCATACCAGTACCTGACAAGATTAAGAACATGCTAGATAATGACCAGGTTGAAACAAAAGAAACAGTTAAGGAAGAAACAGTTAAGACTGTAGACCCTGAAATTTTAAAAATGATTAAGGAGAAGAAACAAGATGAGTGATATTAATTTTAATATGGAAGATAAGAGCTATCCTTACGATTGCCTTTATTTTGATACTAATTACGGATATCGTGCGTGTTTAAATGGTAAACGTCTAGACATTGCAGACATTAAAACGGTTTTAGCTTTGAAAGACAAGTTTGGGTTACCTGAATTAAATATCAGTGAGAAAGATGTCAAGCGTTTTGAAAGCTGTATTTATTGAATGGAAAGAACACCCATACTTTACTAATTATCTTATCCAAAACGGTGGACTTGTTAAAAATAAGAAAACTGGTAAAATTTTAAAAGCTAGAAAAGATAAGGGTGGCCGTGAAAGGGTTAATCTATGTAATAACGGATATGTTAAAACAGTTTACGTCTATAGATTAGTGGCAGAAACGTATATACCTAACCCTAACAATTATAATACGGTTCACCACTTAGACCATGACAAGACTAATAACGCCTGGTATAATTTGGAATGGTGTGACTTTACAACAAATTTATTATACGAGAAAAAGGACTTGTTCTTAGAATAAGTCCTTTTGGTTATGTCTTTTAAATTTGTTATATTCTTCGATTAGTTCACGAATGTTATTATTTTCTGGAATTTCCTGATTTGGAATAACGTCGTTTGTTCCAATAGCGCCATACGGTGTTTCAACGTATAAAAGTTCATTTGATGACTGGTTAGCAATTTCTTCCCTTATTCTTGATTTTATTTTATCAAGTTCTTTTTCATTTTGCAATATATATCTATCAAAGTAGGGGTATCCCTTTTCAAGTTTGGCACAAGTGTTATAAATTGAAATCGTGTTATATTCGTTTCTAATGGAACGTGTCGCAGGTACGATGGTACCATCTGAAAAATAACATTTTACAAAAAAATCAAAGTCATCATGTGAATGTTTTATCCATTCTTTAATAAGAGATTTTGAAACACCACCGCAACGCACAACAATACCGTTATCAAATAAACAATATTTTTTATGATTAAACGCATAAAATTTTGTAATATTTTCATGTTCAATATCCCACCCCCCTAGGTTCATTTTATGGAACATGTATTTTGGAAATTTATCAAGAGCACGTTTATCCATGTATAAGCTATCGGTATCAGCATACCAAAAATAGTTATCAATTTCTTGGGGTGTTAGGTATTGAAGAGGTGATAATAGGTTATGAAAAGCAAAAGCAGTTACACCAGCAGAGAAAACGATATTTCTTTCTTTGTTAGTAAAACCATTTTTTACATTTTCAAAGTCATCGCCAATACGTTTGAAAATATCAAAATGAATACGTAAAGCAGGAACCCCATAAATACCATTTAAAAGCACTTTAGATCCTTGAACCATTTCGTCTGAGAAATTATACTTAGATGGTTTAGGCTCGTCAGTCATTTCAATGTTAAGGGGGTCAATGTTATCAATCTCACAATTTAGCTTATTTTTCATTTTCCCTTGCGTTTTAATAAAGTAGTTACGAGCTATCACGTCACGCGCTCCAAAATATTCACACTTAAAAGTTGCTGAGCTTTCAACTGGGATAGAATTGAAATCATGTTTAGTGATTTTAGATAGTAGTCTTAATAGTACGGTATTATAGTATACAAGCCCATCTTTTGAATTATAGTATTTTACAATAGCGTTCCTTAAAACTTTACTTTCTATTTTAGAAAGTATATACTTATTAGCATTTTCTATTGTCATTGTGAAAAATGACATGATATCATTGTTATTATAATCATAATTTGCAATTGATCTTTTTTCGTTTAGGGCTATTAAATAAGTGGGTAATTTCTCCTTATACATGACAGTAGGGTAAGAGCTATTTAAGTCAATTGAAAACCCGTTTTTATTTATTATTTTACCTATGTAATTATCATTATAAAGATTTAACCCGCCTTTGTAGAATGAACGGAAATAGTCAAAACCTGACATGCCACAAATTTGGTAATCATTTAATTTTAAGTGAGAAAAGCGACCATCTGTTTTTAATAACTGAAATTCAGCAAGTTTATTATAATTCGAATATTCTTCTTTGATATTTTGAGTAAAGGTCATTTTTGAAAAGTCAAAACCATAAAATAACGTTTTATAGTGTTTTACCCCTAAAGCCAAAATAATGACGTCATTACGAATGTAGATAAGTTGTTTTTCATTCAAACTTTCAAAACAACGTTTGATATGTGTTTTAACTGTTTCCCTATCAATATCTTCATCTTTATCAAAGCAAGTATAATCGAAATCAGTCTTTAAATACTCTTCATTTATCAAATTGTTATTAAGTAGCATTTTACCTAAAACAGCTATACTTGTATTCATTTTCTTAAATGAGTCAATAAATTCAACACGTCTACCATGAACGTAAGCTTTGACACTAACGTTATTTGATGACTTCACTCTGCTTTCTAACACTAGACCATGTTTTTTCTCTTCGGTGTCAATAGTTGACATTTTTCTAGCATTTTTATTTGCTGTGTTGTTTGCGCTTTTATTGTGTTCAGTGTAGACTGGTAAATTATAATAACTTTGCATCTCTTCAATAAAAAAATGGTTGTCAAATTTTTCACCATTGTGAAACACAAAATCAAAAGATAATGATTTTCTGATTTTTCTTTCTTTAACTTTTTCAAAGAAATCATAAAAATTATTAAAAACAGCTACTTTTGGAAAGTCATTATCATTAAAATAAGCAATAGCTAGTGAATACGTAAAAGAGTGATATTTTGTTGGGTGTTCCATACCCTCTATTTTGTTGCAAGTAAAAGTCTCAATATCAGCGTATAACGAGACTTTTTTACCTTTAAACTTTTTTAAAAAGTCAAGTAATTCGTTTTGATTGTGCATGATATTAAGACCCCTTTATTATTCATATTTTTTTGCTAGAGCTTTAAGGAAATTATTTTCCTTAATTTTAATGTATGTTTCTTCAGTTGTGACTTGTTTTGCTGATGGTATAAGCTTAAACAAATTTAATTGCATAAGCATTGTATCCCGTTCCATGTATGTTTTAGAAAAGCTATCCTTGTAAAGAAACATACCTTTTTCATGTTTTTTAATAAAACTTTGTTTATAGTATTTGTCATTTAAATATTGACTTTTTTCAGTTTCATCATGTAAATTGATACAATACTGTTCATCGTTGTCACTTCGCTCAACTGATAATACTATATTATCATTTTTTGCAACGATATGCAACATTAATTTATTGTCTAATTTAACTTTTACCGATTTTGCGTGATTGTAAATGTTATAATACACGTCTTCATTCACTAACTTATGATTAGAAAATTGAAATTCACCAGTAACGTCCGCATCATCATTATCAGGAAAGGCACGCAAGTTTTTTCCATCGTTACGTGAGTCGTTACGCCTTAACTCTAATAAGACGTTATCATATTGCTTGATTGTATTAATTTCTTGTGTTTGTAATTTATTATAGATTTTAAGTGATGGAAGTAGCGGGCTATCAAAGTTTACTGGGTTAGCAAGATATATCATTTTAGGGGTTTTGATATAAGGGCGGTTCTTAATACGGTCGATTGATTTATAGATAGTTCTAATCTTTTCATATTCGTTTTTACAGTAATCGTCTGGAAGAGTTAGAAATTCATCATATAACATAATTGGAAAGTTTTTAAGTACTGCTGAAGACTGTTTTAAGTCACTTGCGTTATTGATATCAGTAATTAAAAAGACATCTTTGTCACCGATTGAAATAATTAAATAATCCGAGGTAGACCTATAATGATAGTCAGTAGAGAAATTGCACCAGCCAATGGTTTGTAGAATATCCTCCACAAGTTCACGCATTTTATCTTGTAAAGTAAAATGACGTACTAAGAGAGTACACCCCATATTAAGTTGATAGCAAAGATAACCAACAGCAGAAATATAGTTAAATGATTTACCGTCACCACGAGACGTGATACTCATGTAATGGTCAAGGTCATCGTTACAAAGCTCGTCTAATAATTCAAGTTGGTTAAATTCTTCGGGTAAGTATTTTTCTTTATATTCTTTTAAATAGTAAGCATATTCTTCTTTTTCAGTTGCAAAAAGAGAGACTGCCTTTTGTTTAAGTATTTTTGGTAAAGTTTTCTTTTTTGCCATTGTGTTTCCTTTCTAATTTAAAAAGGTAGGGTGTGCTCCCTACCAACATTTAATTATTAAAATGGTAAATTAATTTCATCTGTTTTTGTTTCTTTTTTATATTGCTCCACTTCCAAAATTGTAAAGTTGATGTATCCTTTTTGAGCAGGATAAGCAATGCCAGAAATTTTAACAAGCTCTTTGTTTAAGAATGGTTTCACGTGTTGTGCTAGCTTAGCAGGGATTAGACCATTGAAGTATTGTTTATCATATTCACCATCTTTATTTTTTTGTGATGATGTAAATGATACTGTGATCGCACCTGATTTGAGTACTTTATTATACTCTTTGTTAAAGTTGATAAAACCGATTGTGTTAAATTGTAATGCCATGTGTTTGGCTCCTTTCGTTTTATGAATTAATTATATAATAGTTTTTGTTAAAAGTCAAGCTAATTTTCAATTGTGTTGTAAAAAAAATAATCTTTTTTAGTTTTTTTAAAATTGTTATATAGTATTTTAGCCATTTTATAGCTTTTTATGTAGTGGCTTTCACGGTATTGGGTAGGGTCTTTGTGAATTTCAACGAGTCTATTAAAAATAGTATAAGTACCGTCAATGAATGACGTTTTATCTTTAAAATAGTCACAAGTTTCTAAAGGTTTTGATAGTAAGATAATTTTATCTTTGTAATTGATTGATACACGGTAAGTTGTGTTAGTTGTTGTCAATATTCGTCAATCCCTTCTAGAATAAGCATGTTTGTAAAGTCTGATTTTGATACTTCAAGTCGCATATTTTTAGCAATAATCATTACGCTTGTATCTGTATACTTATAATAGTCAATGGTTTCAGGTTTAAAATAGTAATCTTCACCAGTAAGCACGCTTGTAAGTTTATAAAATGTAATCATAGTTCCTCCAGTTCGATGTTTAATGTACGTTTTTCGGTTGCTATTTTATTATAAACGTTTTTAGCATTATATTTATTTTTTAAAATGATTTGACGTTCATCAATGTAGCCGTTGTCTAGTTTTGTGTGATATGTTATTAGGTATTTCATTATCTTAGCTCCAAGTCGTTATAGTAAACAATAACAAAAGGATTGTTAGTTGCTCGTCTATCTTTACCTTTTGAGTATTTATTAGTTATCTTTTCAAGTTGTTTTGTTAGTCGTTTGATAGCAATATCAAGCGCCCTTGTGCTTTCGATATCACGTTGATAAAAGTATTTAGTCATGACGTGACGTGTAATGTTGTCAACCCGCTCAGGGTCTCTATATCTAGCACGGTCATAATTAAAGTATTCTTGAATATTAGATATTGTTTGAGTAAATTTTGGGGATTGAATATATTTAACATCGTCTTCAGTTAGGTTTGTTAGGTTAACAATATTAGGCTTAGTAATAACGAATGCGAGCCTATTCAAATTTCTTTCAGCTAGATATATCATTTTTTCATTTTTTGGGTGGTTCGGGTCAAATAGTGTTGTTTTAATTGACATAGTAGAGCGGAAGGTGTTACGAGGAGTGTAAGCACCTGTTTTAATAGCTTGCTTTTTAGCTAATTTTTTGCGTTGGCGTTTGTTCATTGTTTTACTCTTTCAATTTCAAAGTTGATGTAATCTTTTGCTTTTTCAAGGTCTGAAAGAATGTTTTCACCTTGTTTTTTTCCAGCACGGCAAACATATTTGACAACGTTACCAAGATTAAAATTTAAGTCTTGTGCGTTGATTAGGTCAATAGGTTGAATAGTTCCTTGATAGTGTTGTGGAGTGTTTGTGTTGTTAATTATTGGTTCTTTCATATCATATACACAAAGAATAGCACTATTAAGACCATTATTATAACCTTGTTTGTATTCATTATTAGGTATTTTAAATTTAACTTTTTCAATTTCATTAATTAATTTTTGTTTGTTCATTTTTGTTTTCCTTTAGGGATTTTTTAATAGCCATTTGTTTTACTATTTTAATTTCTTGTTCTCTAAGATTTTTTTGAATAGATATGAGGTAGTCAACTGCTTCATAATTATCACACATATCAATACATTTGTCAATATTTTTAATATCGTTTTGGATTGTTTTAAGTATTTCTTTGTCTGACATTATTTTTTCTCCTTATACAACTTGTATAATCTTTTTGTAAGCATACTGTATGTAAATTCTTGTTCATTATCTTTAACCGTTACATAACGGATAACAATTTTGTGTTTATCAATTTGATTGTATGCTTTTAACTTTGCTTTTTCCATTGCATCTGTAATGTTGGGTGCTAATGAAACAGTACTAAAAAATACATGGTCTTTAGTGTCTAATAATTCAATATTGTAATAATTCATGTTGTTACCAACTTTCTTTATTTATTATTTACATTTATATTATAGCAAGAGTATGGAACATAGTCAACATGAAAATGTTTTCAGAAAACACTTACATTCATATTTATTTATTTGTGCTATGAAAGCTTGTTTTCATTA
>OGKA01001575.1_pt1 | contig 17516 bp, 10 predicted proteins | sample 1572211 | NCBI WGS metagenome assembly OGKA01 (sample SAMEA2582125, study PRJEB24529) | metagenome | biome: Human gut stool | place: China | collected 2011 | reverse complement strand
TTCGTCTGTACCGTTTTTCTTTTCATAAACCTATAAAATCACGACTTGCGAGAGGGCGCTTATATCTGCCCTTCACAACCCATAAAAGCACCACAAAATCTGCGACACTACGTAAGTTAAACTCCGGTTGACATCAAATCCGCTTTTTTAGGAAGGCGATAAATTTCTCAAAGTTCATCGGCGTTCCCTGTATTTTCTGTACTTCCAGCCGGTTTTTCTCATTGAATCCGACCAGAATGTTATGATTTGCCTCCGCAAGGTAATCCATGATACCATCAATATCGGATTTTATATTCTTCGGGCACTGGATATACAAATGCCTGTTGGCACTGATATGCAGTGTGTAGGAAATACTGAAATGATACCAGAAAAACTTATGGAGTGTGGAGTACTTATAAATCCATATGATCTGGTCGATCGGGATGATCGCATTTCCGTAAACGGATGTCTCAATAAAAAAGTGTTCTGTGATAAACATATCTTCCGTTGCAAGCTGGGGCAGCGTTGCAAGTTCCTCCTCCGCCTGATCTAACAGCTTTTTCGGATTGCCGAACAAGGCGAGATCCTGGCAGCAGGGAGAGAGTACCGGGAAGAAAATAAACAGGATATAGAGTACGATACAGAGGATCGCATAAATACTGGTGCCAAATATGACTGTAAAAAGGATCGTATTTATGGTACGATTATAATCCGGTTCACTGATGTAATATCCGGAAACTTTGCTTGTGATTCCACTTTCTGTCCAGCCGAGATCGTCCGACATATTTTTTAAAAGTGACTGGAAAGAAACAGTGGACTTTTTGATCTTCCCGGTAAATGTTACCTCGTCAATGAAAGGAAGTCCCTCTTCACAGGTGGAAGGAGAAAGCAGTACGATGATACATTCATCATTCCGGATCGTGTAATAATAATAACCGGAAGTCCCGGAAAAGTTATTTCGGGTGTATCCTGTGAATTTTAAATCTGTCAGTGTGGTATGCATGTTGGCAGCGTCATTCCGGTAGGCAGATTCCAGCGTAACATCATCCGTCAGCTGCACCGGAAATAAAAGATCCGTCAGTGAAAATACATGCCATAGTACGATCACGATGATCAGATATACAATTGGTGAAAAAAGTCGCCGTTTATATAATGCTTTTATATTTTTTGTGATATAATGGTCGTAATTCTCGGGCATAAAAAACCTCGCTTTATACTATCGGGATATCAAAAGGAAAAAACCTTAAGAATATTGGATCTTGCTTCTCTAGTAGTATAAAGGTTCGTGAAAAAATAATCAAGGAGAGAAAACATTGGAAGCATACAGCAGTTTTGCACAGGTATATGATCTTTTTATGGATAATGTACCTTATGAGGAGTGGAGCAGATATCTTATCAGTCTGTTAAAGGAGTATCAGGTGACAGATGGCACCGTGGTGGAACTCGGCTGTGGTACCGGAAAAATGGCAAGGCTTTTGGCAGATGCAGGCTATGATATGGTGGGAGTGGACAATTCTGCCGAAATGTTAGAGATTGCAGGAGAACGTCAGGAGGAAGAAGAGCGGAATGATATTTTATATCTTCTTCAGGATATGCGGGAACTGGAATTGTTTGGAAATATCCGGGCAGTCGTGAGTGTCTGCGATTCGATGAACTATATCATGGAACCGGAAGATCTGAAAAAAGTATTTGGGTTGGTCAAAGAATATCTTGCAGAGAACGGCGTTTTTATTTTTGATCTGAACACCGTGCACAAATACCGGGATCTGATGGGAGAATGTACCATCAGTGAAAACCGGGAGGAGAGCAGTTTCATCTGGGAAAACTATTTTTATGAGGATGAGATGGTCAATGAGTACGACCTGACGCTTTTTATCCGGGAGGAAAGTGACCTCTACCGGAAATACGAGGAACTTCATTATCAGAAAGCCTACGAATTAGAGCAGGTGAAAGAGCTGCTTTTGCAGGCAGGCATGGAGTTTGTGGCAGCGTATGACGCATTTACCCATGATCCGGTGACGGCAGAGAGTGAACGCATGTATATCATTGCAAGACCGAAGCGGATTTAAGGAGTATGGAATAACAGAACAGGCACTTGCCTAATATAAAATAACAGGAAAAGAGGAAAAACATGAACGATTATATTGTAAGAGCAACTGCGGCAGATCATTCCATCCGCGCATTTGCAATCACATCCAAAAACATTGTGGAAGAGGCAAGAAAAGACCATAACACAAGTCCGGTGATCACAGCAGCTCTGGGTAGATTATTATCTGGTGCGGCCATGATGGGAACCATGATGAAGGGTGAGAAGGATCTTCTCACAGTACAGATCCAGTGTCAGGGACCGGCGCAGGGGCTGACTGTGACAGCGGATTCCGCAGGACATGTCAAGGGATTTCCGAGAGTTGCAGATGTGGAACTGCCACCGAATGCATTGGGCAAATTAGACGTAGGCGGGGCACTTGGGCTTGGTGTCATGAGCGTCATCAAGGATATGGGTTTAAAAGAGCCTTATGTGGGACAGATCGCACTTCAGACCGGAGAGATCGCAGAGGATTTAACATATTATTTTGCGACTTCGGAGCAGGTTCCTTCCGCAGTAGGACTGGGTGTTTTAGTAGATGTGGACGGTTCTGTAAAGCAGGCAGGTGGATTTATCATTCAGCTGATGCCATTTACCCCGGATGAAGTTGTGGATGCATTGGAGAAAAAAATCAGTGAGATTGCGTCTGTGACTGAGATGTTGGAAGAGGGGAACACACCGGAGCAGATTTTAGAGATCATTCTGGGCGATTTTGGACTTGAGATCACGGATACACTTCCGGCAGCATTCCAGTGTGACTGCTCCAAAGAGCGCGTTTCCCGTGCAATCTCAACCTTGAGCAAAAAAGATTTAGACGATATTATCAACGATGGTGAAGCGATTGAAGTAAAATGCCAGTTCTGTAACAAGGCATATCATTTTGAAGTGGACGAACTGAAGGAGATGAGAAAGTAGTGAAACAGGGATTTGTCAAGGTGGCAGCCGTCACCCCGAAAATTGTAGTTGCGGATACAAAAGAGAACACCGCATTAATCTGCGCAGAGATTAAAAAGGCAGAGAAGGAAGGGGCAAAGATCATTGTACTCCCGGAACTTTGTATTACGGGTTATACATGCAGTGATCTGTTTTTACAGGAAAAAATGCTGCGTGAAGCAAGACAGTCGCTCCTTGAGATCGCTGCGTTTACCTTTGCATTGGACTGCATCGTGTTTGTGGGACTTCCACTCGAATACAACGGAAAGCTTTATAATGTGGCTGCCGCTGTGAGCAATGGAAAAGTGCTTGGTTTTGTGCCGAAAACATATCTGCCAAATTACAATGAATTTTATGAGGCAAGACATTTTACAAGAGGAATGGAAGAAACGGTGCAGGTAAGCCTCGGAGAAGAAGTGGTTCCAATGGGCAAAAAGTTATTATTTACCTGCCAGACCATGCCGGAACTGAAAATCGGTGTGGAACTCTGCGAGGATCTCTGGACGCCGGAACCACCGAGTATCCGTCATGCGTTAAACGGTGCGGATGTCATTGTCAATCTGTCAGCATCGGATGAGACGACCGGAAAAGACATTTATCGCGAGGAGCTGGTTGGCGGACAGTCTGCAAGGCTACTGTGCGGCTATATTTATGCGAGTGCCGGAGATGGGGAATCCACGCAGGATGTCGTCTATTCCGCGCATAATATCATTGCGGAAAATGGAAGGATTTTAAAGAAAGCGAAACGTTTTGCGAATGAAACAGTTTATTCGGAGATTGATGTTCTGCGTCTGAATGCAGAGCGCCGCAGAATGACTACATTTGAAACCAGAATGGACGGTTACACGGAAATTCCATTTGCATTGAAAATAGAAGAGACGGAACTGACCAGATACATTGATCCAATGCCGTTTGTTCCGGGCAGTAAGACAGACAGAGAGCGCCGTTGTGATGAGATTTTATCCATTCAGGCGATGGGACTGAAAAAACGTCTGGAGCACACACACTGCAAATCTGCCGTGATCGGTATCTCCGGTGGATTGGATTCTACACTGGCATTGCTTGTGACGGTGCGTGCATTTGATCTGCTCGGCATGGATCATAAAAATATTAAGGCTGTGACAATGCCGGGATTTGGAACGACTGACCGGACTTACGACAATGCGGTCAGCCTCATCAAATGCCTCAATGCGGACTTTATGGAAGTCAGTATCAGGGATGCAGTCAATATCCATTTCCGGGATATCGGACAGGATCCGAAAGTGCATGATGTGACTTACGAGAATGGACAGGCACGTGAGAGAACCCAGATTCTTATGGACATTGCAAATAAGACCGGTGGTATGGTCATCGGCACAGGCGATCTGTCGGAGCTGGCACTCGGCTGGGCGACTTACAACGGAGATCATATGTCCATGTATGCGGTGAATGCGTCTGTGCCAAAGACACTGGTCCGCCATCTTGTCCGGTATTACGCAGATACCTGTGGCGATGAAGCGTTAGAAGCGGTTCTTCTCGATGTTTTGGATACACCGGTTTCACCGGAACTTTTACCGCCGGAGGATGGGAAGATTTCCCAGAAGACCGAAGATTTGGTCGGACCTTACGAATTACATGATTTTTATCTGTATCATATGCTTCGTCTCGGCTATGCCCCGGCAAAGATTTACCGTCTGGCGAAAATTGCATTTGCGAGAACTTATGAGGATGAAACGATTTTGAAATGGTTAAAAACTTTTTACCGCAGATTTTTTGCACAGCAGTTCAAACGTTCCTGCCTGCCGGATGGACCAAAAGTCGGAAGTGTTGCTGTCTCTCCGCGTGGAGATCTGCGTATGCCTTCGGATGCGTCTGCACGGATCTGGATGGAAGAACTGGAGGCATTAAACACCGAGAGGAGATAGCAGCATGCAATATCGGAAAGATAAATATGGAAACGATATTTCTGCGCTTGGCTACGGCTGTATGCGTTTTACGAAAAAGGGGAACAGCGCAGACCTTGACAAAGCAGAAAAAGAAGTGATGGCGGCAATTGAGGCGGGGGTCAATTATTTTGACACTGCCTACGTGTATGCCGGAAATGAAGTGGCAGTGGGAGAAATTTTACACCGGAATCATTGCAGGGAGAAAATCAACCTTGCCACAAAGCTTCCGCATTATCTGATCAAGTCGATCGATGGCGTGGAAAAAATGTTTCAGGAGGAACTGCGCCGCCTGCAGACCGGTTACATTGATTACTATCTTATGCATATGCTGACGGACATTCCAACCTGGGAGAAATTGAAAAAACTGGGGATGGAAGAGTGGATCAGGGAGAAGAAAGCGTCCGGGCAGATTCGGCAGATCGGATTTTCCTATCACGGTAATTCCGCGATGTTCTGTCAGTTAGTAGATGCTTACGACTGGGATTTCTGTCAGATCCAGTACAATTATATGGATGAACATTCTCAGGCTGGTGTGGAAGGACTGCGCTATGCGAATAAGAAGGGACTTCCGGTCATCATTATGGAACCGTTACGAGGCGGTCGTCTGGTGAACCTTCTCCCGGAATCTGCGAAAGAGTTATTCCGCAGGGATGAAAAACATCGCACTCCGGCAGAAGTTGCGTTGAAATGGCTTTACGACCAGCCGGAAGTGACCTGTGTGCTCTCCGGCATGAATTCCATGGAGATGGTGGAACAGAATGTAAAAACTGCCAGCGAGTCACTGGTGGGATGTCTCACACAATCCGATCAGGAGCTGATCGAAAAGGTAAAAGCTGAGATTAAGAAAAATGTGAAGGTCGGCTGCACCGGATGTGGATATTGTATGCCATGTCCGCGTGGAGTGGATATTCCGGGAACTTTCCGCTGCTATAATGCGATGTATTCCGAAGGAAAAAAATCGGGAAGAAGAGATTACCTGCAGTGTACTGCATTTCGAAAAGATACGAGCAGTGCATCCCAGTGTATTTCCTGTGGAAAGTGTGAGACGCATTGCCCGCAGCACATTGAGATCCGCAAGGAGCTGAAAAATGCCGCAACAGAACTTGAGGATGTGAAGTATAAAGTTATGAAAACAGGAATCCAGCTACTGAAATTGTGGTAAAAACATAGTTAGATCTGTCCTGGCTTGCGCACCGGTTTTGCAACGGTGACAGCAGCCCAGTTGGTTGTGTATACAACGGAGTACATAAATACGGCAAGTACCACACCGGTGACAACGTCGAAAACGGAGTGCTGTTTCAAAAACATTGTGGATAAGATAATGAGTACCATCAAAACAGCGGAACCATAGCGTACAGCTTTGTTCTTTTTGAAATTGTCACTGTGCCATACGGCAATATTCACGGCGATGGAGTTAAAGACATGTACGCTTGGAAACAGGTTTGTCGGTGTATCCGTTGCATACAGCCATTTTACCATCTGGATAAAAATATTATTATGTTCAAAATAAGCTGGTCTCAGATAGTGACCATTCGGATAGATCGTTGAGATCACAAGGAAAACGGTCATTCCGGTAAAAAGCATTGCACAGAGTTTAAAATATTCATCTTTATTTTTGAGATAAAAATATCCGACTGCCCATGCGACATATCCAAACCATAAAAGATAAGGAACAATAAAGTATTCACAGAATGGGATCATGTCATCCAATGCGGTATGGATCACATGAAAATGTGTGGTCACAGTTCGTTCCAGATGATGAAACCATGGAAAATAGATACAAAAATAAAGAAGCAAAAAACCATGTCTGTTTTTCTCGATAAAAGCATTGAGCCTGCTTTTCATATCTGTCTTCAAAATATCACCTTCCTAACACATTTTTATAAAAAATAAATTCTTTTTCCTTACATTGTGCGATTATAGCATAGTGATTTTTAGGAAACAATTCCCTTTCTCTTTTTTTAAGAAAGATTATTGAATATTTAAAGATTTCTTAAGGTAAATGTCTGGTTTTTGTGCAACCTTACAAACAATTTCAGAAGAAAAATTTTACCATCATTGTTACGAATTAAAACAAATTCATTACGCAAATATTACGATTGCCGCAAATTGTTGACAAAGCCCTTTTTCTACCTATAATAGAGTATGGTTTTGCTGAAAATAGGCGCATATTGATACGTCTTTTTGAATAAGCTACAAAAGAGTGAGAGGAAAAATTATGAAAAAAGAAAAAAAGGATCTGACACAGGCAAATACGGCAGTAAAATCCAGAGACAAAAAGAAGATTTTTATGACGATTGGAATTGTCGTGGCATGTCTGGCTGTTGTTTATGTTGGATTTGGAATCTTTTTCCAGAGCCATTTCTGCTTTGGTACGACCATCGATGGAATAAAAGCCGGTGGTAAGTCGGTAGAAAAGATGGAGCAGCTCATCACAGAGGAGATTGACAGCTATGTGCTGAATCTCGTGGAACGTGAGGAGGGACAGGAAAGCATTGCAGGAGATGCTATTCAAATTGCACCGGTGTTCAATGGCGAAGTGGAAGAATTATTGAATGGACAGAATGGTTTCGCATGGGTGGTTACACTGTTTAAACATGAGAATCTGGAACTGGCTAAGGTTGTGACATTTGATGAGAATGCATTGGACAGCGAGCTTCAGGCGTTAAACTGTATGCAGGCTGGTGCACAGCGTGAACCCGTGGATGCAACGGTTTCAGCGTACACAGCAGATGGATATTCTTTAGTTCCGGCAGATTATGGTACGACCATTGATAAAAGTGCATTCAAAAAAGCGGTGGAGGATTCCATTTTAGTTCTCGCAGATGAACTTGATCTGGATGAGGCAGACTGTTATGTGAAGCCGAAGGTTGAAGACGATAATGAAAAACTGTTGGCAGTCATTGATGAGATGAACAGCTATGTGGGAACTACGATCACTTATGATTTTGACGTTGCAAAAGAAGTGCTGGATGGGGAGCGTATTTCCGAGTGGCTTTCCGTGGACGATGATTTAAATCTTGTGGTGGACGAGGAGGGAGTTCTTTCCTTTGTAAAAGAGCTTGCAAGTAAATATAATACCTGTTATAAACCGAAAGAGCTGAAAACATCTTATGGTTCCACTGTGACGATCTCCAATGGACCTTATGGATGGAAAATCAACAATTCCGAGGAAGTGGCACAGATTTTAGATGATCTGAAAGCCGGAAAAAAAGTGGAACGTGAACCGGTTTATTCCCAGACTGCGAACAGCCATGGCGAAAATGATTACGGTAATTCCTATGTGGAGATTAACCTTACTGCACAGCATTTGTTCCTTTATAAAGATGGTGTGCTTGTGACAGAGTCTGATTTTGTATCCGGAAACGTGGCAAAAGGGCACGCAACACCAGGCGGAGCATTTATGCTTACCTATAAAACATTGAATGCTGTTTTACGTGGACCGGATTATGAAACTCCTGTTACATATTGGATGCCATTTAACGGCGACATCGGAATGCATGACCTGACTTCCAGAAAAGCTTTTGGAGGAGATATTTATAAGACAAGAGGTTCTCATGGATGTATCAACCTTCCATATTCGGCAGCCAAGAAAATCTATGAGACAATCGACAAAGGATACTGCGTCCTTGTTTATAACCTTCCGGGAACAGAAAGTGATACTGTGAAACAGAAAGAGGCAGCTGCGGTTGTAAATACGATCAACAGTATCGGAACTGTTACATTAGAAAGCGAACCTGTTATCGTGGCAGCAAGAACAGCATACGATGCGTTATCTGATACAGCAAAGAGTTATGTTACCAATTATCAGACACTTGTGGATGATGAGGCAGCACTGGCAGCCTTAAAGAGTGGCGCTGCAGCGGCTGCACAGCAGCCTGCGGCAGACCAGACGGCGCCGGCGGGAGGCACAGATATCACTGCAGATCCGGCAGCGCAGGCGACGGATGGAACTGTGGCACAGTAGAAAGTAGAATTTTCGAAAAAATAGAACCAGAATTCAGAGAAAACTTTGAATGATGGTTCTATTTTTTTGCCTGAAAATTGAAAAATGTGCAATTTTGCACTCTAATTGGTTAAAATCCACAAAAATCTGGACGAGATTTCGGGATTTATTACGTATAGAATAATACAATATTTTAGAATACAATAGAAATGCGAAAAAAAACGAAAACATGTGAAGAGGGGGATTGTTATAGAATCACATGCAAGTAGGGGAGAAAAAGGAGAAGGAAGAATGAGAAAGTTAACGAAAAGCTTTCAAAAGAGGCAAAGCATTGCAAGCAGAGTACTGTGTTTTCTGCTAGTGCTTGCAATGGTAGTAACAATGGTTCCGGCGCTTGGCGGCGGAAACAGTACGGTTCAGGCAGCGGAGAAAGAAAAGAATCTGACGATCCACTTTATGATGCCGTCAAATTGGGGTTGGACAACGCCGGCAATACAGTTTTGGGGTGGAATAGCAACAGTGACGGGAAATACGAATACGGAAAGTGTGGACGGTACAGAGATACCGGGCTGGGATGGAGCCAAAGCCTTTTTCATGACACAGGCAGGTGATACAACAGAGTATACACTGAGTGTCAAAGGCACTTTTACAGGTTTTCAATTCCTGGATTTTGATAATACCAGAAATAATATAAATCCCGGATATAATTCAAAATTATCACAGTATACAGAAGATAAACCGACCGATGTTTATTATATTCAGAAAGATGGAGCATGGGCATATTATCTGGATGCAGATGGAACAACAGTAGTTCCGGATTTACCGAAGACGGAAACAACTTTTCTTTTAGTAGGAAATATTCCGGGAATGGCATGGGATCCAAGTGCAAAGCCAAATTTTGTGAAATCAATTGAAAATGAAAATGTTTATAGTATTACATTGAATGCTGTTCCAGCAGGAAAGTATCAATATAAAATTTTAGAGGATGCGGCAACCGAAGGATGGAATAAATATTGGGCGCAAAATGATGGCAATTTGAGTTTGAACCTTAATGCACCGGCAGATGTCACATTATCTTTGGATAAAACAGATAAGACAAAGGAAACTAAGGTAAATATCGCATATATAAAAGATCTTGTGGTAGAAGTACCTGCGCAGATTCAAAAAGGTGTTACGATGGAACTTCCGGTAACAGGAACTTATTATGGTGACGATGGAAATGTTCAGAATGGAGTGAGTGTTACATATACAGCAAAAACAGAGGGAATTACTTTAAATGGTAACGAAATTTCAGTTCCTATATCTTACGAGGGAACGGAAGTTACGATTGCAGCTACTTATAATGGAATTGAAAAAGAGATAACTATTCCAGTGGTAGAGGTAGTTTATCATTACACCATTTACTATTACGATTTCGATGAAACACATATGTCAGAAAATGCATCTGATTTATGGATCTGGCAGAAATCCGGTGCGGGTGCAACAGCCGGAACTCTTTTCACTGCAAAGGAAAAACTTTCCGATGGAAATGAGTGGCTGCGTGCAGATGTGACACTCCCATATACCGACGTCCAGATAATTCCAAGATCTAAAGACGAGTGGAAATGGCAGGGAGATACGGTTTTATACAATAACAGCGCAACAGCCGAAAACGTCACACTCTATATTGTATCCAACAGCAATCAGGCGTACACAACACTTCCGGAACTGGTTAAGCCAAAATCACGCAGCATCATGATCGAGTACGACAGACCGGCAAAGGATTATGAGGGCTGGAACATTTTTACATGGAACAGTGGATTCGGCTCTGATGTATCTGTAGCATTTGCAGACATCAATGGAAAAATGGTTGCCAAAATTCCGGTAAAAGATTCGCAGGCAGATCTGATGTTATCTTTCTGTATGAGACAAAGTACTACTGACAATGAGTGGGCAAACAAAGACGGCGGAGATCATTATGTGACGATTCCGGCAGGACAGTCATTGGTCAAAGCAGTGTTTACGCAGGGAGAGGGAATCACAGAGGTATTGCCATACAATGCAGGTTACGAGATGGATGGAGCTAATGATACGATCCATTTTTACTTCAGAAACGATGCACTGGCAGCAGAAAACAATCTTGCTTCTTTAGACGGCAAAGTCAGTGTTGTTGTCAACGGACAGACCTGCCAGATGACTTATGATGCAGCAAATGACCGCTTTGGATACGATTTTACTGGCGTTTCCACTGGTGATTACTATTATTATTATGTGGTAAATGGAAAAGAGGAATTAGATGCATTTAATGATGTAACTGCAAACGACAGCAATGGAAAAGAATGCAGCGTATGCCATTTCAAAAAAGCAAATGTGAGCGTAGCGGCTTCTTTATCACAGTATGCAATGGATTACAATGACAACAATGTGTTATCCGTAAAATTGACTGCAAAAGACGGAGAAGGTCTTGAAACATCTGAAATTGCTGCAATCACAGCCGATTTGAGTGAATTAGGATTAAACAGGGAATTTGCGATTGATCCGACACTCATGGAAGGAACAATCTCCTGCCTGAATACGGTAGCCGCAGGAGAAAAAACGATTCCTGTCACAGTGAAAGATATTTATGGAAATGTATATACAACAGCGACAAATGTTACCGTCACAGAGCGCAAAAAAAGTGCCGGAGATTTTGACTGGGATGAGGCAGTGATTTATTTTGCAGTGACAGACCGTTTCTTTGACGGAGATGCAAGCAACAATGATGCATACGGAGTTGGAGATTATAACACAGGCGAAAAAGGCGGATCCAGCTATCACGGTGGAGATTTTGCCGGATTAAACCAGAAACTGGATTATTTAAAAGATCTGGGTGTGAACACAATCTGGATCACTCCAATCGTAGAAAATATCACAGAAGATCAGCATGATAATAAGACAGATACCGCTACCTATGGCTATCATGGTTACTGGGCAAGCGATTTCACAAAGTTAAACAAACATCTTGGAACAGAGCAGCAGTTCAAAGCATTACTGGATGCCGCTCACAGCAAGGGAATGAAAATCATGGTGGACGTTGTGTTAAACCATGCAGGTTACGGTACAGAAAAATACTTCAACAGTATTTTAACAGATGCAGATGGAAACAGTATTTCCATGATCCGTGACTCCAACAACACGATCAGCGGTGATGATAAATATGATTCATTGTCAGATCTGCCTGATTTTGTGACAGAAAACAAAGCAGTGACAGACCAGCTTGTTACATGGCAGACCGAGTGGATGTCAAAATACAGTATTGACTATTATCGTGTGGATACTGTAAAACATGTAGAGACAACGACATGGGAAGCTTTCAAAAACTCGCTGACCAAAGTAAATCCTGATTTTAAAATGATAGGAGAGTATTCCGGTGCAGGATATGCCAATAATGCGGGAGAACTTGGAACCGGAAGCATGGATGCACTGTTAGATTTTGATTTCAATGATTTTGCACAGAAATTCGTAACCGGAGATATTTCTGGTGTGGAAAGTTCTTTACAGAAACGAAATGGTGCGATCAATAACACTGCTACAATGGGAAGCTTTTTGAGCAGTCATGATGAGGACAGCCTTCAGTATAAGCTTGTAAATGAGAGTAAACTCAGCGAAGAAGAAGCTTATAACCTGATGAAAGTGGCAGCAACACTCCAGATTACCGCAAAAGGTCAGCCGGTACTCTATTATGGAGAGGAGATTGGACAGGGTGGAGCCAACAACTGGCCATACCAGACAAACCGCCGCGACTTTGACTGGACAGAGCTGGAAAAACAGAAAGCAGACAGCAACAGTATTTACAACCATTATAAGACAATGCTTGCAATCCGTAATACATACACAGATGTATTTGCAAGAGGAAACAGAAGTACAGTGGCAGCTTCTGACGCAGAAGGTTACGAAGTGATCAGCAGAAGTTATGGAAACAGCACCTTATATGTAGGAATGAATGTGAAAGAGGCAGAGAAAGAAGTAGTGATCCCGGTAGCAGAGAGTGCTGGAACAGTTTTTAAAAACCTTTATGATGGAAAAACTTACACTGTTTCTGCTGACCAGAACGTTTCTGTTACCATTCCGGCAGCAAAAGATGGTGGAACAATTGTTTTGACTGCGGAGACAAAAACAGAACCGGCTCCGGATAATACAACAGATGATAAAAAGCCAGATGGAAAAACAACAGAGGATCATAACGGAAATCAGCAGACATCAGGAAACAATTCCAGTCAGGTCAATTCTGCAGTCCAGACAACTCCAAAACAGGAAGAACAGGCTGTAGCAGAAGTAACCGTGCAGGAGGAGAGTTTTGCAAATGTGATCGAGGCAGTGAATAAGGCAAAAACCGGAAGTAAAATCCGTGTAAACCTGTTAAAGACAACCAAAATCCCAGCAAATGTGTTCGAGAGTATCAAAGGAAAAGATATGAACGTAACCTTCAAGGTAAGTGATCAGGCCAGCTGGATCATCAATGGAAAAGATATCACCGGTAATGTGACAGCACCAATCGATCTTGGTCTGGTTGTGGGAACAAGTGATATTCCAAAACAGAAAGTGACAGCGCTGGCAGACGGAAATGAAACCATCCAGCTCTCCTTAAATTATGACGGAGTATTTGGCTTTGAGGGAATATTGAGACTTTCCGTTGGCAAGGACTACAGTGGAAAAATAGCAAATCTTTATTACTATAACGAGACAACCGGTAAGTTTGAGTATTATCAGGCAGCACAGGTAAAAGAAGATGGTACTGTAGACTTCAAGTTCTCACACGCATCCGATTATGTCATCGTCTTAAATGAAACAGATATGAGCCAGACAACAGGCAGCGTGATCGCAAGTCCGAAGACATCGGATAACACACCGGTCGCAGCAGCAGTGATATTATTACTGTTTGGCTGTGCGCTGATGGGAACCGCATACAGAAAAAATAAAAACTTCTAAATGAAATTCATAAGATGTCACTAAAAAAATATGCCGCACGAAAAAATACCTTTTCGTGCGGCATATTTTGTGTATGTGAAGGAAAAATTAATTTTCTTCCACGATCACCACGCCCCATGGTTCCAGCGGAAGCGTTTCCTGTTCCATTATTTTTCTGCCGGACAATAATTCCGTGCCGGAAAATCCTTTGCAGATGGCGGTCTGTTTTTCACCGGAATAATTGAAGTAAAATCGTACCCGTTTTCCAAAATCATTGACACCTTCCCGGATGATCAAAGGAAAGTGGCATTCCGGATGTGCTAAAAGTGTTTCCGGAAGCGAGGCAAAGTAATGGACCAGAACTTTTTCCAGAAGAGCACCGTCAAACATGCTGGAGAGATACAGTGCCGAACCTTTTCCAAACTGGTTGACTGTGGCAGCTGCATATTTTTTCCAGACCGGGTGATCGTAGAAAAAGAGCGGTGTGGCGGTATCACAGGTCACAAGATCCATCCAGTGAAGACATTTGCTGCTGTTTGTGCAGGATTCATCGGAACATGACGAGCCGGCATCGGAAGCCGCATTTTCATGACCGGAGCAGGATGGATGAGCCATAAAATCAGGCAGTGTTACCGAAACATCCACCGGGTAGGTATATTGGTCATAGTGGATACCAAGACATTCCTGTAAAATGTGAGGCTGTGTATCCGCATAAATTTTTAACTGTTCATCTGAAAAACTGGAACGGAACGTCGTGATCAGATGTCCGCCGTTTTTTACATAATCAGAAATTGCGGTGAGCAGATCTTCGGAAGCACTGTAAAGTGCAGGCACGATCAGGCACCCGTAGGAAGAAAAATCACGTTCCGCAGAGGAGATCATGTCGTACTCGATATTTAAATGGTACAGAGCATCGCCAAGCCAGCGGGCAACGGTGTTATAGCTGTAATTGCCGAGGTCTTTCAATGGGAAAAGACGCAGTCCGGTCAGGGAGTTATTGTCAAGCAGGATGGCAGCACGGTTTTTCTTTTGCAGGTTACTAAGGTGGGTGCCGATCCGCTTCCAGTCTGCACCGATGGATGCAGCCTCCCGGTAAGTCTCATTTTCGGAAAAATCGTGTGACAACACACCTTTCCAATAGCTCTCAATCGCATTGTGGATCGAGTGCCAGTGCCAGTACATGACACTGTTGGAGCCGTTTGCAATGTGGCTGTAGGCCTGAAGCCTGAGCTGCCCCGGATATGGAAGCCATGCGATATTTCCCTGAGCCTGTGTCTCTAAAACAAGATAATTGTCTTTCTTTAAGCTACGCGAGATGTTGCCGCAGAAGGTGATCTCTTCCCCGGTAAGAAGTGACTGGGAAGGATGATAAATGTCACATCCGGCAACGGTCATGCATCTGGCAGCTTCGTACTGGTTGACCTCCGGCTGATAGCCGATGGAATGGTCTGTCCAGTCGTAGTCAAAGTTCTGCGTGATGAACTGATCCGGGCGCTTGTATCCGGAAACAATCGCAGCCTGCCATGTTAAAAATCTGGTTACAAGCAGACGCTGGAATTTGGCAAATTCAGCGGCAAGGCTTTCATTGATCGTGCCACGCACATCCGGGAAATCTTCCCATGTGTTGACGCGGTTGCTCCAGTAGTCCAGTCCGAACTCGCGATTGAATTCATTGATATCCGGGTATTTTTCTTTTAAGTGACCGACAAACATTGCCTGGACACGCGGACCGGCAGTACCGTAGCTTTTGGTCTCATTGTCCAGCTGAAATCCGATGATATGCGGAACATCTTTGATATGTTCCATCATTGCGCGGATAATCCGCTCGCAGTGGAACAGATAGCCTGCGTGTGTGATATCCATATTCTGTCTTGCACCATAAATGTTCTGACCGTTATTGGTCAGGGCTAGAATATCCGGATATTTTTTTGCCAGCCATGCCGGGATGGCGTAGGTCGGCGTCCCGACAATGACAGAGATATGGTGGCGTGCAGCCGCCTCAAGCATTTTGTCGAGATGTGTGAAATCAAAAACGCCGTCTTCAGGCTCCATAGTACTCCATGTCGATTCTGCGATACGGATCGTGTTCATGCCTGCTTTTTCCATCATTTCCATGTCTTTTTCCACGCGGTCATATGGAAGGTATTCCGAGTAATAAGCTGCCCCGAAAAGTAAATGGTCTGTTTTCATATTGTCCCCCAAAAAATATTTTCATATTGACAATCAGTGTGATCTTCTATATTATCATCTGATAACGCAACCGATTGCGCAAATATATTATAGCATCAGGAAAAACAAATGTAAATCCGATGTTGATACGAAAAAACAGAATTGTTACCGGAACAGGGCATAAGTGAGCAGAAACAAAAAGATTGTTTGGAAAATATGTAAAAATGTCATTGCTTTTTTTCGGGAATAGGATGATAATAATATTGTTGCGCAAAGGATGCGCAGCATATCAGGGCAGGACAAAGTAACATTGTGGCAGGAGTGCGAGCGATGCAGGAAGCCACAGCACAATTCAGGGGAAGTAACTGCTTTGAGGAAAGAAGGGGTTTTATGGGGAATGAAGAGAAGAAAAATATAACGATCGCAGATGTGGCAGAAGCACTCGGTGTTTCAAAAACCACTGTCTCAAGAGCCATTTCAGGGAAGGGACGGATCGGGCAGGAGACGAGAGGCCGTGTATTAAAATATATTGAGGAGCATGACTATAAGCCAAACGTTATCGCCAAAGGGCTGGCGCAGTCAAAAACATATAATCTTTGTGTGGTCATGCCGGGAGAATATGATGTTGTGGATCTCACGTTCTTTCAGGAATGCTTATTCGGGATTCAGGAGATCGCCGGAATTATGGAGTATGATATCCTGCTTTCCATCTGTAAAAATAACGATATCTCCTCGCTGGAGCGTATTATCTCAAACCGTAAAGTAGATGGTGTGATCCTGATGAGGACGTTTGTGGAGGACCGGCAGATTGAGTATCTTCAGGAAAAAAAAGTACCATTTGTGACGATCGGTTCCTCCAATTATACAGGTGTGATCCAGATCGACCACAATCACAAAAGTGCGTGTAAAGAACTTACATCCATTATTTTAATGAAGGGAATGAAGCGTATTGCACTGATCGGCGGAGATGAGAACCATGTGGTCACACAGAGCCGTCTGCGGGGATTTCGGGAAGCTTATGAAAAAATGGGTGAGGTCATTGATCCGACAATGCTTTTTTTGAATCTTGATAATCATGTGGTGATCGACAAGATCGTGGAAGAGGTACTCGAGCGAAAGGCAGAATGTATTTTGTGTATGGACGATGCGGTGTGCAGCAGGGTATTGAAAAAGCTGCGTGAAAAGAATGTCAAGGTTCCAAAAGATATCCGTGTGGCATCTTTTTATAACAGCTCCGTACTGGAAAATAATGTGCCGTCCATTACATCACTTTCTTTTGATGCGAAAGAGCTTGGCATGGTTGCATGTAAAACGGTATTGGATGTGATCGAGGGTGCGGAAGTGGAGACAAGAACATTGCTTCCATACGAAGTTGTCCTTAAGGAGTCTACAAAATAAAATGAGAGAACGCAGGTTTATTTTGCGTGAAAGAAAACGCAGATTCTGTAGTGCTTTTACAGGTTGTGAAGGGCAGATATAAGCGTCCTCTCACAAGTTGTGATTTTATAGGTTTATGAAAAGAAAAACGGTACAGACGAAATATGATGTTCCT
>OGKA01001558.1_pt1 | contig 17646 bp, 2 predicted proteins | sample 1572211 | NCBI WGS metagenome assembly OGKA01 (sample SAMEA2582125, study PRJEB24529) | metagenome | biome: Human gut stool | place: China | collected 2011 | reverse complement strand
TTATTGTGAATAGACTTAGTTGTTCATGTCTCCATTTACCTCCGAATGTTACTTGTCTCGATTTTACGCTGTCTAACGGATTTTGTCAAATGAAAATCAAAAATCAAGCCCTCTTAGACCGTCGATGCACCTTATCAACAGTCTCCACCTATGCTATGAGAGAAATAGGACAGTTCTACCTTATTATAGAAAATAAGTTTATATAAAGTTATAAAGAAGCTGAAGTTAATTTTACTCTTGAAATTAGCTGAAAAAGCAGATGTTGAAGATTATTCAAACCAGTAAGGTCTAAGCCTTTCTATACTTAATGATTAAGGTTACTTACAAACGTTATTTGCTACAAAAAAATAAAATCCAAACATTGAATAAATGAACATTCTGGCTGACTCGAACAATTTGGAGCATGGCCAATCTTTTTAGTGTCTAATATTTGTGATGTACTTTTTGCTGTCTGATAGACTTCTTGGACTTCAATTAGTAAATGAGTCAAGATATGATTGTAGTGTTTGAAAAACAAAAAAATAAATTTACTTACTTTTTAACATGCGGATATGATAGGTTAATTTTTTGCTTCAACAAGAAGAAATATTAAAGCATAAATGAGAATATCAGCCATTTAAACTAGTTTTATTTTCTCAGGAGTTTAGAATGATAACATGTTCAAGCCGATTAGGTTAAAAATGAAAGTGAATTTTATATTTTCATGGAAACTGGTAAATACGCCATAATAAAGAGTTTTGACATATTTTATGTAGAATTCAGGAAGCAAAAACAATAAAATTGTCAGACAACTAATGTTTTTTTAAAAAAGTGAGATTAAAACCTTGACTGTAAATTGTCAGAATGTTAGAATATGGAGTGAATCATGACTATGAGAAAACTGACTTATAATCATGTGACCTATAACTAACTATCTTTTAGAGGGAGATTTTTAATGAAAGACTTTTTTAATAGACGCCAACGCTTTTCATTGCGTAAATATTCGTTTGGTGTCGCTTCAGTCTTGCTAGGAACAGCACTTTTTGCTGCTCATAGTGTACAGGCAGATGAAGTAGCAACTCCAACTGTATCGGCGGGTAATCCGGGCACATCCGTAGCAGGAGAAAGTTCAAGTAGTTTAGTCAATACTACGACAACAGCACCCCAACCAAATCCAGCAGCTAGCGTGACTTCCCCATCCGCTTCTGCAACATCTACGTCAACAGTTGCTTTGGTATCACCAGCTTCTGAAGTAGCAAGTGCTTCAACAACAGAAACAACGTCTACAGCTACAGCACCAGCGACAACAGCAACGGCTGCAGCTACTGCTAGCTCAACTCCAACAGCTGCGGGTACTACATCTGTAGGTTCAGCAACTTCTTCTTCAACAGGTGCAACTAGCACATCAGCTGTAACTCCAACAGCGGTACAACCTACAGTGGCACAGCCGGTTGCTCCAACAACACAACCGACGGCTACAACACAACCTGTATCAGCGCCTACAGCTACTCAGCCAGTCGCTTCAACACAGCCTACATCGGCATCAGTGGCACAACCTGCAACGACAACTTTGACAACGTCAACACCAAGTCCAACGTCTGCTGCGAATACAGCAGCCTTGACAACAATGTTGACGGCGAACCCAATGTCCGCTGCAGGAACTGCAACAGAAGTACGTAGTCGTAGCAGTCGTAGACGTCGTTCGCTTGATAATCCAGAATCAACAAGTCATACAACTGGTGCAGCAACAGCGACACCAACTATGAGTGATCCTAACGGAGCAACGATTACTAACCGTCCTCTTGTTGTACCTACGCCAAAAGATCCAAATGATCATATTACAGCTGGTATTAACTACCAATTGAATCCAAATACTTCTCAGTATACTTATCTCGTTACTGATTTGATGGGATTCAATAAAGCATACAACACGAAGTACTATTATCGTATGTCTAAACCATACGACAACTCTACAAATGTAACCATTGAGTTGGTAGATGGTGCTACAAACACTGTTAAAGAAACAAAACAAATCAATGGTGCTGGTACTGTTAACTTAGGTCAAGCTACACTTGCTCCTATTTCTGGGGCTAAGCAGGCCTATATTGAGTTCCGTTTTGAAAATATTGTGGATGCAGATAAGACAAACCGTCCAGCTGTACGTGCAACTTGGAAATACAATGGTAGTGCTACTGATTTTGATGGCCAACGTTCGGCTATTCAAATCTATGATGTAGTTAATCCTGCTAACGAAGGTACTACAATCACGGATCCACAATACTACATTCCACGTCTAACTCATAAAACAACGTATTATAAAGTTGTTGATAAAAATGCATCAACTTATGATATGAATCGTCTTGTCGGTAAATTTGTTCAAGATACAAATGGGAACTATATTAAAAACTCATCTACTGCGGGTGATTATAAACTTGTAAATAAAGATGGTACACCAGATGTTGGTACACAGTCATATAGAGAAACTGGAAACGAAGAAAGTCTTGGTAGCTTTACTCTAACTGCTATGGAGGGACAGGATTTCCATGCCTCAGCCCTTCGTGCTTTTGAAGGTTACAGTCTTTATCAAACAGCGGATCCTCGCTCACTTGTAGATGTGCTTAAAAAGCCTTATCAAGTAGGTCAACGTTGGTTTGACGTCGCCAATGCAGAGGGTGCTGTTAAACGTATTAAGGAAGTTGTCAAAGAGGATGGTACCGTCCGTATCGAAATGTGGGCCATTAAGTCTGATAGCTTAAACAAGATTGCTAAAGACGTAAATACTGATGGATATGTAAAAGTTTACGAGACAGTCATTCGTCCGGGAAGCAATAACAAAATTGACCATCCAGAAGATTTTGGTAAGAACCCTACCATTGATGATGCTGGTTGGAATAGAGATAATAATACGCCAAGCTATCCAGGTCTTAAACCTGAGTATAGAGATAAGCTTGTTAAGGGGCAACCTTTTGCTATTTTCTCAGATAAACAAAACACTAACTATAAGGGTGACTTAGAGTTTGCTAGAGGTTCAGGCGCAGACTTTATTTATAAACGTCCAGATGGCACTTTCTATCGAATGTCCTGGGCTGGGACTGTAGCACAAAATAATGTTGAAGTTAAAGAAAATCCTGTAAGTGCTACTGAGGCTGCTCAATATAGTCCACGTTATTCTTCTGCAGGTGAGTTTTATGTAAACCGTGGTAGCTCAGATACGTCCTATACGATTAATGGTGTTCCAGTTGCTTCAGGTAACATTTTCCGTTTGGAAAATAAATTGACACCTAGCTATGAAACGATTTACTATTATGTAAAAAACGAACCTATTGATATTGAACTTAAGCTAAAGAAAGTCCTAAAGAGTCTTAATACGACAGTACAACCTGAATTGAAAAAGGGAGCCTTCTCCTTTAATATAACAAATGTTGCGGCAGATCCTGCTAATCCACTCGAAAAAGATGGACCGGCTATTAATGCGACAGTAACAAACAAGGAAGATGGTTCTATTCCCTTCACTCAAAAAATAACACAAGCTGATGGTACTGAAAAAGAAGTATCGCTTATCCAATTAGACAAAGTTGGTATCTATAAATATCGTATTACAGAAGTAGCTGGTTCTGATACTGAAGTTGACTATGATGGAATGAGTGTTATTGCAACCGTTACAGTTACAGAAAAGAAAGACTCTTCTGGCAACTACTTGGGTGAGCATGAATATACTGTTACGTACACTTCAAAAAAAGGTCAAGATGACTCTGGAAACAAAACTGACCCTGATGTTTCAGCAACAAATCCGACGGGAACCGGTACTGATACTGAATTCAACAACTTTGTCGTAGCTCCAGTAAACGTTGAATTTGACTTTACGAAGAAATTATCTGGTCGTAATCTGAAAGCAAATGAGTTTACTTTTAATCTTTTGAATGAAGCAGGTGCAGTGGTTGGCACTGCAAAAAATGATGCGAACGGTAATATTAAATTCACGGGCATTAAATACAAAGTTAGTGACCTTGGAACAAATTCTGCAGGAAAGCGAAATGACAGCAAGACCTTTAATTACACTGTAAAAGAGGTTGTGCCAACAACAGCCGAAGCTGGTATGTCTTATGACCAAATGGAAGCGAAAGTAGCTGTTACAGTTACTAAGACAGGTCATACTTTGACAACTGCTACAACTTACTCATCAGTTAATGGTATTGATGCTAATGGTAATCCAACGACGGGTGTAGATAAAGAATTTAACAATACTTTCACACCGAACCCAGTGAAAGTAAACCTTGAGTTCGATAAGTCTCTTTCAAATGGTACGCTTAATGCTGGTGATTTCAGCTTTAAATTGACTGGTGACGGTAATGTTAATGAAACGGTAACAAATAAAGCTAATGGTAAGATTAACTTTAGTACGTTGTCATTCGATAAAGCTGGTGTCTATAACTACACTGTAAAAGAAGTAGCTGGAACAAACTCAGATGTTGATTATGATGCGATGACAATCAACGTGAAGGTTACCGTAACAAAAGATGCCAATACAGGTCTATTGTCAGCAAGTACGGTGATGACTTCATCGGGTGGTGAAGCAACAGATGCCAATGACAGAGTCTTCAACAACTATGTCGTTCCTCCAGTACCGGTAAATGTTAATTTCACAAAAGCTTTAGCAGGTCGTACACTTGTAGCAGGTGAATTTACATTTGAAATGAAGGATGAAAACGGAGTTGTTGTTGCTACTGGAACCAATGATGAACATGGTGTTGTTACCTTTAATCAACTCCCAGAAGTGAAAAATGCTCAAGTTGGTAAAGTCATCAAGTACAAGGTGACTGAGAAAGTTCCAGCTAACAAAGAATTCGGTGTCACTTACGATAACATGGTTGCTGAGGTTTCTGTGACTGTTTCTAAGAATGCAGACCACACTTTGAAAGCAACGGTAACTTATCCAGGAGGAGACACAGAGTTCAACAACGTTGTAACCCCACCAACAGAGCCTAAGTTCCAACCAGAGAAATTCATCGTTAACAAAAAGAAATTTGACATCACTGGTAACAAGTTGATGGATGACGACAATGAGTTGACAAATGAATACACTGAAACAAATGCGGATCCATACGTAGACAAGACAAACAACAATGAGCCTGAAAACTTGAATACCAAGACAGTTAAGAAGGGCGATGAGATTGTTTACCAAGTATGGTTGGATACAACAAAATTAAAAGCAAGTGACAATATTCAAGCTGTTGGTATTACAGATAAATATGAAGCTGACAAACTAGAGATCAATGTTGCAGATATCAAAGCTTACGATTCAGTAACGGGTGCAGATGTAACCTCTAAGTTTGTCATCACAGTAAACAACGGAGAAATCACTGCAACTTCTAAAGACGAATTTATCAAAGATAAAGTTAACAACCCTGTTATCGACACAACTAAGTTCGAATTTGGCCGTTACTACAAATTTGATATTCCTGCTACTGTTAAGACAACGACTCCAGATGGTGTGGATATTGTAAATACAGCAAATCAAATTGTTCACCAGTACGATCCGACAAAAAGAGATATCACTAAGCCAGAAAAACCAACACAAAAACGTGTCGTAAATCTTCCAATCTCACTTCCTCTTAACTTCACTAAGAGACTTGATGGTCGTCAGCTTCTGGCTAATGAATTTACTTTTGAACTCCGAAAAGATGGCGTTAAGGTTGCTGAGGCTCAAAATGGTGCACCAAATGCCAATGGTGTTGCCAAGATTAACTTTAAAGCACTTCAGTTCACCCATGCTGATCTTGGAAAAACTTATACTTATACAGTAAATGAAGTTGCGGGTTCAGATGCAACGGTGACATACGATACCATGGTTGCGACGATTACAGTCACTATCCAAAAAGATGGTACGGCTAAAGCTATCGTTGCACACTTGGACCAAGATGCATCGGATAAAGAGTTTAACAATACGGTGAAACCACCTGAAGAACCTAAGTTCAATCCAGAAAAATACGTTGTTTCTACAGAAAAATTCGATATCACAGGCGACAAGTTGCTTGACGATGATTCTGAATTGACAGACAAGTATGTTGATACAAACGCTAATCCATATGCGGATGGTACAGCTAACAATGAACCAGAAAACTTGAATACGAAGACAGTGAAACCGGGCTCTAAATTGGTTTACCAAGTATGGTTGGATACAAAACAATTTAGCGCAACTAACACTGAGAATATTCAAACAGTCGGCATCACAGATAACTATGATGAAGCCAAGTTGGATGTGAACTCAATCAAGGTTTACGATAGTGTGACTGGTGCAGATGTTACTTCTAAGTTTGATATTGCAAATACTGGTGGCGTGATCACAGCGACCCTTAAAGCTGGCTTCACGAAATCACTTGGCGATGCCAACAACACTCAAATCATTGATACAACTAAGTTTGCGTTTGGCCGTTACTATAAATTTGATATTGTGACAACCGTGAAAACGGATGCCCCAGCAGGAAAAGATATCGAAAATACAGCTGGTCAAATCGTACACTACTACAACCCAAGAACCAACACAGTTGAAAAACCAGACAAACCAACTCAAAAACGTGTAAATAGCGTTCCAGTTCCACTTGAGTTAAAATTCACGAAAGCTCTTGCTGGTCGTCAACTTAAAGCTAACGAATTTGAATTTGTTCTTGAAAAAGACGGCGTTGAAGTCGAACGTGTGAAGAACGACGCAGCTGGTAAAATCAACTTCAAGAAACTTGAGTTTGGTAACGATGATCTAGGTAAGACTTACAACTACACTGTACACGAAGTTACAGGTTCAGACGCAACGGTGACATACGATACAATGGTTGCGACTGTAAGGGTTTCAATCTCTCATGATGGTACAGCGAAAGCAATCGTGAAGAATGTTGTAGACGCACCAGATAAAGAGTTTAACAATAAGGTGAAACCACCTGAAGAACCTAAGTTCAATCCAGAAAAATACGTTGTTTCTACAGAAAAATTCGATATCACAGGCGACAAGTTGCTTGACGATGATTCTGAATTGACAGACAAGTATGTTGATACAAACGCTAATCCATATGCGGATGGTACAGCTAACAATGAACCAGAAAACTTGAATACGAAGACAGTGAAACCGGGCTCTAAATTGGTTTACCAAGTATGGTTGGATACAAAACAATTTAGCGCAACTAACACTGAGAATATTCAAACAGTCGGCATCACAGATAACTATGATGAAGCCAAGTTGGATGTGAACTCAATCAAGGTTTACGATAGTGTGACTGGTGCAGATGTTACTTCTAAGTTTGATATTGCAAATACTGGTGGCGTGATCACAGCGACCCTTAAAGCTGGCTTCACGAAATCACTTGGCGATGCCAACAACACTCAAATCATTGATACAACTAAGTTTGCGTTTGGCCGTTACTATAAATTTGATATTGTGACAACCGTGAAAACGGATGCCCCAGCAGGAAAAGATATCGAAAATACAGCTGGTCAAATTGTTCACTACTACAACCCAAGAACCAACACAGTTGAAAAACCAAACAAACCAACTGAAAAACGTGTGAACAGTGTTCCAGTTCCACTTGAGTTGAATTTCACTAAGAAACTTGATGGTCGTCAACTTAAAGCTAACGAATTTACATTTGTTCTTAAGAAAGATGGCGTTGAAGTAGAACGTGCGAAAAATGATGCTCCTGATGCAACTACCGGTATCGCTAAGATTAACTTCACGAAACTTGAATTTGGTAAGGATGATATTGGCAAGACTTACAATTATACAGTGGAAGAAGTTAAAGGAACAGATTCAACAGTGTCTTACGATGGCATGGTTGCAACAGTAAGGGTTTCAATTTCTCATGATGGTACGGCAAAAGCAATCGTGAAGAATGTTGTAGACGCACCAGACAAAGAGTTCGATAACCGTGTGACACCACCAGAAGAACCTAAGTTTAACCCAGAGAAATATGTTGTTAGAGATGAAGACTTTGATTTAACTGGTAAGAAACTTTTGGATGATGATTCTGAGTTAGCTGATAAATACGGCGATACTAAGATTAATCCTTACGCAGATAAATCTAATAATAATGAAAAAGTTACTGTCCGTAATGATAAGGGCGAGTTGGAAGAAGTCTTTGAAAACCTCAATACTCAGCCTGTTAAACGTGGTCAGAAATTCTACTATCAAGTATGGCTTGATACAACTCAATTTAGTGCTAACAATAAGGAAAATATCCAAACTGTTGGTATCACAGACAATTATGATGAATCAAAATTGATTGTGACTAAAAACACTATTAAGGTTTATGATGGTGAGACTGGTGCAGATGTGACATCTAAGTTTGACGTTGCTGTTACTAACGGTATTATCACTGCAAACTTGAAATCAGGCTTTACGAAGTCACTAGGTGATGCAAATAATACTCAAGTTATTGATACAACTAAGTTTGAATTTGGTCGTTACTACAAAGTAGTTATACCTGCTACAGTTAGTCAAGATGCTTACGATGGTTCTGAAATCGAAAATACTGCGACACAAACGGTTCATTATTATAACCCAAGAACGCATACAGTTGAGACTCCAGATAAGCCAACGCAAAAACGTGTGAACAACATTCCAACAGCTATTCAGCTAATCTTTGGTAAGACACTTAATGGTCGCAAATTGCAAGCAGATGAATTTAGCTTTGTCTTGAAAGATAAAGAAACTAATAAGATTCTTGAGAAGGCTAAGAATGATGCAGATGGTAAAGTTACCTTCAAGACAATCAACTATTCAAAAGCTGATATTGGTCAAACATTTAACTATATTGTTGAAGAAGAGAAAGGTGACAAACCAGGTGTTACTTATGATGATATGAAGGTTAACGTGACTGTTCAAGTTATTCAGCCTTCTTCTGGTGATCAGTTGTCAACAGTTATCTCTTATGCTACTGAAGGTGGAGATGCCTTTACTGCGGATGATACAGTATTTGACAATAACGTAACACCAAACTTCAAACCAGAGAAGTATGTTGTTTCTAAAGAAAAATTTGATCTTAAGGGTACAAAACTTCTCGATGATGATGCGCCTAACGGTAAGGTTGAAGCTGAAAACTTGAATCACCATACACTTACTCGTGGTCAGAAATTCTACTACCAAGTATGGCTTGATACTCGTGAATTTACAGCTGAAAGCAATATTCAATCAGTAGGAATCACAGATGACTATGATGAAGCTAAACTTGATATTGATGAGTCAGCAATCAAGGTTTATGATGGTGAAACAGATGTTACTGATAAATTCAAAATTTCAATCAAAAACGGTGTCATCTACGCAACTTCTAAACCAAGTTTGACTAAACCTATTAGTGCAACTGATGCGACTCCAGTTATTGATACGACTAAGTTTGCCTTTGGACGTTACTATAAATTTGATATCCCAGCAACTGTTAAAAATATTAAAGACAATGACGGTGTTGAGTTTAGTAATACGGCCAATGAAATTGTTCATCAATACAACCCTTACAATAAGCAAGTTACAACTCCTAAAAAACCAACTCAAACACGTGAAAATAACGTTCCAGTTCCACTTGAGTTCAACTATACTAAGAAACTTGAAGGACGTGAGTTGACTGCAGGTGAGTTCAGCTTCTTATTGAAAGACCAAGATGGAAAAGTCCTTCAAACTGTATCAAATGATAAAGACGGCCACATCAAGTTTGAACAACTCTTGTTCAGCAAGGCTGATCTTGGTAAGACATTTACTTATACTGTAGAAGAAGTCAATGACAATAAACCTGGTATTTCTTACGATGCTATGAAAGCAACGGTGACAGTACAAGTAACTAAGGATGGTAAAATTCTTAAGACTGTCGTTAATCATGCTTCAACAGGTGGAAATGCTACAGATGCTAACGACAAAGAGTTCAACAACAAGGTGGTTCCACCAGAAAAACCTAAGTTCCAACCAGAGAAATATGTTGTAAACCAAGAGAAATTTGACATTACTGGTGATAAACTCGTTGATGATGATAAAGAGTTGGCAGACAAGTATGCGGATACTAATGCGAACCCATACGTAGACAAGACAGACAACAACGAGAAAGAAAACTTGAATACTAAGACTGTGAAACGTGGCGATAAATTGGTTTACCAAGTATGGCTTGATACAACTAAATTTGACGCAAACAACAAGGATTATATTCAAACCGTTGGTATCACTGATAACTACGATGAGAAGAAACTTAATGTTAACCAATCAGATATCAAAGCATACGATGGTAAAACTGGTAAAGATGTTACAGCAATGTTCGATATCAAGGTTGAAAACGGTGTGATTACAGCCAACCTTAAAGATGGCTTCACTAAGTCACTTGGTGATAAAGATAATACCCAAATTATCGATACAACTAAGTTTGCCTTTGGTCGTTACTATAAGTTTGACATTCCGGCAATTGTTAAAGACAGTAAGAATGAAAAAGGTGAGTTTGATGTACCTTCTGGTTCAGATATTGAAAACACAGCGGGACAAACAGTTCACTACTACGACCCAACAGTTAAGAAGGTCGTGAAAACACCTGAAAAACCAACTGAAAAACGTGTTGTTAACATTTCAGCTAGTGTTACGTTTGAATTCACTAAAAAACTAGAAGGTCGTGACCTTAAGGCTGGTGAGTTTAGCTTTGTACTTAAGGATAGAAAAGGTAAAGTGATTGAAACTGTAAGCAATGATGCTGACGGTAAGATTAAGTTCTCAGCACTTGAGTACAAACATGGTGAAGAAGGTATCCACTTCTACACGGTTGAAGAAGTGAAAGGTAATGATACTACAGTAACTTACGATAAGATGGTAGCTAAAGTTACTGTTTTGGTAGCTAAGGGTGGTAACGTTATGACAGTAACTTCTAAATTGCCAGAAGATACTGAGTTCAACAATATTGTAACGCCACCGACACCACCAACTCCAGTGGTGCCACCAGTTACACCACCGACACCACCAACTCCAGTGGTGCCACCAGTTACACCACCAACACCACCAACTCCAGTGGTGCCACCGGTTACACCGCCAACACCACCAACTCCAGTGGTACCACCGGTTACACCGCCAACACCACCAACTCCAGTGGTGCCACCGGTTACACCACCGACACCACCAACTCCAGTAGTACCACCAGTTACACCACCGACATCTCCAGAAGTATCTAGAGAACAGGGTCTTCCTAAGACTGGTGAGAACAAGTCTGTAGTAGCAATGGCATTCGGAGGACTCCTTGCGGCAGCTGGACTTGGTTTGGCAGGAAAACGAAAAAAAGAAGACTAAGATAATAATAGGCGTAAAAATAAGATAGTTAGTAAGATTATTTCAGTTTTCAAGAAGAGAGGCTTGACCGAATAAGGTCAGGCTTCTTTTTGTTCGGCACTTAAAAATATCGTAAGTGACCAATAATGAAGTCAATTAAGAAGTTCCAAAGTCTTTATGGGCTGTGGAACTTTTTTATAATTAGCTAACTTATTACATGGACATGTGTGAGGAGGGTGATCTGATTGTTTCTCTCACAAGAGATGAGCAGATTCAAATTGATATTAACTTCTTCATGACAGTAGATTAGTACTTTCAAATAAAATATATTATGAATGATGTGGGTAATGGTAGAAGCTGATAAAAGACTTTGAGCTATTGTCTATTTAGTTATGGTGAATTTGATAATCTTGCAGTCACAATAGAAGCATCTTATCTAGGGGCTACACCATCATTTTTTGATTGAGAAATCAGAAAAAATCAAAGTTTAAGTTCTCTTATGAACTTTCAATAGACTATCATTACTCATTTTATGATTAAGATGATGGGAGGTAGAAGTTTCATAGAAGCAATAGGGAGCGACATTAAAGATAACATCTAGTAGTCCGATTAGTTAACAGTATTGGAAAGGGAGGAGACTTTCTGGTAGTTGCTTTGTAATTGGGTACTCAAAGATCTCTTATAAGATAGAAATGTATTACTGGTACTATTTGAGTATTGAAATTATTTCGTAATATCGTTGGTTATTCTTTCATTTGTATTTGAATAAGATACTAGTAGGCATAATTTTTCTCACAGGTTTTGTTATCTTTTGATTTTTTGAAGTTAGAAAATACTAGGACTCATTCTCTATTAATCCTAACTTATGAGACTCTTTTTTAAGTTGAATACTAGTATGCTAAACAGGTGAGAGCAATTATGGATGTTGGATTGTTGCAAACTTTCTTTAAGATTTTACTAGTGTTAATGAAGAAATACTGTTAAACGAAGAAGATGTTAGTATTATTTTAGACGGATAAAGTTATTCTAAGGTTAGGACTAGATGTATATGCCATTTTCATTAAAGATAAAAATATCTATATGAGTGTAAAAGGGAAAGAAATGAGAGGTTGTGTGCGTATATTGCCATTATTATGGATCAAAGTGAGAATAATATAGTGTATATTATAAGATGTTAATTTATTTTTATAATATTATTTCTTTCGGATTATAGGTTTAAATTACTATTTTTAGAACTTACTTCTGTTTATATATGGTGATTCAAGTATTTATGGAACATGAGATGGGTTTGGAATCTTTGACGCTTTTATTAGAAAATAACAAATGTAATCCGAGTTAATTTATTTTAGAAAAGCGTAATTTATATAATGAAATATTAGAAAACAGTGATTGTCGTCTTATTTTAGAAAACGCTTAACATGTTATAAATAAAAGGTTTCTAACGTTTTTATGTTTTTTGTAAACAACGTTTCTCTTACAATTGTCAGACAACTAAACTTTTTTTAAAAAAACATTGTTTAATCACTTGACTCTAAATTGTCAGAATGTTAGAATGAAAAAGAATCATGGATATGAGGGGAATTAACTTATAATCATGTATCTATAACTAACTATTTTTTTAGAGGGAGACTTAAACATGAAAGACATTTTCAACAGGCGCCAGCGCTTTTCATTGCGTAAATATTCATTTGGTGTCGCTTCAGTCTTGTTGGGAACGGCACTCTTTGCTGCTCACACTGCACAGGCTGATGAAGTCGTAGCATCTGATGCTTCTTCATCAAACCCTGGTTCATCAGTTGAGGGCGAAAGTTCTTCAGAACTGGTTGAGACGAATACAGCATCAACAGCTCAAGCAGATCCTACTGTAGCTGTATCTTCAACTGAGGCAACTGCGTCAACATTTAACTTGACGCCAGAAGCTTCAACAACAGATAAGGTTGCCGCAGAGGCAACTGACAAACAAGCTACAGAAACTGCGAAACCAGAAGCTTCTAAACCAGCTTCAGAGGCTGCAAAGCCAACAGAAAAAGCTACTTCAGAAGCAACTAAGCCAGCTACAGTAGCATCAACAGCTACAGCCAGCAACAATGTTGAAACACCAGCTTCAACAAGAACAGCTTCAAACACTTCAGCTACAGCATCAACAACTGCTCCAGCAACTGAAAATACTGAAGCAGCCGAAACCGCAGCAGAAGCTACAAGTGTTAGCCCACGTGTTACAGCAAATACTTACTCTGTAAGATCTGCTGCAGACCGTAGTGCAACACTTGACCGTGCTGCTAGTGATATCACAAATGCTGGTGCTTTGGCAACAGGTCGTAGCCGTCGTCGTAATACACGTGCTTTGACAGATCACAACTATGAGGCGGTCTCTGTAGAAACTCACCTTAAAGATGGTGAAAAAGCTACTCCAGACATGACAGATCCTAATGGTGCAACTGTTCGATCTCAAACAGTGCCATCGGGCTACCAAGCTAAAGAAGGTGACTACTATACTTATAGTATCGTAGATCTTACTAATTTCAACAAACGTTACCATACAAATTACTATACACGTGCTTACAAGAGATTTGATGCTTCAACAGATACTACTGTTGAATTGGTTGACAAGAACACTGGTAATGTAGTAGAAACAAGAACCGTATCAGCTTCTAGTGGTATTCAAAAATTTACGACTACCAAAGCAGCCTCTAATGGGGAGTTAACTTGGCAAGTAGATTACGATAAAGGTTTAGGTGCTGGACCAGGGAAGACAGATTCACCGTTTATCCAACTTGGATATGAAGTTGGTGCAAGTATCAAGGCTTTAGTTGCTCCAGGACACAATCTAACTCCTACAGAACAAGCTTTATATGATGCAGTTTATGCTGCGCGTAATTCAACGGATATCATCAACGTTGTAGAACCAGCATATAATGGTCGTACTATTACAGATACGAATGCTAAAATTCCATTATTTGTTCAAAAATCAACTTACTATAGAGTAGTCGATAGAAATAATGCTTCATTTAATGCGAATAAAACAGATAAAACTGTTCAAGATTATGTACCAAATGGTAATGAAGTAACATTAGCCAACTACACGCTGAAAGCGATGGAAGGACAACACTTTACAGCATCTGGTGAACGTCAATTTGATGGTTACAAACTTTATCAAACAGCTACTCCAGATTCAACAACTGGTTATGTTAGCCGTCCTTATACAGTTGGTACCAAGTTTATGGATGCTGATCGTGCTGGAATAAAACGTATCAAAGAAATTGTTGGAGAAGATGGATCTGTTGTTATTCGTGTTTACTTATTAGATCCAAGACAACAAAACAAACGTTCTGATGGTACATTGAACACTGATGGCTATATGTTGCTAGCAGAAACCAAGCCTATTAAACCAGGTGATTATAACAAAGAAGAGTTGGTTGTTAAGAAAACACCACTTAAAACGATTGCACACACTGTAACTGATCCAAGAACAGGGGCAAAAACTAATTATCCAAATGGTAAGGACGTTCCATTTGATTTCCAAAGAGATGCTTCTTACACTCCGTATAAGACAGTATTTGTACCATTCTTGGGAGATAATATCGGTCACCTTTCTCCAAACGCACAATTAGAGCGTGGAGTAGGAGGTATTGGTACTAACGTTGACTTGCTCAACTCTTTGACGCCATACAAGCCAACAGTCTACTACTATGTGAAGTCAGAACCTGTAACAGTGACTCCAGAAGTTGAAAAACAACTTGAAGGACGCACACTTGTTAATGGTGAATTTAGCTTTAAGATTAAAGAAGAGCAAGCTAACAAATCAGTTCCTTCATATGAAGAAACAGTAACTAACCAAAATGGTAAAGCTACATTTAGTAAATTAACATTTAACAAAGCTGGAGTATACACTTACACAATTACTGAGGTTAAAGGCTCAGATACAAACGTCGATTATGATGCAATGACTGTTACAATGACAGTTACTGTAACTGAGAAAAATGCTGCTGGTGATTTGCAAGCTTCAGTTAAATACAGTGCTGAAGGTGGATTCAAATCAAGTGCAGATGATAAAATTTTCAATAACTACGTTGTAGCTCCAGTTAAGACTAAGTTCGACTTTAGTAAGGCTCTTTCAGGTCGTACTCTTAAAGAAGGCGAATTTACATTTGCTCTTAAAGATTCAACTGGTAATGTTCTTCAGACCAAGAAAAACAGCGCTAATGGTGTTATTGCCTTTGATGACTTGACATTTGATAATACTCAAGTTGGTACTCACAAGTATACTGTAGAAGAAGTTATCCCAGATAATAAAGAAGCTGGTATGACTTACGATACAATGAAAGCTGAAGTAACAATCACTGTTACTAAGGAAGGCCACGTTCTTAAAGCAACTAACATTCTTCCAGCAGATACAGAATTCAATAACACATTCACACCAGGTGCGGTTAAAGTTAACCTTGACTTTGATAAATCACTTTCAAATGGTACTTTGAACGCAGGTGACTTTAGCTTCACGTTGACTGGTGATAACAATGTTAATGAAACTGTAACCAATAAAGCTAACGGTAAGATTAACTTTAGCGAATTGTCATTTGACCATGAAGGTGTCTACAACTACACTGTTAAAGAAGTGAAAGGCAACAATGCCGATGTAGACTACGATGAAATGACTATCGCAGTTAAAGTAACGGTTACTAAAGATGCTACTACAGGTCTTTTGGCTGCTAAGACTGAAATGACTTCAACAGGTGGTGAAGCAACTGGTACTGATGACAAGATCTTCAACAACCACGTTGTAGCTCCTGTAACTGCTCAATTTGACTTCAGCAAAGCTCTTGCAGGTCGTAACTTGAAAGCTGGCGAATTTAGCTTCGTATTGAAAGACAAAGATGGTAAAGTCCTTCAAACAAAACAAAATGATGCTAGCGGACGTGTTCGTTTCGATGCCTTGACATTTACAAATGCTCAAGTTGGTAACCACAAGTACACTGTAGAAGAAGTTCAAGGTTCTGAAGCAGGTATGACTTATGACCCAATGAAAGCTAACGTAACAGTTACTGTTACTAAGTCAGGTCATGCGCTTACTGCTGTAGCAACTCTTCCAACTGATACAGAATTCAACAATACATTCACATCAGCTCCAACTCAAGCTCAATTTAAGTTCACTAAACGTCTTGAAGGTAAAGCGCTCACAGCAGGTGCCTTCACATTCGAATTGCTTGAAAACGGCAACGTTATTCAAACTAAGAAAAATGAAGCAGATGGTTCAATCACATTTGATGCTATTGAATACAGCGCTGAAGGTGAACACACTTACACTGTGCGTGAAAAAGCTGGTAACGATACAAACATCGATTACGATACAATGAACGCAGAAGTGAAAGTTAAAGTTACTAAAGATGCTGCTACAGGTCTCTTGAGTACCGCTGTTACAATGCCTGAAGACACAGAGTTCAACAACTATGTGGTTTCTCCAGTTGTAACTAAGTTTGACTTCACTAAGAAATTGGCTGGTCGTGAACTTAAAGCTGGTGAATTTAGCTTTGTATTGAAAGATGCTGCTGGTAACGTCGTTGAAACTGTTAAGAATGATGCTGCTGGTAACGTAACCTTCTCAGAATTGTCATTTGACAATACTAAAGTTGGTACACACACTTACACTGTAGAAGAAGTGATTCCTGAAAACAAAGAATTCGGAATGACTTACGATAAGATGAAAGCTACAGTGACAGTTGAAGTTGCTAAGAACGGTCACACATTGACAACTGTTACAAACGTTACATCAACTGGTGGTGTAGACGCTAACGGTAACGCAACTGACGGTACTGCAGATAAAGAATTCAACAACAAAGTCACTCCTCCTGAAACTCCTGAATTCCAACCAGAAAAATTTGTCGTTTCTAAAGAGAAATTCGACATCACTGGTAACAAGTTGATGGATGACGACGATGATGTACCTGGTAACGAGTACACAGCAACAAATGCGAATCCATATGTTGATGGTGTTGCAAACAACGAACCAGAAAACTTGAATACTAAGACTGTTAAACGCGGTTCTAAATTGGTATACCAAGTATGGCTTGATACTACTAAATTCACAGAAGCTAACAACATCCAATACGTTGGTGTATCTGATACATACGACGCAGATAAATTGAACGTTAACGCATCTGATATCAAAGCCTACGATTCAGTAACTGGTGCAGATGTGACTGCTAAATTCGACATCAAAGTTGAAAACGGCACAATCACTGCAACTTCTAAAGAAGCATTTATCAAAGATAAAGTAAACAACCCTGTTATCGATACTACTAAGTTCGCTTTTGGACGTTATTATAAATTTGATATTCCAGCAACTGTTAAAGAATCTGTTAAAGCTGGTGCTGATATTGAAAATACAGCCAACCAAACAGTTC
>OGKA01001550.1_pt1 | contig 17701 bp, 7 predicted proteins | sample 1572211 | NCBI WGS metagenome assembly OGKA01 (sample SAMEA2582125, study PRJEB24529) | metagenome | biome: Human gut stool | place: China | collected 2011 | reverse complement strand
AGGGCTTTCACCGGATTGTTTTCACCTTGCTTCTGGATTTCGTCTACTTTTACTACAGAAACAGCACCTGTCAGGTCGGCTTTACGCTGTGTAGTATAACCTGTTACGACAACTTCATCTACCATCTGGGTATCTTCTTCCAGTAGTACATTAACGATAGCAGCCGCTTTTACGGTCACCGGTTTATAACCAATATACGTAATCTTTAAAGTAGAGTTGACCGGAACTGAAAGAGTGAAATTACCATCGAAGTCTGTAATTGTTCCGTTGGTTGTAGCTGTAGTTTCAACGACAGAAGCACCGATAATCGGTTGCCCATCCGTTTTAGAAGTAACGTTTCCCTTCACCGTTATGTTTTGCCCCCACAGGGCCGACATGAAAGCAAACAGGAAACAAACGCTGCAAAGAAGTTTTTTGTTCTTCATGATACCAGGCATTAGTTTAATGTTATTAATTTAAAAGTACGAATTTTCTCTTTTCGATGATGCAAATTACGGTTGATTTAAGTCAACCGACTGAAAAAAATGTTTCAAATGCTGTAAGATATGTTGCATAGAACGCTATTTTATAGGGTTTTATAAGAATAATTCTCCATCATAAGAAAGTCGGGATTATATTCTCTCTCAATCATAGAAAATACTACCTTTGTATAGTAATTTAAGTCCTTGTAAAAAGGGATATTATTCATATAACAAGCATATAATCACTCAAAGTAACCAACAGAAAACTGAATGATATGAAAACAATCTCCAACGAACAACTTACTATTCAGGTATCTCCGCATGGAGCCGAACTTTGCAGTATCTTCGCCAATGGGAAAGAGTATCTGTGGCAAGCCGACCCTGCTTTTTGGAAACGCCACTCTCCTGTACTTTTCCCGATTGTAGGAAGTGTGTGGGAAAACCAGTATCGTAATGAAGGTATCGCTTATACATTGAGTCAACACGGCTTTGCCCGCGATATGGAATTTACTCTTGTTTCAGAGAAAGAAGACGAAGTACGATACCGCCTTGTCAGTAATGAAGAGACATTATGGAAATTTCCTTTCCCGTTTTGTCTGGAAATAGGTTATCGTATTCAGGGTAAGCAGATCGAGGTTATATGGGAAGTTAAGAATACCGGAGAAAAAGAAATGTATTTTCAAATCGGTGCGCATCCTGCATTCTATTGGCCGGATTTTAATGCAGATACACAGAATCGTGGTTTCTTCGGTTTTGACAAGGAAGAAGGATTGAAGTATATCCTCATTTCAGAAAAAGGATGTGCAGATCCTTCCACTGAATATTCTCTGGAACTTACAGACGGGTTATTGCCATTGGATACACATACTTTCGATAAAGATGCTTTGATAATAGAGAATGAGCAAATCCATAAAGTGACCCTTTATACCAAGGAAAAGAAAGCTTATTTAAGCCTGCACTTTCATGCTCCCGTAGTCGGTCTATGGTCTCCGCCTGCAAAGAATGCCCCTTTTGTCTGCATCGAACCGTGGTACGGTCGCTGCGACCGCGCACATTACACAGGCGAATACAAAGACAAAGGCTGGATGCAACACCTGCAACCGAAAGAAACTTTCAAAGGAGGGTATACGATTGAGATCAATGAATAAGTAATGACAACCTATTCTGCGAATAGATTAAACACAGAACAGCTGCCGAACCTCACGGACGGCAGCTGTCAAACACCTAATCTACAAAACCTAACTTAAAAACTAACTCATAAATCTAATCTATGAAATACAGATGATACAAGTGATAAACACTTGATTATATTCTTGATAAATACCTACTGAAAAACAAATCTATCCTTTTATAAACCTAACCTATGCACACTGAATGAATCGACTGCGAATGTACCGCCCTTACTGTAAAAACACATACGATTGTACGGCTCTGTAGGGAAAATCAGATTAGTCATCGCTATCTTCCCACCATCCAGAAATATTTCTACCGAACACTTATCAACAAAGACATCCAGTTTGTATTCATCTTCCTTTTTGATAGGCGCCCATGTAGCCAATGCGAAATCATCTATATAATTGATAGAAATCGTCTTCCGTCGATCGTGCGCCTCGATCTCGTGCGGAGAGCTGTTTTTCCCGAAATCTACGATGCCGCTTTTCGTACGGTCCATCACCAGTTTCTTTTCCGGAAGATTAAGATAAATATCCACCTTCTCTCCCTTGTCATTGAAAAGACTGAATCCCATAATTTCCGCCTTTCCAGTTTTGATGTTCAGAGAAAGCTCATAAGCTCCTTCATTATCAGTCAATAAAGATTCGATGTGATAATCCTTGTCTACCGTAAAAGACGGAATATCCTTGCTTTCTTTTCGTAAGTTCTTAGTTTCCGCTACCGGTGCGGCGGAAAGATAAATATCATTGTCCTGTGTATAGAGTCCCAATTCACGGGGCAGTGCATTGGCACTACGGAACTGCCGGGTCGGAACGATATTGCAATACTGCCAGTTGCTCATCCAAGGCACTGCCACCACACGGTTTCCCGTATTTGAGAAACAGACGGTAGCATAGTGATCTTTTCCCCAGTCCATCCATTTCGTGACATTCGGCTGATTGTCACAAATAAATTTTGTACCGTCAAAGTCACCGATAAAATATTGAGTAGCACTCCCTCCGAAGTAACATCCCGGATTTACATTGACAATCAATGCCCATTTCTTATGGTTGATATCGCCGTCTACAGGAAGTTCCACCATATCCGGACATTCAAACTGACAGGGTTGCACACCGTATCCTTCGCCAAAGCTACTCAGGTAGTTCCAGTCCTTCAGATTATGGGAGTCATAGAAACGCATTTCCTTATCGGCAGAGACAATCATCACCCATTTACTCTCCGGTGCATACCAGAAGACTTTCGGGTCACGGAAATCTTTCAGACCATCGGAAGGACGCAGGACAGGATTCTTTTCGTATTTAGTAAATGTCCGTCCGTTGTCTTTGCTATAAGCCAGACACTGAATCTGTCCGTTCTTATCGCTGGCAGAAGTATAGTAAGCGAGGATGGAACCTGCTCCGTAGCCCGCCACATTCTCCTGATCGACAATAGAACTGCCGGAAAAGATATGCCCTAATGTATCACGGGCAATGGCAGGCGCCAGATGTTCCCAATGCATCAGGTCCTTGCTGACTGAATGTCCCCAATGCATATTTCCCCATTTGGAGCCATAAGGGTTATGCTGATAATACAAATGATACTCTCCATCTTTATATACCAATCCGTTTGCATCATTCATCCAGCCATAAAGGGGAGTATGATGGTAGACAGGACGGAATTTATCCGTATTGGCAGTATCAAACGTATCGGATAATCTGATTTCTTCCCAGCAGAGGGCGTCTTTCGATTTCCTTTGAATGCGCAAAGTGGCTGCCTTTGTATCAGCCGGCAAGGCAAAGGGAACAAAATAATCGACCTTTGTCTGTGCCAGACGGATATCCATATCGGTATCCGTTGCATTCCCCGTATCGAGCCGCACCTGACTTTCATCGGCTTCTTCCTCGATGGGGAGTAATATATAATGGGTAGGATGAACGATGTGGACAATTGTCAGGCTATCACCTTTCTGTTCAAGGGTGAATGTGCTTCCGGTTGACTGGCAACAGGTCAGTCCAAAGGAAACAGCCAGTGCGAGTGTGGCACCTTTACATTGTTTTATCCAAGGAGTTGTTTTCATGGTAACAGGATATTCAGAGTTATACGAGTGTTAGTCAAAAATAGACGAAGGCAAAGATAGGGGCTATCTTCACCTTCGTCTATAAACTTTGTTTCAAAGAGTAACACTTTTGATACATCATTGAAAAAAGGGAGCTACAGGCATATAGAAAAGCAGAAGTAACAGGCGAAAAGAGAAATGGGGCACGTCAATGCCGGAGTCGAACCGGATAGTCTTGCTGATTTTACAACTTCACTATTCCTCCCCTAAAATGAGACGAAGTAACTCTTCTCTACGACATTCTGCTTATGTCAAAGTAAAAACAAGGTAACAAACGAAAAGAGACTATAACCTGCTCTATCCAACTGAGCTATGCTTTTCCTCAAAGAATAAGGAGAGCAGCGGGAGTCGAACCCGCGACCTATGGTCGTCCCAAACGAAGTAACTCTTCTCTACGACACTTGTTTCTTTCGTAAACCGGAATCCTGAGAACTCCGGTTATACCACTATCTTTTTTATCTCCTGCAACGCATCATTTCCCTTGTCGATTGCAGACAAAATATCAAATATCTTATCCGACCATCCCGCTATTAAAAATACATCGTCACGAGTGATATCTAGCGGAGTGTTGCCATATCCGCTTAAGTCAAACAGATACAACTTGGCTGCCGGACAAATTTTCTTGTACTTCCTCCACAAATCCGTTATCTGCAAGTCACTATGGCTATTCCACAACTGACAGTCAGTGAACATCATTATCTTATCCATCTGCGCCTTTCGGTCTATCAGGTCTTTGATAACCAAATACCCGTTTGTAGAGTATCCTACTTCACCTTCCCTTTTATAGAAAGCATCGACATTGGACAAGATACCCGTATCGGGCAGATTGATAATCTTCCATCTATCGCCAAAGATACCCGTCATCACCTGTTTGCAACGTGACTTCAACAACATTCCCAGCAGCAAACCGATGTCATAGTACAATACTTTACTCTTTGCCGAAACCGGACACTGCATGGAACCGGATACGTCACAGGCTATCAGCACACGGGTAGATTCATCAAATCCGGTAATATTGCGGGCAGACACCTGCACGGCACGTTCCAAAGCCGTCATCAACATCGTAGCATAGAGCGAAGGAGTCTTCGACAACTCACGGTAAGCAGCCAAAAAGCGGAAAGGCAACTGCCTGGAGTTTTCAACCGCCTTTTCGGAAGACAGCCTCTTCCCTACTGTCAGAATATGGTCTGCAGAAACTTCCGCTTCCAGTATATTCCTCAGATTGCGCAGCAAAGCCATGTATCCTAGTTTACCACTGTCTATCAATTCTTCCCATTTAGCACGGAAAGCTTTTCGCCGTTCTTCTTCCGTAGCAAAGGTACACTGACCTAAAGCTGACAATTCTGTCTCCCAAGTATAGGGAACCGGAAGATTATCATTGACTATTCCATTGAAAATTTCCTGTTGCCGTTCATCTTTCGCTTTCGGGTGTACAAGAAACAAGGCATCTTTCAGACAAACTTCTGCCGAACGGTTATACTTGGCAAACTGGTACGCATCGAATGTATTGAATGCATCCTGTAGCCCTGCCTGCAACTGTTTGGAAAGACGGTTCAGTTTCTTTGTCCCCGTCCGCCGGTTTGCCTGCTGATAACAAGCCAGCAGTTCGGTGATTTCATCGGCACGCCGAACGGTACGGGCAGTTACCCGCTTCACCAGATTGTCGCCCTGGTGGATACGCGCCAGTTCTACCGCCAACACCAAAGGGATGGAACGCAGGTTCATCGTTTCCCTTGCGTACGCCGCCAGTTGCGCCACAAACAAAGGTTTACATTTTCCGATGAGCGTACGGACCCTTTCTATTCTCTCTTCCGCCTGCTCATAGAAACTGTTGTTCAATGAAGTAGTTACCACGGATGTGTACAATTCCCATTCGGGTGTCAGCCGGTAAGCCGGTGCCGATTCTTTGTTCAGCACTTTATTCATTCCTTTATTTATCCAGTTAAACTTCATCATTTATACTCTTTATTTGTTTTCTTTTGCAAAGATACGGGGGTGGGTGCGCAGCCTTTTTGCGTACCTCAAATTATTTTTCTACTTTTGGAGAAAATCTTTATACTTCCGCCTATGCCGGTCAATAGAAATGCCTTGATTCGTTATAAAACGATTGATAACTGTCTGCGTAATCCTTATCGTCGCTGGACACTGGAAGACTTGGTAGATGCCTGCTCGGATGCCCTTTACGAATATGAAGGAATCGACAAGGGAATCAGCAAACGTGCCGTACAAATGGATATACAGATGATGCGCAGCGAGAAGCTGGGTTATAACGCACCGATTGTAGTATACGAAAACAAATATTACAAGTACGAAGACCCGGAATACAGTATCACACAGACCCCGCTGAACGAACAGGACCTGAAAACGATGTCGGAAGCCGTGGAAGTTCTGCGGCAGTTCAAGGGTTTCTCCTATTTTACAGAGATGAGTGAGATTGTGAACCGACTGGAAGATCACATAGCCTCCGCCCGAATGAAGACGACTCCGGTCATCGACTTCGAAAAGAACGAATCTCTGAAAGGGCTGGATTATCTGGATACCATTTACCATGCCATCGTCAACGAACATCCCCTGCAACTTAAATACCGTTCGTTCAAGGCCCGTTCGGCAAACAGCTTCATCTTCTATCCTTATCTATTAAAGGAATATCGCAACCGTTGGTTCGTATTTGGAATCAGAAAAAGCGGACGGATATTGCAGAATCTGGCTCTGGACAGAATCCATTCGTTAGAGGTATTATCACGGGAACCCTTTATAAAGAATACATTCTTCGACCCGAACACATTCTTTGACGACTTGGTAGGGGTGACTAAAAACTCCGGAAGCAAAGCCGAGAAGATCGGTTTTAAAGTAGCTGCCGCCGAAGTTCCCTACATCCTGACCAAACCGATACACCACAGCCAACGAACCATAGAAACATTGGAAGACGGAAGTGTGATTCTTGAAATAGAGGTAGTCATCAACCATGAACTGGAACGGGTATTCTTCGGATATGCCAACGGAATACAAGTTCTTTACCCGCAGACACTGGTGGAGCTAATAGAAAAGAAATTAAGGAGGGCGGTAGAACAATACGAAAAGCCCAAGTGAGTTACATTCGGATAAAAAGCAAGTAACCGGACCATTTTCATCCTTTCCGGAGAGAAAAAAACATTTTATGATACAATTAATTCCATTTTAATGAAGAATTAATTTGCTTTATCCTCTCTTTTTAATGGTTCGACCTTTACTTTGCCCTTGATAATACCGGAAAACTCATTAAATTATGAATATGAAGAGAAGTTTAATTTTACTATGCGGTCTGCTGACCAGCTTTACCTTGCAATCTACAAAGGTAAACGCGCAGACACAAACAGTGGCTAATGATCAGAAACTGGTCTATCCCTACACCTTTGCCCCCAGCGAAGGTCTGGTGAACCAAACAGAAAAGGAACATCGACAAGAGATTTGCATCAACGGTTATTGGGATTTCCAGCCTGTCCGCTTGCCAAAAGAATACGTTCAGGGAAAAGGAATCGCTCCCGAACTACCCCTGCCGAAAAACGACAGCGAATGGAGCAAGACACGTATCAAAATCCCTTCACCGTGGAATATCAATGCTTTTGCTTACCGTGACCTGGAAGGTCCCGACCACCGCAACTACCCTTCATACCCTAAAGAATGGGAACAAGTGAAAATGGCATGGATGAAGAAGAATGTCACCATCCCTGCCGACTGGTCGGGGCAGCAAATCAAACTTCACTTTGAGGCCGTAGCCGGATATTCCGAAGTCTACGTAAATAAAGAAAAGGTAGGCGAAAACTTCGACTTGTTCTTACCGTTCAGCTTTGACATCACCGATAAAGTGACTGCCGGCGAAAACATAGAGATACTGGTAGGCGTACGAAGCCAGTCGCTATTCGAAAACAATGCGACCATCGGACGCCGCATTGTTCCGGGCGGATCGATGTGGGGGTATCAGATCAACGGTATCTGGCAGGATGTATATCTGTTGGCTTTGCCGAAAATCCATCTGGAAGACGTATACGTAAAACCGCTGGTATCAAAGAATACACTGGAAATAGAAATAACTCTTCAGAACCGGACAGAGAAGAAGGCTGACATACAACTGCAAGGTAATATCCGCGAATGGGTGAACTGCGCAGGCACGGACGTCAACTCCGCTCCCGTTCCGAACTGGACGCTTGGTAACGAAGCATTGAAAGTCGCTCCTACGAAAGTGTCCCTGCCAGCCAAGGCCTCACAGAAAGTGACCTTGCAAGTACCTGTCGGCAAGGACATATTAAAATACTGGACTCCGGAGCATCCCAACCTGTATGCCCTGTTGCTTTCCGTCAACAACCAGAAACAGACTGTCGATACCAAATACGAACGTTTCGGCTGGCGTGAATGGACATTGCAAGGTACTACACAATACCTGAACGGCGAACCTTACGCATTGCATGGTGACTCCTGGCATTTTATGGGTATCCCGCAGATGACCCGCCGTTATGCGTGGGCCTGGTTCACCGCCATTAAAGGGATGAATGCCAACGCAGTCCGTCCGCACGCGCAAGTCTATCCCCGCTTCTACCTCGACATGGCCGATGAAATGGGTATCTGCGTACTGAACGAAACAGCCAACTGGGCCAGCGACGGTGGTCCGAAACTGGACTCCGACCTCTTTTGGGAGGCATCTAAAGAACATCTGAAACGTTTTGTCCTGCGCGACAGAAATCACGCGTCCGTTTTCGGCTGGAGTATCAGCAACGAAAACAAACCCGTTATCCTGCACGTTTACAATCGCCCCGAACTGATGCCGGTACAAAAGAAGGCATGGGAAGAATGGCGTGACATTATACATCAGTACGACCCTACCCGCCCGTGGATTTCAGCAGACGGCGAAGATGACGGTGACGGTATATTGCCTGTGACTGTAGGCCACTACGGAGACATCAACTCCATGAAACGCTGGATTGAAATCGGAAAACCTTGGGGAATCGGTGAACACAGTATGGCTTATTACGGCACCCCGGAACAGGTTGCCAAATATAACGGAGAACGCGCTTATGAATCACAGGAAGGCCGTATGGAGGGGCTGGCTAACGAATGTTACAACCTCATCGTCAACCAAAGACAGATGGGAGCCTCTTACAGCACAGTCTTCAATATGGCATGGTATGCCTTGAAACCGCTTCCACTCGGCAAGAAAGACAAAAGCAAAGCTCCCACCGTTGAGGCTGACGGAGTCTTCTTCGGTGATTACAAAGAAGGAGTTCCGGGCGTACAGCCCGAACGTGTAGGCCCTTATTGCACGACGTTCAACCCCGGGTATGACCCGACCTTGCCGCTCTATCAGGAATGGCCGATGTACAGTGCCTTACGCGCAGCCAATGCTCCGGGCAAACCGGCCTGGTCTCCTTATGCTGTAATCGACAAACAACAGTACGACCATCGCAAAGCAACAACTCCTTCCAAAAAGTATAAGGAAGTCATCTTTATCGGTAGTCAGAACAGTAAATTAAAGCAGCTGATTGATGCGCAAGGAGTCATATTCTCCAAGAAGGCAAACACTCCTTCCCTGTTGCTCTATATCGTAGACGGTAGCCAAAAGTTGGATGCTTCTACCAAGGATGAGATACAAAAGCAAATCGCCAAAGGAGCGGATGTATGGATATGGGGACTCACACCGGAAACGGTAGCCGCATACAATGAAATTCTTCCGCTTCCGGTGTCCTTGGATAATCTGCAGCGTTCTTCTTTCCTGCCCGTACAAAAGTCATGGATGCACGGACTCAATAATTCCGACTTCTACTTCTGTGAACTTCAGAAGACCAACGCTTCCAGCTACTCGCTGAAAGGAGCTTTCGTAGAAGAAGGCGACGTCTTGCTGAACGCCTGTAAGACCGACTGGAGAAAGTGGAACAAACGCCCGGAAGAGATCAAGACTGCCGGAACGATCCGCAGTGAATACGAATGTACAGCCGCCACTCCTGTATTTGTAAAATGCCAGCAGAATGCTTCCACTTTCTATCTGAACACATTAACCGAATTTGCCAACTCAGAGAAGGGATTCAACACTTTGAGCGCTATTCTGAAGAATGCCGGAATAGCCTTCCAAAAGCCGGAAGTCAATATCGACGAGGTCTTCTTCCTGCGCGACGAACAGATCAACTTCCCCGTAGCCACCAAAGAGAAACTGGTGAAGGACAGCGACGGTGAATGGACACTGGAACTTTATGTATTCAGTCCACGCCCTTTGGACGACCTGTTGATAGAACCGAACATGCCGAAACTATCCCTCTTTGTGAAAGCAAAGAAACGTGCGCTGCTCATCAACGACAAACCTTATACGGCTGTATCCCACGACGGACGCAACGAAATCATCTACAAAGAATTGCCCTTGCTGCAAGGATGGAATAAACTGGTGATCAAAATAGGAGCCGGAGACCGGAACTACTTCACCGGTTATTTCAAATGCGATAACAAGAAAGATTTCCTTCCGTTGTTGAAAGCAGCTTTCGTGAATCCGGAAACCAAATAATAGTAAATAAATATATGATGAAACTTACACACATTTTAGCCTCGGCGGCTATCATTTTAACGCTGAGCGCATGTAACGGTAGCCTGCAAACAGCGGATCGGACACCGGTCGATTACGTCAACCCGTATATCGGCAACATCAGCCATCTGCTGGTTCCCACGTTCCCCACCATCCAGTTACCCAACAGTATGCTTCGTGTTTACCCGGAACGTGCCGATTACACCTCCGAACTGCTGAAAGGGCTTCCATTGATTGTCACCAATCACCGGGAACGTTCCGCATTCAAGGGAGAAAAGCTGCGTCCGGTCATAACGTACAACTATGACAACGAGCACATTACTCCTTATTCTTTCGATGTGGAATTGGATGATAACCGTATGAAAGCGGAATATGCGCTTTCCCATCAGTCGGCTATCTACCGGATAACGTACGAGGCAGACAAACCGGCTTACCTCATCGTGAACTCCCGAAACGGCTCTATCCACGCCAACGAGAACTTCATCAGCGGCCGCCAGCAACTAAATGACAACACCAATGTCTATGTATATATAGAAGCACAGGAGAAGCCGATAAGCGCCGGCATCCTCGAAAACGGCACTATTGAAACAAGCAAGGATAATGCCGAAGGCGCAAATGCCTGCGCGGCATGGCGCTTTGCCGATGGAACCACAACGGTCAACCTCCGCTACGGTATTTCTTTCATCAGCGAGGAACAGGCCGAAAAGAACCTGCACCGCGAATTAAAAGACTATAACATCAAAGCACTGGCAGAAGCGGGACGCCAAATTTGGAACGAAACGTTGGGACGTATCCAAGTAGAAGGAGGAACGGAAGATGACAAAACCGTATTCTACTCTTCTTTCTACCGTACCTTCGAACGTCCCATCTGCATGAGCGAAGACGGCCGTTACTTCAGCGCCTTCGACGGAAAGGTACACGAAGACAACGGTACTCCTTTCTACACCGATGACTGGATTTGGGACACTTACCGTGCCGCACATCCTCTCCGCACACTGATCGACCAACAAAAGGAAGAAGACATCATCGCATCCTACCTGCGCATGGCGGAACAAATGGGCAATATGTGGATGCCTACTTTCCCCGAAGTAACAGGTGACACACGTCGCATGAACTCCAATCATGCCGTTGCCACGGTAGCCGACGCACTGGCCAAAGGGTTGAAAGTAGACATGGCAAAAGCCTACGAGGCTTGCCGGAAAGGGATTGAAGAAAAGACGCTCGCCCCGTGGTCGGGAGCACCAGCCGGCTGGCTGGACAATTTCTACCGTGAAAACGGTTATATCCCCGCTCTCCGTGTAGATGAACCGGAAAACGACCCGAACGTACATCCTTTCGAGAAGCGCCAGCCTGTCGCTGTCACTCTGGGAACCAGCTACGACCAGTGGTGTCTCTCCCGTATCGCCCAAGCTCTGAACAAGAAGGAAGAAGCCGAATACTATCTGAAATGTTCGTATAACTACCGGAATCTCTACAATAAAGAAACCGCTTTCTTCCATCCGAAAGATAAGGAAGGACAATGGATTGAGCCATTCGACTACCGTTTCCCCGGAGGCATGGGAGCCCGTGAGTATTATGGAGAAAACAACGGCTGGGTTTACCGCTGGGACGTGCCACACAATGTAGCCGACCTCATCAGCCTTATGGGAGGAAACGAGCAGTTCATCGCCAACCTTGACCGCACTTTCACCGAACCGCTGGGACGGAGCAAATATGCATTCTACGCAAAACTGCCCGACCATACGGGTAATGTAGGCCAATTCTCGATGGCGAACGAACCTTCCCTGCACGTTCCTTATCTTTATAACTATGCCGGACAGCCGTGGAAAACACAGAAGCGCATCCGTCAAATGCTGAAAACATGGTTCCGCAATGACCTGATGGGTATTCCGGGAGATGAGGACGGCGGAGGTATGACTTCATTTGTGGTCTTCTCCTCCCTGGGCTTCTACCCTGTCACTCCGGGATTGCCGGCCTACACTATCGGAAGCCCGCTTTTCACAGATGCCAAGATTACACTCAGCAACGGAGCTGTCTTCGAAATCGAAGCTAAGAATGCTTCCGATGACAACAAATACATCCAGTCCGCCACGCTGAATGGCAAAGAATGGAACAAATCATGGTTCAGCCATGATGACCTGATGAGCGGTGGCAAGCTAGTATTGGTAATGGGCAACAAACCCAACAAGACATGGGCCAGCGGAGCAGAGGATGTTCCTCCATCATTAGAAATCAAGTAGCTATATTCTAGCGATTAAGCGCAAGAGGGTTGTCGAAGAATCATCGAAATAACATCTGATTCTTCGACAATACCTCTTGTCATATTCTCCGGACGACAGCTATCATATACGAGTATTCCAACACTTTGGTTATATAAAATAAGTCCCCGATTCTTATGAATATCATATTGTTTTTCGTACTTTTGCCACATAGGAACAGATTCAAGTAGAAGTACTATGAAATATCAACTGCAATTATTGATTTTTATCCTGCTTTGCCTGGCGGGCAGACTGGATGCGTCTCCTTTATATGATTACGGACTTTATCTTAAGTCTCATGCCGTACCGGCACCGGAAAGGTCTACTTTATATTTGGATGACAACCAACCTTTCTCCGTAAAAAACGACTTAACCATTTCTTTTCAGATATATATACGTGCCAATGAAGCCGACTATGGCTCCATTCTTCATCTGAAGACAGACAAAGGCCAGATAATACGCTTCTCGTTTGTTGCAGGTGAGCAAAACCATGCTCCCGCTTTAATGCTCAATGATGAGATTATCATCATTGACAAACCCATAGAACTGGAAAAATGGATCAATGTCTCGCTGAATCTGCGTCAGAAAGACAATGTGATCGAAATAGAATACGACAAAAAAAAGATGTCGTCCACCTTCCCCCTGCAAGAAACAAACAGTGTAACGATTACATTCGGACAGATGTTAGGCTATCAGGCGGAAGTAGCCCCTGTCAACTTAAGGGATATCAACATCATACAGGACGGCAAACTGACAAGAGAATGGAAATTATGGAAACATAACGACAACCTCTGTTATGACGAAAAAGAGGGAGCCGTTGCACGTGCTGTCCAGCCTCTCTGGCTGATAGACAACCATATCGAATGGAAAACAATCAATAAGATCACTACTTCCAGCAGAGTAGGCATAGCATTCGACGCCCGTTGCGCCTTATTCTATGTAGTCAGTCCCGAATCGGTGAAAGTGCTGGACGAAGACGGAAGACTCAAACAAGAGACTGCCGTACGCGGAGGATATCCTGCCGTAGAATATCCCAACCACCTGCTGTATGATACGCTAAGCAATGCACTGGTATCTTACTCACTGACAGAAAACATCATCTCCCGCTTTTCGTTCGACGACGGAAAATGGAGCAACGAAATACGGAATACCAAAGAGGCCAACAACTATAACCATGCCAAAGCATTTAATCCCGCCGACTCCTCATTCTACTTTTTCGGCGGATATGGCTTCTATAAATACCGTAATGACCTGTTCCGCATGAAGTCCGGCAGTGAAATTATGGAGCAAATTAAATATGATCATCCTCTTTATCCCCGCTATTCTGCTGCTATGGCAGTAGTGGGCGACGAACTATATATCTTTGGAGGCAAAGGAAACAAATATGGTAAACAGGAATTGACTACCCATTACTACCTCGGCCTGTATGCCATCAATTTAAAAAGTAAACAGTCCCGCACCATCTGGGAGAAAAAAGATGATAACAAGGAAACCATCATGGCTTCCTCCATGTACTTCGAACCGGCAGACAGTTCTTTCTATGCCGTATCTACGGACAACGGGGGAACACTGTGGAAAATTTCCATGAAAAGCCCTGTTTATACAGAAGTTTCAAAACCGATCAATAACCGACTGGATTATCAGGACTGCGATTTTAACCTCTACTATTCACCGACTCACAGGAAACTGTTCCTTGTGCTGGACAAGATACTGAACAATCGTACACACGATATAAAGATCTATTCCATCAATATGCCTCTAGTCAACGAGATAGATATCCGTCAGTCGGTGGATGAAATGGGCTCCGGCAAATGGTGGAATCTGCTGTATGTCATCGGTGTTCTGGCAATACTAGCCTGTGGTGCCTGGCTGTTCTATCGTTCAAAAAGCAAACGTCAGCCAACCCAATCGGCTGCAACCTCAAAAGAAGTTCCTCAATCGGTTGCCGCTCCAAAAGCCATCTCTGAGAATCAAGAGAAAGTTACTCCGATGATGCCGGAACAAGAAAGCGATCCCGCACCGAAAGAGATAGTCAACTACTATGACCGTAGCCGTTCCTCCATCTCATTGTTAGGGTGCTTCAATGTACGCGATAAAGAGGGAAATGATATCACCGCCAATTTCACTCCCCGCTTGAAACACTTGCTTATTTTGCTGATATTATATACAGAAAAGAATCCGAACGGTATCCTGACCTCCAAAACAACGGGAATCCTATGGCCGGATAAGGAAGAGACGGCTGCCCGCAACAACCGTAATGTAAACTTACGCAAGCTTCGGGTATTATTGGAGAGTATCGGTGATGTAGAAGTCGTGACGGAAAACAACTTCATGCACATTAAATGGGGCGAGAACGTATTCTGCGACTATCGCGAAGTGCTTGCACGTATCCAGCAATTCAAGGAGAAAGAAAACGACGAATTACTCAACCGTATCTTGGAACTTCTGTTGTATGGACCATTGTTGCCCAACACCATTCTCGATTGGTTGGATGACTTCAAAGAAACATACTCCAGCCACTCCATCGACTTGTTGAAGGATCTGTTTGAAATTGAAAAACAACGTAATCATCCGGACATGATTCTCCGCCTGGCAGACATCATGTTCCTGCACGACCCGCTGAATGAAGAAGCATTGGCCGCCAAATGCGCTGTGTTCTCCGCACAGGGAAAGAAAGGGATTGCACGAAATCTGTATGACCGTTTCTGCAAGGAGTATCGGGACTCGATGGGAGAAGATTATAAAACACCATTCGCAGATTTATAACTGTACAGCTTTACTTCTTTCCTAAATGAAAAATGAATCAAACAGTAGTATCTCCATTGGGGGTGACTAAAAAGTCGGTACCATCTCCATTCTCCTCCTTCGGGAAGGAGGAGAATGGAAGATAGAACCGACTATCATTTAGTTCAAAACTGTACGGGAATGAGCTAAACTGTATGAATGGATAATCAGATGTACGAAAGAAGCATGGAGGACTTGACAAACCGCTTTTTATATTGTATATTTGTAAGTAGAAACCGGAAGAAAATTCGATAACATTGATAATATAGACGAAAAATGAGCGATAATAAGTATAATATAATAACAGTTTACAGGCATTTCCACTTCGGATAATGCTTGTCAGATAGTCTGATACAAGCTAAGGGCTGCGATTCTTTATGGGAATTGCAGCCCTTTTTGTTGCTTTATATTAATATTTATTACTAAAATAGCAATATTCGGGTTTATAATAAACTTGGGGGACGTTTATAATAAACGATGAAAGAATTTATTAATAAACGATTGGAAGTTACTGCATAATCGGTCAATATCTTTCGTATAGATATGGGTGCTGACCTTGAAAAGTTCTTTGTCCTTTAAATAAGCAAATGAATTATTACAACAATTACTCTTTTCTTTTTTTATGTCATAGGACTGAAAACCTTACTGTACCATTACGAATGAATCGACAAGGAAACAATGCATGACTTTACTACTGACTCAAAAGAAAAGCAGACTATCAATGGCGGGAATCTTCCCGCCGACTGATAGTCCGCTCTTTTTATAGTATTTACCTACTTGACTCTATATCAATTGGATTCTCCCATGATAGTAGTGGCAGATGATCCCCAAGTAAAGTTGCTCTTCAATGCCGAATTGGACTTCAAGTACGGTTGCTGAACCTTCGGTCCCTTCGTCCATTCTTCCGATTCGGATGTCAATGTATTCAACAGGTCTTGGAAGTGCATGGAAACTACGTGTTTCGGGTCCGGATTCTTGTAATATTCCAAATATTCCATCGGTACATATACCGTGCTCGGCCATGTCTTAAAGACAGTACACCAGGTTGTCGGTTGGGTAGCACCTTCGTCGGCATCACTACGGGCAACTTCCTTGCACTGGAACGGTAATGACTTTAAGTGCAAAGTCTTGAGTGCCGTCACATTATCAAAGATATATCCGTAAACATAAGTCATGGTACTCGGGAACCAAGCTTCATTTACTACCGAATTACCGAATGCATGGCGACCGATATAAGTCGGACCTTCGTTCACCACTACCGTTCTCAGCTTGGTACAGTTACGACAAGCTTCTCTCGGTACGTATTGCAATCCTGTCGGGAATGAAATATTCTCCAGAAGGTTACATCCGTTAAATACACCATTCTTCAGCGTTTCATTCTCCACTTCCGTCATATCCAGAGTTTTCAGGTTGTAGCCCTTACCCGCTGTCATCATGTTCTTCAATAAGTTCAAATCGGTATCGTTGAGTCTGCCCTTCAACTCCAGACTAGTGATGGATTCCCAATCTTTATAGATTTCGTCATCAATAAGACTCTGCAATACATTCGTCAAACCTCCCGGAGCCGGAATTTCAATCTGAGTGGCCGCAGCCTGACGGATAACCATATAGTCTTTCTTGTTTTCATACCCCTTGCGATAAATGTAGACAGTAGCCTGACGTTCTCTCAGTACCTTATTCACATCGTACGTGAAGATGACACGTTCGGGCATCGAGTTGTTTGCCATGTGCAGCCAACCATTCTCTGCCGTATAACCGCTTTCTTCCGGATATACGATATCCACCAAAATCTCGTTCTTCGGATCGGTCAACGTAGACTGTACGCTATACTTCACGGTAGCGGCACTGCCCAGCTTATCCAAACTTGTTCTGAAATCGCTCTTGTTGGTAATAACCAGTTCCACATCGCTTGCCTGAGCCTGAGTCACGGTAAACTCTTCTCTCACCTTCTTGTCGGCAGCGGCACAAAGCGCGATCGTTGCCGTACGTTCGCCACCGGTATTTTCTTTCACGGAAACGAGGAAGGTAGAATCGCCCTTGGCGTCTATAGCAGGCTTAAACGAAATCCAATCCTGATCGTTCTTATCAATATCAATCGTCAAATCCCTTGGTCCGTTGGTATTGGTTGCCTTATATTTCAACAGAATCGAATCTTCTTTCGATGCCAGGTTAGTGAACATTTCCTTGTTATCGACCGTAATGACAGGTTTGGGCAGACCGGTCTGGAAGATATTCATCGTAGCCTTTACATTATCATTATCTTTCGAAGAGATTTCAATGGTACCTCTACGAATATCAAACTTCTGATTCGGCAACACCTTAAAGTACAGTGTATGGTTCTCCATCGCACGTGTCTCCGGTTCACCTGCGGGGCGTTCGTCCGTCGGCA
>OGKA01001549.1_pt1 | contig 17705 bp, 15 predicted proteins | sample 1572211 | NCBI WGS metagenome assembly OGKA01 (sample SAMEA2582125, study PRJEB24529) | metagenome | biome: Human gut stool | place: China | collected 2011 | reverse complement strand
TGATCAGATTTTACCTATTGGGGAAGCCTTAAAGCAAAATGGATCCAGCTTGCTTATCTTCCTGGGGGTATTGATTCCGCTGCTTTTGACCATGGGGCCTGTAGGCGACTTTGTAAAAGCGATGTGTGCGCCTGTTAAGGGATCGTTTAAATCTATCTCCTTGATTTTCTATATTCCTATTTTGATTACTTTCTTTGCGATTATTGAAGGGTGGAAGAATTTACCTCATTCTGTCCATGGGTGGATTGAATTAACGGATGGCTGCATTGGCCGGTTTGCGGATTTAGGTGCATTGCTGTTCTTCGCCTTTGTGTCCTCGAAATTACTGGCTGATCTGGGACTGGGAAAAGAATTTACGGCCGTGTTTAATTATTTGAACGGATATTCTCCTCTGATTGTGATGATTGGTGTTTGCGTTGTGATAACCATGATGGTAGGCCCCTTTAATGCAACCGGGACAACCACTGCTCTGGGTGAAGCCAGTTATGCGGCACTGCGGTCTGTGGGACTGCCGCCAGTTACGGCAGCAGTTTGCTTTATCAACCTGGTATCCAACCAGAGCTGCATCCCGCCTAACTCGGCACCTATTTATATTGCCTGCGGCATTGCGGAGGTAGAGGAGCCAATTAAGCTGTTCAAAGATCTGATCGTTTATTATGCGGTTCCGGAAGTGCTTATTGTATTATTGGTGATGTTTGGGGTAGTCCCTGTACTGGGCGCTTAAAGGGGGACAAGAAAATGAAACAATCTGCTTATGGATTTTTTAAGAAGCTCTTTAGTGTGACGATGCTTGCGTTCATGGTTCTGGGCTTTATTATGATTTTGTTCCAGCTGTTTGGGATTGTCTCCCAAAATCCTAAATTGATCCTGTGGTCGAATAATACCTTTAAGAATCCGGCCATGTATATTTCCTGCATTACAGGATTTGCGGGATATTTTGCCCATTATCTCAAGCCCAAAAAGAAATAACAAACTATTTTTGTAACGAACTTAAATTTTAACTGTTTTACTTTGTCGTAAAAAAAGGCTATTATACAATTGCGAAAAGGAAAAAGACAGGAACCACAATTCCTGCCAAGGTGTGAAGCCCATAAAGTGAAAGTTTTGAAGGAGGAATTGCAAATGTCTATTGGCAATCGTGTATTTTTGAAGAAACCGGAAGCGCCGCAGGCTCTGCTAGATGCATTCAGCGAAATCCCTGCTGCTAATATTTCTGATACCATGGGGCGTCTGGTGGGGATGCATCCCCGGATTAAACTCCAGAGCAATCCTGATAAACCGATTACGGCTGCTCGGGCGCTGACCATTAAAACCCGCAGCGGCGACAACCTGATGCTGCACCAGGCCCTGAATATGGCAAAACCAGGGGATGTACTGGTGGTTTCCAATGACGGCGGGGAAGATTACCGCTCCCTCATCGGGGAAATTATGTTCACCTATCTGGAAAGCACGGGCGCAGCCGGTATTATCATTGATGGCCCTATCCGGGACATTGATACCGTTCGGGAAATGAAGATGCCGATTTATGCTACTGGCACCAACCCGGCAGGTCCTTACAAAGAAGGCCCTGGCGAAATCAACGTACCTATTTCCTGCGGTGGCATCAGCGTGAACCCTGGGGATATTATCGTAATGGACCAGGACGGCATCATTGTTATTCCTCTGAAAGAAGCGGAAACGGTGCTGAAAAATGCCCAGGCTTTCAAGGAAAAGGATGAAAGCAAACTGCAGCTGACCCGGGAAGGCCGTTCCAACCGGGATTGGGTGAAAAAGCTTATTGCAGAGAAAAAAGTGGAAATTATTGACGATTACTACAAGTTCTAAGCCCTTCAAAACCTTTCTGAGAGGACCTGCTGTTAACCTAACTGTGTTGACAGCAGGTCCTTTTTTGTATAAAAGCCGGCCAAATACATGAACAGAAAATCGCCAAATACATGAATGAAATACGGCCAAATACTTGAATGAAATATAGCTAAATGCTTGAATTTGATTCTTTGCCATGATATGCTTAGATGTAGGAGGAGGGCCGATACTATGAAGGAGTATTTCCCACGCATTGCGGATGCATTGCTGCAGCATCATTTGGCATCTAAAGGTGCCGTCTTAATAGAAGGGGCCAAATGGTGTGGTAAAACCACTACAGCCAAACATATTGCCAAAAGCATGATTGCGATGGATCAGCCTGAAATGACACGGCAGTACAGGGAAATGGCGGAAATAGAACCGCATGCCCTATTACAGGGGGAAGTTCCGCATCTGATTGATGAGTGGCAGCTGGCCCCTAATTTATGGAATGCCGTTCGCTATGAAGTAGATGCGCGGGATGCGTTTGGTCAATTTATACTGACCGGGTCTTCCGTACCGGCACAGTTGGATGCTTCTACCCATACGGGTATTGGCCGTATTGCCAGAATGCAAATGCGCCCTATGAGTTTGTACGAATCCAAAGATTCTTCCGGGGAGGTATCTTTGACCGAACTCTTTCAAGAGAAAAATCCTATGGGAACGGATACACACGACTTGGAAACCATTGCGTATCTGATTTGCCGGGGTGGCTGGCCAAGAGCTGTTGGGCTGCCGGAAAAAATTGCTTTGCAGCAGGCTATAGACTACTTTGATGTAGTAGTTTCTGATGATATTAGCCGGGTGGATACAATCAAAAGGAACCCGGAACGGACAAAGCGACTCCTTTGGTCGTATGCGCGGAATGTGGCATCCCAGGCATCCCTGGAAACGATTCGTCAGGACGTCATAGGTAGTGATACCAGTACATTCGACAGCAATACTTTATATTCTTACCTGGAAGCACTAAAGAAAATTTTTGTGATTGAAGATGTGCCGGCATGGAATCCTAATTTGCGGTCTAAAACGGCCATCCGCAGCACAGATACCCGGTATTTCAATGATCCTTCTATTGCAGCGGCTGCGCTAGGTATTGGTAAAGGGGATCTTATGGGGGATCTGAATACCTTCGGGCTCTTGTTTGAGAATTTATGTATCCGGGATCTGCGGATTTATGGGGACGCGTTGGATGGAAAGATTTATCACTATCGGGATAAAAATGACCTGGAGTGCGATGCGGTATTGCATTTACGCAACGGGCAGTATGGATTGATCGAAATTAAACTGGGAGGGGATCGCCTGATTGAAGAAGGGGCAGATACCCTTTTGCAGCTTGCCTCCAAGCTGGATACCAGCAAAATGAAATCCCCCTCTTTTCTAATGGTACTCTGTGCCAAAGCCCCCTTTGCGTATCGACGCAAGGATGGGGTCCTGGTGGTTCCTATTGGGTGTTTGAAACCTTAAAAATTTCTACAACAAGAACGCCTCTTTCCATTGGGAGAAAAGAGGCGTTTTCCTTTTGTACTTGTTATACAGATTCCCGCTTGGCACAGGGCTTTGTACTTTTGGCAGAGAGAATATCGGAGAATTTACGGTCACTGTGCCAGAATTTAGTCCGAGCCACGATGAAGAAGGCTAGCCAGATGGCAAAACTGCCCAGCCACAGGATCCAAGCAGGGAGTTTTGTGGATAGTAAAGGCGCCAGTACGACGTAAGGAATGGCTAAAGGATACAGCAAGGGTGCGGCAGATCCTACAGATTCCTGACCGCTGGTTTCAAATTTCGGATCCACAACCTGCAGCAGCATCAAACCAGTAGCCATGACACCGCTTTCCTGTCCATAGCTGGCGACAGAACGTTCAAACCAATCCACATCGAAAAGCTTCCAGGAAAAATAGAAGTTAATAGCCATATTCACGATAATCATCACTACAATGGTGACGACTAAGGGGACTAGATAGAGGGAGAATACTTTTAAGGACAAGGTAGCAATAGCAGAGCATACCATATAGTTCAGTGCTACCCCGGAAATCCGGTTGATAGTAGGGCGATCCAGATAGTGGTGCATGTGGACTTTCCGGAGCACATAGTTCAGTGTGGCACCTAAAATCATGGCTAGAGCAAAATGCGGGATTTCCTTTAACAGGGGATGGACATGCACTAATAACTGAGCAATGACTGTGGCACCGCCAAAAATAATACCAGTTACAGCCAGCTGAAAGGCTAATGGATCCAGTGCGTCATTATAGGTAACACCACAGCCGATAGGTTGGCGCTTGTCTACAGGTACAATTCCCTCTTTAATGTCTTGGGGGACTTCTTGGGGTTCTAGTACTTTTTGGGCATAGCCTCTCCGGACACCGATGTTAATGATAATCATTCCGAAAATGATACCGCTCATAAGCCCCGCGGTCGCCATAGTGTTAGCGACAGAAATTCCTTCTGGCCAGCCATACTGTGCCAGCGCCACACCTACTGCATTGGCGGTACCGTGACCACCGTGGAAGCCAAAGACGGGGGTAAAACCAAAGCTAACTGGCAGGTTGGGGTAAAATGGCATCATTAACATAGTCAAGCCCAGTCCAACCAAGACTTGGGTCTGATGGACCAAACCGGAGACCGTAACGGCGGAACTGGCAATAGAGCCAAAATTTTTCGTGGGCAGAGTCCCCACAAATACCAGTCCCAGAACGACGGATGTTAACTGCCCTGGCCATTGGGCGATAGATTTGCCGATGGGAAGTGCCAAACCGGTAAAATGCCCCAGGATCTGCGGCCCCAATAGAAGTCCAATAAAGCCGGCGATCAGGGAAGCAGGCAAGTATAAATTTTGCAGGAACTTGCAATGTTTCCGGAGGGCTACCCCAAAGAGCAGCAACAGGCTTAAAATACCGAAGTCAGCAAAAGCAACTTTTAATGGGTTCATGATGACAGGGTTCCTTTCTTTTTATTCTGTACCAAGATGAAGCTCCTTGGCTATGGCAGGCAGATCCTCTTCTGTAAAGATAGTCCCTTTTTGGGTAATGGTTTTTGTACAGATCGCCTGATACAATGTTTTACAGTCAGACGGTGTGAGCTGCAAGCCCTGCCGCTTGCCTAATAGAAAGATCGCCTCGTCAGACAAATTCTTGGAAAGAAAGGCAATGCGGCGGCCTCCAAAAGTTTCTGGCCGGATGCCCTGGACCGCAAAGGGATTCCTGATAGAAAGTACGATATGTTTTGCCAGACTGTCGGAGTAGGCATATTTCCCTACGACAGGAGTGTTGTAAGGGACTGGGATTCCGGAGATTTGAGCGATGTATTGGGATAATTCCATGAGTTTGGAAATATCTATACCGGTAGGAATGCCATACAGAGCTTCCAGAGCCATTACAATTTCAATTAGAGAGGCGTTGCCACAGCGTTCTCCTAGCGCATTGACAGAACCATCTACCAGGAGGGCACCTCCTCGCAGTCCTGCTAGTGCATCGGCTAGCCCTAACCCAAAATCATTGTGTGTATGAATACCAATTATGGCCGAAGTCCCTTGAGTTGCTTTCGCAGCTGTACGAACCATTACTTCAATGCCACCAGGCTCTGCGATCCCTACTGTATCAGCCAGCCGTATCCGTGCGGCGCCTGCACTAGCTGCTGCTTTGACCATGCAGGATAAAAACCAACGTACTCGGTGTGTGGAATCTAGCAAGATGATGTTGCACTGGATATTTTTGGAGGCAATATAGCTTGCAGTTTCTTGGATCCGGTACTCTCGTTCTGCCAGTTCTGTTTCACTAGCAGAATGCAGAGGAAAAGAGGCATGGATGATATCTGGCTTTATTTGGGCCTGCAGGTCAATCATCTGCTTTAGAGCATCCATGTTTGTCGTATTGAAATTTAGTACCTCAGTCTTGCAGTAACTACGGGGCAGTGCACATAGCTCTGCGTTAACGGCCAGTGCTTTTTCATCTACTTCGTCTCCATGCCAGGTATTATAGAGTTGTACCTGGGGAAACCGGGCGGCTTCCAAACACTTTACCAGTCCAATCCGATCCTGCTGGGTAAAGGAAACACCGGCAGTCTGTTCTCCTTCCCGCAAAGTGACATCACATAGGAGCAGGGTTCCTTTTAGCTCCAGTGGCTGGTTATAGGGACTAACGTGTCTTTCCATTGCATGTACTTCTCTTTTCCCGGTATAATTATAGTATTACAGAAAATTGTATGAGGGGAGGACGTGATTATTATGCTGTCCAGTTTCCATGATATGCGGTATTTTATTGTACTCAGCCGCTCTAAAAGTATTTCGGAAGCAGCTGAAACACTGCATATTTCCCATCAAAGTTTAAGCAAGTATATAAAAAATCTGGAACAACGCTACCAGACAACTTTTTTCAACCGGACGCCACATCTCACGCTAACAGAAACTGGATGCGCTATGCTGGCAAGTCTGCAGGAGATTGCAAGAATTGAAGGCAATCTGCATAATCAGTTGCGGGAACTACAAGAATCCCCTGCAGGAACCCTGCGGCTTGGTCTTCCAGAAGGGAGATTCCGGATTGTGCTTCCGACTGTATTGCCCCAGCTGCTTGCCAATTATCCGCAGGTAAAGATTGAGGCTGAAGCAGCACCTGCATATACCTTGCAGAAAAAACTTCTGAAAAACGAGCTGGATTTGGTCCTAATTGATAAAATATATAGTCAAGTTCCCCAATTTCGTACATGGTCCGTCATGGAGGAGAATCTGTATTTGCTGGTATCTGACAATCTGCTGAAAAAATACTTTCCTGACATGTATCCGGACCGTCTGCAGCGCTTTCAGAAAGGAGCAGACTTGCGGGAATTTACCGAGATGCCTTTTGTACTCAACCATCCCAACGCCATCTCCAGAAAGCTTTTGGATCCTTGGCTGGCAGAGCATGGTGTGCAGTTAAAGAGTGTTATTGAGTTGGCGCAGCTGGATGTTCATATTCTTTTGACGGCACAGGATTACGGTGCTAGTTTTTGCTGGGGAATGTATCTGCCCAGCGTGCGGATTGCCAATAAATTGAATCCGCATAATATATTGCATGTATTCCCCTTGGCAGATATATCGGCCTGCAATCAGGTGGTTCTTGCTTCGCTGCGCAATCGTTACCTGCCCAGCTATGGAAAAGCGGTATGCCGCCTGATTGTCCAGTCGTATAATGGTGCAATGGATAGTTTAAAATAAATTATCTGAAATTTCCTTTTTATTTAGATTATAGCATAGTGTAAAGAACTTATAGAAGCAATATAAAATTGAGTATCTGCAGCTAAATGGTTGCAACGTTAAAAATGACCTGTTTAACAAAAAATAATTGTCGATTTACATAATTTTAACTGTTTTACTTTGTCGTGGGAATGCCTTATCATACAATTAAGAAAAAACGAAATACAAACACAGGCTTTGGATAACTGGGAAAAGGACGGGGTGTAACCATGACGATTCGTGCATTGCTGAATATGATGACCATGCTGAGCATGTTCATTCTCCTGGGCTTTTTTGTGCGGGAGTTTGTGAAACCGCTGCAGAAATTATTCCTGCCGGCATCGCTTATCGGCGGACTGATTATGCTGGGCGTGGGCCAGCAAGGATTGGGGCTCATTACTATTCCGAAAGTGATGGGGAGCATCCCCGGCGTTTTGATTGATATTGTTATGGCTTCCCTGGTATTCGGGGTCAGCTTTAACCGGCAGCAGCTGCATTCCTATTTGGATTATATCTGCCTTCCTATGCCGGCCTATGGCATGCAGATGGCAGTGGGTACATTATTAGGAGCGTTCCTTGGAGAAATTTGGCCAGGGCTTCCGAAAGGCTGGGGTGTTTTGGGGGTATTCTCCTTCCATGGTGGTCATGGTACGGCCGCTGCGGCTGCGGCGTCTTTTGAAAAATTGGGCTATGAGGGGCATATGGCTGTTGCCATGGTGCTTTCTACCGTTGGCCTGATTGTGGCTATGACCGTAGGTATGGTGCTGGTTAACTACGGCGTACGCAAAGGCTGGGGCACCTACGTAAAAGAACCCACCAAGCAGCCGGATTATTTTTACGGCGGGCCGCTGCCAGCAGATCAGCGGAAATCTGTAGGGACCACGGTGACCACTTCCATCAGTATCAACCATCTGTGCCTGCAGTTTGCCTGGCTTATGGGCTCTGTATTCATCGGGCAGCAGCTGTTTGGCTTTTTGAATGCGACGTTCCCTGCGTTTAAGGCCCTGCACCTGCCCAGCGTGCTCCACGGGGTTGTGGGCGGTGCGATTATGTGGCGGCTCATTGAACTGCTGCACCTGGAAAAATTTGTGGACCTGAAAACTGTGAACATGCTGTCCGGCTTTTTCCTGGAACTGGTTGTATTTACGGCGATGGCTACCTTGAACCTGAAATTTGTCGGTGCGTATGCGGCGCCGCTGGCGATTTACTGTGTTGTTCTGACCGTTCTGACCGTGCCTCTGGTACTCTACTGCGCCCGGAAATTTGCCAAAGAGGAATGGTTCGAAAAGGCCTGCATGTGCTTTGGGGCTGCAACGGGGAATACGTCCACGGGTCTTGCCCTGGTGCGTTCTATTGATCCTAACTCCCAGTCCCATGCAGGAGACAGCCACGGGATTTATTCCACGCTGATGTCCTGGAAAGATGTTTTTGTGGGCCTTACGCCGATCTGGCTTTCTACCGGTGTTGGGCTTACGGCCGGCGTAGGCGCTGCCATCTTCTTTGCCTTCATGGCCATTGGGTTTATCTTCTTTAATACCCACCGTAAGTTATCCTAAATCATTTTTTACAAGGTCGTTGTACATTGGTACAGCGGCCTTTTTCTTTTTGCGGAGTTGTACCAAAGTCAACAGAATGTAAGCTATCCGTTAATTGCCACTGCTTTATTGCAGTAAATCGTTGACAAATAAAGAGTGCTTTATTAAACTAAATTAAAATAGTATGTTGATACAAAATTTGCTTTTTATTTTGCTGGGATAGCGGCAGAGGGAGTGCATGAAATGGTAAAACGGGTAGCAATTTTAGGTAGCAGCGGGGGAAACCTATACAATCTGGGCGGTAAAGATCCCCGCAGTCTTTTGGGGGAAATGATCCGGCAGACCGCTGCCGCAGGGATGGAAATTGCAGCCATCCAGTTTGTGGCGGCGGAAGCGTCTATGGATCGGGTGAAGCCGGATACGAAAGCTGCCCTGTGGACCTGGAATGGCAAGGAAGCCGTTGTCCGGTATGAGGGAAAATTAGAAGACGTTAACCGGGAAGCCATCCAGGAAGACTCCATCATTGCAGACTTAGTGAAAAACGGGGCAGTGGACGGAGTGATTTTGGTCAGTGCGGATCCAAAGCGTACCAATGCCAAAGCTCTGGGAGAAGCGGCAAAGAAAAAACTCCCGGCAGTGGGAACCGGCGGCACGTCCATGGCCCAGGTGGAAACCATGGGCCTTAAGGTGGTAGCGGTATCCGGCACCACAGGAACGACCAATCGGACCCGGGCCATTGCCAATGTGTTTGCGCTCGCTAAGGAATGGGGACTATCCTATCATCCGGCCATTGGCAGCAGTGCCCAGGGAACGACGGATGCCCGGCCCCTGCTTTCCCGAATCAGTATCCGGGGCATTTTGATGGCGTCCCTCCCTGGATTTATCGCCATGGCCTTGACGCTGATTATCAGCAAAATCCCCGGTCTGGGATATTTTGAAGCTATTTTTAATACCATGATTGATGCGCTGCCCGTTATTGTAGCCACCGTAGCTGCCAAGCAAGTTTCCGGCATGGGAGATGTGGCTATTGTAGCCGGTGTGGTAACGGGAATTTTATCCGTAAAAGGCGGGCTGATCGGCGGCCTTATCGGGGGTATCCTGGCCGGGATTCTGGTACAGTTTTTACTGGTACGCTGCCTGAAATGGAATTTCCCGGCGACTACGGCCAATATTGTAGCCGGTGGGATTTCCGGCTTAGCTGCCGGGCTCCTGGTGTATCTTTTCCTGGCACCGCTGGCCGATAATGTGGGGAATGCCATCCGCTGGGTGATCGACAGTGCGCTTGCAATTCATCCCATGCTCTGCGGTGCGGTAGCCGGCCTCTTGATCTGGCCGGCGATTATGGCAGGAATGTACCATGCGGCCATTTTGCCGATCATTTTGCTGGAAATGGAAAAGACGGGGAATTCTTTCCTGGGTTCCATTGATATGGTGGGGCTTGTGATGGTGTCTGCCGGGATTACCCTTGCCAATATCGTAGCGCCCCGGAGAAAAGATGAGCGGGCGCTGGCCATTCCGGGATTCTTTATCAATATGGCCTTTGGCACCTTTGTGGAGGCGGCCTATCCGTTTATGTTTTCCAGCCGGATTGTTATGGCGGGAGCCATTTTGTCCGCAGGTATTGGCGGTCTCGTAGTAGGGTACTTCAACGTGCGGGGAACGGCCTATGTGCCCAGTATCGTGGCACCGACGTTGAGCAATGACTGGCTGGGATTTGCGCTCAGTATGTTGACCTCGGCGGCCTGTGCATTTATAATTACAGTAATAGCGAATAAATTTGCAGAAGCAAAGGAAGAAGTATAACTAGAAAAGGAGCAATAACAAAAAAGCAGAGGGGGAGCAGCATGGGAAAAAATGCAGAGCAGGAAAAATCGATCAGCATGTTTTGGGTGATTATCATTGCCATTGCCGTGGTGTATGTACTGTCGTTTATCATTCCTTCCGGGGAATACCAACGGGTAGGAAAAATGGCCGTACCAGGAACGTACCACATCATCCCAAAAGTGTATTTGATGCCCCACCAGGTGATTATGGGTATGGGTCCTCAGGCCTATGCTTCTTTTGGTCGCTTGTTCATCAGTATTATCGTTATGGGCGGTCTGATGGGAATTGTCAATTCCAACAAGGTGTTTAATCGGGCCTTGCACCATTTAATCAAGCGATTGCGGGGGAAAGCGCTTTTGATTGTACCCTTTATCATTTATGCCATGGGCCTTTTAGGCGCCTTTGGTACCATGATTTCCAGTGCTATCCTCTTTGTTCCGTTGGGACTTTCTCTGGCAAAACAGCTCCATGCGGACCGGATTTTTGGGGTCGCTTTGATTGTTATGGGCTCTTTTACCGGGTTTATGACCAGCCCCATCAATATGCTGACTACCATTATGGGACAGGAAATTGCAGGCATTCAGCCGTATTCCGGTTTTGGGTTCCGGACGATTGTGACGCTGATCAATCTGGGCATTGTTTCCGCTTTCCTGATGTGGTGGGCAAAACGGGCGCAGGCCCGGCATGATGATATCCGGGATTTCGGGGCGAAAGAAAATCAGGAGGAAGTGGCGGAAGAAAGCAAGCCGTTATCCCGCCAGGATTACAGTATGCTGCTCCTTTTTGTGGGGAGTATGCTGTTCTTTGCCTTCGGTGCACCGATTTATCACTTTGGTGTTTTACAACTGGCCTCTATCATGTTCCCTGTGACGTTGGCCTGTGGCTATATTGCAGGCTATAGTTTGGACGATACCATAAAGTATTTTGCCAAAGGGGCGGGGGATTTATTGTCCGTCATTATCTTCTTACTGTTTGTTTCCATGATGAACTTTATCCTGAACCAGTCCAAAATTCTGGATACCATTGTGTACTATCTCTCGCTGCCGCTGGGCTATTTGCCTAGTGCACTGGCGCCTATCGGTATGTTTATCGCCAATGCCATTATCAATATCTTCATTACTTCCGGTTCCGGGCAGACGGCGGTCTGCATGCCCATCATGGCGCCGTTGGCGGACGTTTTGGGTATCACCCGGCAAATGGCGGTATTTACATTGCAGTGCGGCGATGGATTCTCCAACCTGATGACACCTACCAGTGCCAACCTGCTGCCTATTTTGGTTTTGGGCGGCGTCAGCTTAAAAAATTGGCTGGGATTTATTTTCCGTTGCTATGCATTTGTATTTGTGGTTATCTGCGCCGCCATCTGTGTCGGCACGGCGATTGGATTTTAATAGAAAAAAGGAAGTGAGCTGGGTTGTCTATTTTTGATGAAGCGGTTACTCTGGCAAAAGAACTGGCACCCCATACCATTGCGGTACGGCATACCATCCATACCCATCCGGAGCTGGCATTTCATGAGTTTGAAACCAGTGCCCTGGTGCGCAGGGAATTGGAACGGATCGGGATCCCCTATGAAGAGAGCCCAGTAAAGCCGGGGCTTATTGCGACTATTGACAGCGGGAAAACGGGAAAGTTGGTGTTGCTCCGGGCGGATATGGACGCCCTTCCCATTCAGGAAAACACGGGGCTTGCCTTTGCTTCGCAAACTCCTGGCGTAATGCATGCCTGCGGGCACGATGTGCATACGTCTAATTTGCTGACCGTGGGGGAGATTTTGTTTCGCCTGAAATCTAAATGGCAGGGCAAGGTAAAGCTGGTTTTTCAGCCGGCAGAAGAAAATGGGGGCGGCGGCCGGGAAATGATTAAGGCCGGCCTGATGGACGAGCTGCCGGATGCCTGTTTTGCGCTCCATGTGAAACCGCTTCCTAAAGGACGCTGCGTAGTAGGGACAGGGTCTGTTTCCGCCTATACGGATTCGTACCAGGTGCGCATCCATGGCAAAGCGGCCCATTCCTCTACGCCGGAAAACGGTGTAGATGCCATAAGTATTGCGGCGGCAATCATCAATAACCTGAATATGATGATGGCTAAAAACATCAGCCCTATGACACCCGCTACCCTGAACTATGGAACCATCCAAGGCGGTAGTGCGCCCAATATTGTGGCAGACAGCGTGGAGATGTCCCTTATGCTGCGCAATGCCGATGCCAAAACACGAGATGTAATGCTCCAAGGGATTGAGCGCCTGTGCAAGGGAACAGCAGCTATGATGGGGGGATCCTGTGAGCTCTTTTTCCGCAAAGGGTATGACTCCGTTTACAACCAGCCGGAACTCACACAGTTTGCCATACAAACGCTGCAGGAACAGGCAGGACGCATCTTTGATGCCATGACATCGGATGGAAAACCGCCGGCAGATTTCCTGGAAACCGGGGGACATGGCAACTTGGCCGGTGAAGATTTTGGCTTCTATTCCCAAAAAGCACCATCCTGCTTTATCTGGGTGGGGACCGGTGAATCTGAAGACCTGCATAATCCACAGTTTCAGGCCGACGATACGGCCATTACCATTTGTACCAGAGTAATGACACTGCTGGCACTGCAATATCTATTTCGTGTATAAAATAAAACGTCCTGCTTACGTTAGTAGTAACGCAAGCAGGGCGTTTGTAATAGATAGAGCTAGGCATTATTATGTTTTGCCGCAATCTTTTTGTCAAATCCCATAATTTCCAGTGTGGTTTTTCCGGCCTTTAACTCTTGGACAATTGTAATTTCTTTATCAAATTTCTCTAAGGCTTTGGCAAATACTTGATCTTCAACATCCTTAGGAATTATGACAACGCCGTCACAGTCGCCAAATACAATATCCCCTGTATGGACGGTTATCCCTCCTACTGAAACTGGAGCTCCTAATTTTCCTAAACTATCTTTAACCGTTCCGGCTGGATTCAGCGCACGGACAAAAACAGGGAGCTTTAAGGCTTTTATATCTTCCGCATCCCGGCAGCTGCCATCAATGACTACACCGGCAATCCCTCGTACTAGGCAAGCCGTTGCCATGACATCTCCGAAATGACCCCCTTCCGTATATTTACCGCAATCCAGAACCAGCACATCTCCGGGATTTGCCGCGTAGATGGCTTCGTGCAGTGCCAGATTGTCTCCGGGGTAACATTGTACTGTATATGCCCGGCCGATCATTTTGCATGTGGGATCCAGCGGTTTAATGCCAGAATCCATTACGCCTTGGTGCGGTAAGCTGTTATTATTGTCCGCAATATTTCCTGTAGGGAGTTTTAATAATTCCTGTCGTTTTTCTTTTGTTAATTCCATGACACGCTACTCCTTATCTCTGCTTATTTAAAGAGATTGATAAAAGCCGTAATGATGATGGGGTTAGTGATATTAATAAATATCACAGTGATAACTGGCAGCACGAACCAAGCCGTGGGGGCTGGCCCATTCTTTTCGATAATGGAGGCCATATTGGCTACGGCGTTAGGTGTCTGTCCAAGGCCCACTCCGCAGTGCCCTGCTGCCATGACTGCGGCATCGTAATCTTTTCCTGTGGTACGGAACGTAACAAAATAAGCCCAAAGCATCATGACGATAGCCTGACATAGCAAAATTACTACCATAGGTCCAGCCAACCCCAGCAGACGTGCGATATCCAGCCGCATTAAGGCCATGGACAAAAACAGGTTTAAGGAGACACCGCTAATCACATCAATTTCAGGCATCCGAAGCTCAATATTTCTGCTGTCTGCTATATTCCGCAATAAGGCACCGCCGAACAGACATCCTACATAGTAAGGAAAATTGAGACCTGTCAGCTTTAACAATGCAGAAATATAGGAACCAATGAAGGCAGCAAGCAAAACCAGCATAACACTGCCATAGAATGATTTTTGTGTCAGGGGAAAGACAGCATTCTCTTTTTGTTTTTCTTCTACCCCTGTGCTTTTCAGATGATAAGTCTTAATCAACCGCTCTGCCACAGGGCCACAGCATACACTCCCTAAGAATAAACCGAAAGTGGCGGCTGCGACACCTACGGTTGTCCCGCCGGCTGCACCCAGTGCTTCTAATGTAGGACCAAAGGAAGCGCCGCTGCCAACTCCTCCGCTCATGGAAATGGATCCCATAGCAATTCCCAGTAACTTGTTGATGCCAAATACGCTGGCAAGCCCTACTCCGACTAGATTCTGGACGACTAAGAATAGAACAGCACCCACGGCTAACTGTGCTCCCAGCCTGCCGCTTCTTTTCATAATGGCGTAGCTGCAAGTAAAGCCGGTACCTGTAAAAAATAAATTCATGAAGAAATCTTGTAATACCGCATTCATTTTTAGTGTCAGTGTCCCGGTCTGTACACCTGCAAAAATTAACAGGCTACACAACATGCCGCCAATGACTGGTGCCGGAATAAAGTATTTTTGAAAAAAGCCGACCCGGTTCTTGATGTTTTGTCCGATAAGATACACCAGTATAGCCAAGCCTACGGTTTGGATGACATCTAATTTGATGACCATTATTTCCTATCCCCTTCCTCTTTTTGTATTGTCCCTCACAACTTCATTATGCTTATCATAAAATGAAAATATACATTTGTAAAACGAATATATTTGTTATAAAATATCGATAAAAATGATATAAAAAGCGAGGTAAGGGGAGAGTTATGACATATGAACAAATTGAAACCTTCCTGGCAGTGATCACTTACGGTACGATTAGTCATGCTGCAAAGAATCTCTTTGTCTCTCAGTCCACCGTAAGCAGCCGGATTCTAAGTTTGGAAAAAGAACTGGGGAGTGAACTGCTTGTCCGAAGTAAGGGCATCAAAAATGTGGAACTTACCCCCTATGGCTCTTCCTTTGTTCCTCTTGCCCGGCAATGGGACAGCTTGTGGAAAGATACTCATAACTTAAAAAAGCAGCGTCAATATGAAACACTTACGATTGCGGGCATTGATTCTGTCAACAATCATACGTTAGTGGACCTATTTAACGATCATTTGCTGCGTTACCCTACGATCAAGCTGACCATTAATACTCACCATTCAAATGAAATACACACACTGGTGGAGAATCATATGGCAGATATCGGCTTTGTATTCAGCCGGATTCATTATGCTGACATTGTGTCCCGTCCTATCTATCGGGAGCTAATGTATCTGGTTTGTAGCAAAGAAAGCCAGTATTGTAATGATTTGCGCTGTGCGGACCTGGATGTCTCCCAAGAAGTGATGCTTAGCTGGGGGCCGGATTTTCAGCAGTGGCATGACGAGTATTTTCCTCCAGATCAATTTGGTACTATTCGGGTCAATACGGGAGATACGCTGCAGCGGTTCCTAAATACCCCGGGGCGCTGGGCCATTGCGCCTATGTCCATTATCAAGACCTTTCAGAGCACCTCCAATATGACGTACTACAAGCTACATAATAATCCACCGCCTCGGATTTGCTACGAAATTACTCATCGCTACCCCAATCCACGTCATACGCATGCGATGCGCATCTTTGCAGAAGAACTAGAAGCGCATATTCAAAAGAATGCGGCGATTTGCGCCTTTGAACCATGGATGATTTCTCAAAAAGAGTAAACAATCGATTGCCCATATCTTAAAAAACGGGTATAATAGAGTCATACAAATGTAAAACAAAAGGAAGTGATTCTATGAGTTCGATTGTCAGTGTTCGGATCAATAAGGGGGAAGAAGAAATCTTAAACCAGGCGGCGGCTCTCTACGGCTGCGGCGTATCTTCTTTGTTAAAGCGGTTGGCGCTGGAAAAACTGGAAGATGATTTTGATTTATCGGTTGTGAAGGCATACGAAAAAGAAAAAAAGGCAGGAAAACTCAAGACCTATCCGATTGAGACATTGTTTAAGGAGCTGGATATCTAATCATGTATCGCATACAATACACGGAACGATTTCATAAACAGCTCAAAAAAATGGATCCCTCTGTTCAGAAGCTAATTTTAAAATGGATCAAAACCAACCTCTATGCCTGCGAAGATCCCCGGCTGCATGGGAAAGCTTTGACTGCCAATCTCAGCGGCTACTGGAGATATCGGATTTCTGATTACAGGATGATTGCGGAAATCTGCGATGAAGCGTTAGTTATTATCGCTATCTCTGTATCCCATCGGAGAGATGTCTATAAATAAAAATGGGTATTACAGCAAATCCCCTGCTAACGTTGCTTACAGCGTTAGCAGGGGATTTGTTTTAGGCGTCTTGCCAGACTTTTTGGGCGATGTTTTTGATTAACTGCAGCTTGGCCCACTGCTGTTCTTCTGTCAGCAGATTGCCTTCTTCTGTGGAGGAAAACCCGCACTGGGGGGACAGGCAGAGCTGGGACAGGGGAACGTATCTTTCAGCTTCGTGGATCCGGCTGATGACATCTTCTTCTTTTTCAAGTTCCGGGGTCTTGCTGGTGACAAGGCCCAGGACCACCTGCTGGTTTTTGATAAACCGCAATGGTTCAAATCCGCCGGCCCGGTCGGAGTCGTATTCCAGGAAGAACCCATCTACGTTGCAGTGGCCGAATAAAGTCTGTGCCACTGGTTCAAATCCGCCGCTGGAAAACCACGTGGAGCGGAAATTGCCACGGCAGATGTGCATGGTGATGGTCATGTCATCGGGCTTGGCTTCCAGTGCCCGGTTGATGACTTTGACATAATTTCTTGCTACTTCGTCCAGATTAAATCCCCGGTCCGCATAGGCTTTGCGCTTATCAGCATCACAGAATTCGCCCCAGCTGGTGTCATCCAGCTGCAGATAACGGCAGCCGGCTGCATAAAAGGCTTTGATGGCGTGCTGGTAGGCGATGGCAATATCGTGAAACAGCCGCTCCTGGTCCTGGTAGACTGGAATTGGTTCGTAGTGCTTTTCCCGTACGCAGCAGATGAGGTGCAGCATGCTGGGGGAAGGGATGGTCATTTTGACTACAGTATCCCCCGCAATGTTTTTCAAATAGCGGAAATGTTCCAGGAAGGGATGGTTCCCAAAGTCGATTTTCCCAGTGATTTTCGCTGTGCGGGCTTTGGGCTGGGCACCTTTAAAATGGACGGACCAGTTTTCTGCAGAAATTTCCGTTACGCCTTCCAGTGCTGTGAGAAAATCCAGGTGCCAGTAGCGGCGGCGAAATTCTCCGTCGGTAACGGCATGGAGCCCTACGGCTTTTTCTTTTGCTACTAAATCTTTTATGGCCGCATCTTCCGCTGCCTGCAACTGGGCAGGGGTAAGGCTGCCGGCTGCCAGTGCTTCTCGTTTTTCTTTCAGAGCAGCAGGGC
>OGKA01001545.1_pt1 | contig 17755 bp, 22 predicted proteins | sample 1572211 | NCBI WGS metagenome assembly OGKA01 (sample SAMEA2582125, study PRJEB24529) | metagenome | biome: Human gut stool | place: China | collected 2011 | reverse complement strand
AATCGCTCTCAGAGCTTGATGATTTGCTCGAGAGTCTGAATCTGTCGTTTGGAACCGACATTACAAAGTATAAATTGGATAAAGAGTAGTTGACAAGTTAACGAGTTGACGGCTTTGTCCACAACAGGTAAAAAACAAAATGAGACATAATAAGAAATTCAACCATCTGGGTCGTACTGCTGACCACCGCGCAGCACTGCTTGCAAACCTTGCAGTTGCGCTGATCCAGCACAAAAGAATCACTACGACCCTCGCCAAGGCAAAGGCTCTGAAGAAGTATGTAGAGCCGCTGATTACACGTTCCAAGAATGATACGACCAATTCACGTCGTGTTGTATTCCGTTATCTTCAGAACAAGGAGGCTGTTACCGAACTCTTCAAGGAGATTTCTGTCAAGGTAGCTGACCGTCCAGGCGGTTATACACGTGTCATCAAGCTCGGTACCCGTCAGGGTGACGCTGCTCAGATTGCATTCATCGAGCTGGTCGACTATGACGAGAACATGGCCAAGACTCCGAAAGCTGAAGCCAAGAAGACCCGTCGTAGCCGTCGCTCTGCAAAGAAAGCTGACGCTTCTGTTGCAGAAGCACCTGTCGCAGAGGCTTCTGAAACTAAGGAGAATGCAGCTGAAGAGGCAAAGGCTGAATAATCCGAATAGATTTTTCTCTATAATAAAGAACTCCCGGTACTTTAAGTGCCGGGAGTTCTTGTTTGCATTACTTACATTTCCTATTGGATTGTGCATTTAAATACTAAAATGTGAAAGCTTATTTTTATCTTTTTCTTTTGTTTTCTTTTCTTTTCCCTTTTTCGGCCACAATAGAATATTCCTTATTTTGATATTTTTGTGTGTATATTTAGATTTTATTGTTATCTTTGCAAAAACGAGTGTTATGCATCAAGATTATAATATCCTTTTTACAACGGTTGATAAGAGTTTGTGGTTAGGTTTGATTGCAGACTCTCATCATAAGTATTGTTGTCAAGGAAATAATCGTTGTGTTTATATATCGTTTGCCAAGGAAATATCTGTCGATGGTCTGACACCAATGCATTTGGTTACGCTTGCATGTCTTATTCAGTTTTTGACAGATAATGAATGGAAATCATACCTTACAGCCAATAATGATGCTGTAGACAATTATATTTATAATGAATTGCATTTTTCTGAATATTGGTCGGGACAAAAGAATCATGTTGCAACATCTTGTTCTCCTCATATTTTCAATTTGTGGAGGATAGTTGACCAAGAGAAAGATTTGTATGCAAAAGAAGTTGAGCAGTATTTTAAGAACAACTATTTTCAGAATAAGGATTTAAGTTCTATCAGTCTTAGCTTGACAGAAGCTTTCTATAATGTGTTTGATCACGCTTCGGCTAATAATAATGCCTTTTCTTTGATCATGTATGATGAAAAGAAGCAGGTGTTGTATGCAGCTATATCTGACTTCGGAGTAGGCATTGCTAATTCTGTTCGTAAATATTTACCATCTATTGATGATGATAGAACAGCTTTATTAAAGGCTGTTGAAAATAACTTTACGGTCAAATCAACTGGAAGAAACAAGGGGAAGGGACTTGATAATATATTGTCCTGTGCAGATGTCTGCCGGATTTTTAGTGGAAACGGCTTGCTTGTAGACAATAATGGGGATCGTAGGTGTTATGATGTTGATTTCTTTTTTCCAGGAACATTGTTATACTTTGAAGTCAATCTTGCTCGGATGGAAGAGGAAGAAATTCTTGATATGTTTGTTTTTTAATAGGTTTAAATTATGTGTATTGTAAATGTAAGAGATATTTTGATTTCTCATGCTAATTTGCCAGATGCCGGTGCAAAATTCTATAAGATAATCGTGTGTGCAATTACCTCAGGGGATAAAGTTGTAGCGGATATGGATGGAGTCAGTTCTTTGCCTTCCATCTTCTTAAATGTATCTTTGGGTAAAATCATTGATGAATATGATATGGATACATTGAAGCAACATGTCAGTTTCAGTAATATTACACGTAGTCAAGCTGAACGTCTGAAGGACTATTTAATACGTTACAATTAAAAAGAAGTATCAAAATGTTACTTCCTTTTCACTATATAGGATACCAATTATACCTGTTTCTTAAGTTGTTGAATTTTTCCTACTTCAGCATCCTTGACACATACCCATTGTGGCGGAACCATTTGTGCGCCCGGTTGGGTACCATGAAGATATAGCCGGAGATGTCCTCGTGCGGGGCACAGTCGAGTTGGTTGCCGATGATGTCGGTGGCTTCTTGTACAGATTATAGCCGTGCCAGCTCTTCACGTATGAGGGTATAGGTGAGATGCTGCGGATAGCTTGCTGCGTTGACGGGTTGACCGTCTAATAGCCGTAACAGTTCTTCTTTACAAGGTATTTCCTTTTTATTTCAAAATAAGAAAATTACTGCGAACTTACTTGTTTGTTGCCATACATTCCTCCAACTTTTCAAAAGTCGTATCAACAAACGTGTAACCAATCATTCTTGTTGTATCTATTGGCTGAAGGTTCGCATATTGTTTGCGGACATACTTAAGCTCAAAAGCCAAGCGGAGAGCTTTGCTATCGGCATCGTCCTCGTCTGTTTGCTTTGCTTCTTTACTTGTAATAGTCCGCACCTTGGTAATCTCATACACATCACGCACTCCTTGCCCTTTGATGTAAGGCATGAAGAAATGTAGGTCTTGCAAGGCGATGGTTGTCGGGAACTGCTTTCCTGTATAATACAAGGTCGCCGTTCCGTCAGCGAACGCCTGATATTGTATATTGTCCTCTTTCACTAACCCTATAAGCACACGGTTGCCAACTTCCACATACGTACCCTTTTGCGGTATGACATGGGCAATGGTCTCATAGGACTTGGCTTGGATGAGTTCTTCAATGAAATTTTCCAAGAGTTTTCTGTTCTCCGCATCCTTAGGGCGAAGAGGAAAAGCACCAATGTTCACTTCCTTGATGGTCTTGTAGAACTTCGATACAGCCACGCCATCCGGATCGCCGTCACCAGGGAAGAGAATATAACCGCCTATGACCTCTTTCTTCAAGGCATTGGCATCATAATCCTTGTAGTATATGGCATCACGATAGCGGTGCATTTGATTGATGGCATCCTCTGGTGGTGTATCCACACCATTGTCCCTGCCATCAATGCGATACTTCGCATCAAAGAGATAGGTCATTTTCATGCCTTGCTGCAAGTCGTTCTTGGTAAGCTGCAACACAATGTCTGGTTTCTGTGGCACGGTCGGCACTACCAGATTTTTCATGCCCACATTGTCGTTTTCTTTATCGGCATTCTTAGGATTATAGACCAGCTCAGCCAACTCTATGCCATCCTTGCGGAACAATATGCGTGAGTGTTCACCTTTTCCAAGTTCCCATGAGAAAATACCGTTCATCTCCATGCGGTTGCGGTGCTCCACATCTTCATCTTCCAGGTGCAGCTGCTCTTTGACGATATGGCTTACTTCTATGAAACACCATATCTCATACAGTGTGGCTATATCCTTTGTCTGCAAGCGATACAGACCGTCATTTAGGGAGTAGGCTCTTCTTAGCAAGTTCCATGTGCGGTACACCAGGCTATAGCCCGTCGCCTTTTGCAGCACCATACTCTCCTGGCTCATTCCCTTAAACCGTCCTATAGTCCGGAAGAACGGATGATGTTGCAGTCGCTTCAATGTTTCCGAGGTCGCAAGCATGGCTGCTTTCATCGTGTCGGATGCTGTCCTTACGGCCTCAATGCGTTGACGCAGTTTCTCATACCGCTTGCTTATCTGATGAAGGGCAAACTTCAGAAAGCGGTTCTCTTGCGTGTCGTTCGACTGTATCTGTTGCTCCACACGATAGAGATATGCTGGTTCTCGGCGGTGTTCTGCCAGCCTGTTCTCAATGTTATGTGGAGTTTGTTTCAGCTTGTCAGCTCTCAGATATACTTCCTCACCATGAAGTCTGTGGCGAGGGCGGTCTATGATGCTTTTGCAAGCTTTTATGAATTTCTGTTGCTCTCCCTCGAACACGCTCCACCAGACGATGTCGGGATGCTCTCCGTTTTGGTCGGGAGAAAAACCATGAAACGTGCGCCGCATATAGTCCAATGACAACATGCGGTATTCTCGCTCAATATCCTCCACGATGACACGCCAATGTTCATGATAATCGAGCTTTGTGCTCAGAACTTCAAAGCCGAAACGGAATGTCCTTGTCTCTTTGCCTACCTTATATATAATCTGTATCTCGCTCCGCCCAATCTCGTTTTTGTAGTTGACAACCCCAGCCAAGATGTGACGACGAAAGCTAAATCGGTCATTGTCGTTTTGCAGGATGGAACCAAACTGGGCGTCATTCACATAGTCTTTGAATTCTATCCAAATGGGATAGTCCATGTTGTCGAAGAATGTGGCAGGGGCTGAAACGCCTTGTTCGATGTCTGTCTCATGGTCGGCATCCATTGTCCGTTTCACCGACACTACATCTTCCGACCAAGAGTAAGTGGAGTAGAGCTTGTCCTCGCCCACGTTACTCTTGGCCTTGTTCCAAATGCCGTCGAATTTCGTACATTCGACAATCATCGTGAAATCCTTATGCTCAACTGTCAATAGTTCCATCTATACCTTTTCAGCTCCAAAAACTTGTATAACCCGAAACAAGTTTGTCTTTCATTTCCTTCAGCTTTGCCAATGATATGGACTTTACGGTATTCTCATCTCCTGACACTTCTCTCAATCCTTCTTCAATGGTCTCGGTTAGGCTGTCAAGGAGCTTGTCGCTGACCTTTGTATCGTCACCCTCAATGCGTGACAGTACTTTCATGCTGGTAATCTCGTCCAAAGCACGGGCCACGACATACCCTTGTGGAAGTTCCTCATCGTTTTCTCCCTTGCTGTAGGGCAAGTTGTTCACTACATAAAGCAAGAACTCATTGCGTGTACGATAGGCGACCTTGAATGGTGTACTTTCCAATACAGAATTAACCGCATCAAGATAAGTCAGCACAGTCTCACAGACCTCCTTGTTGGCTGCATATACATCCACACCATCAACGGCATAGCCTATAAGTTCTGCCTTGTCGAGTTTGCCTATTGGCTCATTGCGCTCGGTCAGACCTCCGTGCAAATCTACCTCGTTCATTTCAATGGTCATGGCTCGGTCAAGCACCTTGCGGGAGAAAGAGAACGTAGTTTCGTCCATATTCACTGTGCCTACGACTATGAGGTTTTGAGGAATGCAAATGCCTTGCTCGTTGAATTGCTTGCGAATATCCTCGTCTGATGTCAGCGAAGCAGTCAGATTAAAATACCATTCTTCGTCGGCCTTTTCAACTATAGGGTCTGTTGTCACTGTGCCATCCTCATGGCTCTTGCGTGATTCTATCACGCTCAGATATTCGGCAAAATACTGCTCTACAGGGGCAAGATTCATCTCGTCCAGGCACAAGAAGTATGGAGTTTCAGTGTTTTCCCATGCTTTGGCGATGAATTTCAAGAACTCTCCTGCCACAAACTCTGCCTTGCCGCTGACACGGCTCACATAACCAATCAAATCGCTTGAGTCATGCCAATTGGGCTTCACCTGTACCATTTGGAAATTCTTGGGCTTTTGCGCCTTGTATTCGTCCGTTCCTTCGTCCCAACAGGCCCTTGCCAACTCTCGTACTATTCGGCTTTTGCCAGTGCCGGAGATTCCTGCAAGCAAAAGGAATGGCTTGGACTTGATGGCTGTGATGTAGGGGCGGTAAATATTTACTACATTTTCTAAAGTTTCTGCATGTTTAATATCATCAGGCCATTTATTTATAGAATTCAAATAAGGTCTTGAGTCAAACATATTCACAAAATTCTCGAAAACATCTTTTTCCGGATGGTCTTGTGAACCAATATAGATGAATGAAGCCTGATTTATATCTGCTTTATAGTTTGAACGAGAACATTTTAGAAATTTTCTTCCTTTAAGTTTGTCATTCGCATAATCATAAATACTTCTTAAATCTCTTCGAGAGCCTTCTTTATCAAGATTTGTCTCAATCGAAATAATATACTCCTTGGGATTGAAATTGTTCAGTCCCCTTGCCATTTCATCTTCCTTGGTAAATATAGAAAACAAATAGTAACGAAACTGGTGTTTCTTTGCAAAATAAAATGGCTTTTTATATTCGTCTAAAAAAACTCTTAGCTGTGGTTTAGGACGGTCTGTCCCTGTTATACTAATATTAGTATATGATATTAGTATAATCTCTTCATCATTTATTTTGTAAAGTTCACTCCAATCTTTTCTGAAATCGATTTTTTCATCAAATTCAGAATAGTCAACTTTTATCCAACTGGAGAAATTCTTCTTAATATATTCCTTTATGCGAGTTATAGAGTCCATTTATATATTATAATTAGTTATAATTAAATGCATACTTTCCGCTTTGAAGCGATTTCTAATATTTACCGCATACTTCTTAGAGTATTCTGCTTTAATATATGGTTCATACAATTTTTTTGTGAGTTCAGTCTTTCCTATTATCATCAAAGACTTTGCAGACAAATTTCGGAAATCTTCAGCCAATTTTACTTGGTTCTGTTCCAAAAAGTCGTTCTCGCCAACATTTCCATAATCAGTAAACACACAATCATATGGAGGATCCAGAAAAACGAAATCTGTGGTAGAACATCTCTCAAATACTTTAGAGTAATCCATTTGTGTAATTTCTGTTCTTCTCAATAATGCACTATGCTTTTCCGATACCATTTCGGTATTGAAATTTTTATATCGACCAAAAGGAACATTAAATTCACCTTTAGAATTGAATCTCAACATTCCCGAATATGATGTTTTATTTATAAAGTAATACAATGTTGCTTCTAAATATTTTTTTTCAATCTTTCCATTATACATGTCTCTGAGTAAGTAATACAAAGCTTCATTCTTATTTTCGACATATCCTTGCATAACCTCAGATTTTTTCTGTATTTCATATTCTATTTGATTGGAATGATAAATGCTTTCCAAGCTGTCCAATTCTTTCTTTAACTGTTCATAGTTGTTTTGGACCGTCAAGTAGAAATCTGTGAGTCTTGTGTTTATGTCATTAATCAATGCCTGCTGTGGCTCCAAATAAAAATATAGGGCAGCACCACCCGCAAAAGGTTCGACATATTTATCGTAATCATGAGGAATAAACTGTAAAAAATTCTTTATTTCCTTACTTTTTCCTCCACGATATTTAATAATTGGTTTCATACGTTGCCTTTCTTAAATTCTTCGAACCTTACCAAGTCTGTCAGTTCTACATCTAATATTTTGGCTATCTGCATCAGATTGCCTAAATCAGGCTGACTTGAATTGGTACACCATTTAGATACAGTTGTTTGGTCTTTACCTAACTGTTCAGCCAGCCATTTGTTCGTCCGTCGCTTTTCTGCAAGAACTACTTTTAGCCTATTTAAATTTTTACTTGCCATATAGTAATCGTTTCTCTTGGCAAAGATACGTTTTTTTTCCCATATAAAGAATGTCTTGATAAAGTTTATAGGATATTCGCAATAAAATGAATTATATTCTATTATTAAATTTGCAATTCTTGTTCTTAGGCTGATGCACTGCTACAAAAGTCCGTTTTTATCAGTGCCTGGTACTCCTGTTCCCAGCCGTTGGGAACAGGAGTACCCATCGGTTGGGAATCGTATTCCCGATCGGTTGGGAAGTGCAGTTTTAGGGTTTCTCCCTCGTCTGGTAGGGAAATGGCTTTGCGGATATGGGAGAAAATAGCTACCTTTGTGAACATAAAGTAATTTGTAAGTTATGAAGAAATTGTTTATTCTACCGATTTCGGCAGCTGTCCTGCTGAGCAGCTGCGGGACGTATGCCGGCTCGGGAGCGATGACCGGCGGATCGCTGGGCAGCGTGCTGGGTAGTGCCATCGGTGGTATTGCGGGCGGCGCACGCGGTTCGGATATAGGGACGATTGTTGGCATGGCGGGCGGTGCCATTATCGGTGCTTCGGCAGGAGCAAAGGCCGACCAGCGTACGCAGGATGAGGTACACGACCGCTATGAGAAAGTGCGGCAGCGCAAGGCCCGTATGCAGCGGAGCCGTGCGGGGCGGGATGATTACAGTCAGACGGACGACTACGCCCTGTCCGGCAGGCGTGACAGCAGCGGATTTGATGCGACGAACTCCGGCGACGACCGTATCTATGACTTCCAGGGCAGCGACTATACCGGTGATTACAGTGCCGCCCAGCCCAAGACAAAGGCTCCGGCGGAGTCGAGTGTGGAGGAGCTGGCCGGAAGTTACCGCTATACGCCTAACATCGAGATCCTGAATGCCCGCTTTGTGGATGACAACCAGGACGGTGTGCTCTCGCGCAATGAGGTCGGAAAGATCATCTTCGAGGTGATGAACCGCAGCGAGAAGCCTGTCTATGATGTTCAGCCCTCGGTGCTGGAGACGACAGGCAATCCGCACATCTACATCAGTCCTTCCATTCATGTGGAGAGCATCGCCCCCGGCAAGGGCATCCGCTACACGGCACTTGTGAAGGCCGACAAGAAACTGAAGGCCGGGAGGGTCGCATTCGCCGTGACGGTCCTGCAAGGACAGAAGAGCATCAGCAAGGTGACGGAATTCAATATAAGAACGGGGAAGTGAGTAGACGAGTTGACAGTCGACGGGTTGACAAGTTGGCTGACAGGGTTGTGTGACGGCGGCTGTTTAAAGCCAGCCTTGAGATGTGTCGGGATTTCCGACTAAGTTTTTCTGTGCGGTTCTGATGGCGGACAACCGGAACGGCGTATGAACGGAATGAGGGCGTACCCGGCAGACTGTCGGGCACGCCCTCAATGTGTTTCCACAGGCATCTTTATTTCCACACGTCGGCGGCGATCTTCTGCACGAGGTCGATCTTCGCCCACTGTTCCTCCTCGGTCAGTTTGTTGCCGATTTCGCAGGAAGCGAAGCCGCACTGCGGACTGAGGCAGAGGTTGTCGTGGGCGACATACAGTTCGGCATCTGCAATGCGTGCCTTGACCTGCGCTTCGTCCTCCAGCTCCGGCCGTTTGGTCGTAATCAGTCCCAGTACGACTTTCTTGTCGGCAGGCACGTATTCCAGCGGTTCGAAACCGCCGGAACGTTCGTCGTCGTATTCCAGATAGAACGCATCGACATTCTCCTGTGCGAAGACGAACGGTGCCACCGGGTCGTAAGCCCCCCGGCAGGCATAGGTGGAATGGTAGTTGCCCCGGCAGATATGGGTGGTGAAAGCGATGTCGGCCGGTCTGCCTTCGAGTGCGAGGTTGTTTATCTTCAGGTATTTCTCCGCCTCGCTCTCCAGGGTGGCGTGGTCGCCCTCGCGCGCCTTCCAGTAATCCTTGTCGACGATCATTCCCCATGTACAGTCGTCGAACTGTATGTTGCGGCAGCCTGCGGCGTGGAGGTCGGCTATTACCTGCCGGTAAGCCTCGGCGATGTCGTGCAGGAGCAGGTCGAAGTCGGGGTACACCGCCTCCGTGTTCTTCGTGTTGTCGCCCCGGTAAAGCTCGGCGAGCAGCTGCGCCGGTGCGGGGAGTGTCTGGCGTGCGGTGATACCCTCCTCTTCGAACTGTTTGACGAACCTGAAGTGCTCGACGAAGGGGTGGTTCTCTCCGCTGATGCGTCCTGTCAGGCGGATAGAGCCTGGTGTCGTCTCCTCGCCGTGGAACTGATAGCCGTGTTCGAGTTCTATCTCCTCGATGCCGTTGAATCCCCACATGAAGTCCAGATGCCAGTAGCTTCTCCGGAACTCGCCGTCGGTGATCACTTTCAGGCCGTGCGCCTTCTGTTTGGCAATCAGGTCGGTAATCAGGCGGTCTTCCACGGCTCTCAGCTGCCGGCGGTCTGTCTTTCCTTCTGTAAACTGTTTTCTTGCCTCCTTCAGTTCTGCCGGGCGGAGGAAACTGCCCACGATGTCGGCACGGTAAGGTGCGTTGGATGGAATGTTGCTCATATCTTTTGTTTTCTTGTTTGTTCCTGACGGATTGTGGGTGCAAAGTTATGCAAAAGATAATTATCCTCAAAATATCCTGCATTATTCAGGAAAATATGCTACCTTTGCCGTGTTTTATTCAATCTGGCAGAATATTATTCTGCAAAAAGTGGAAGAAATGGAGCATACAACCAGTCTGGACGAAACAGACCGCCGGATTCTGAAAATCCTGCAGCAGGACTCCCATCTGACGGTGAAGGAGCTGGCTGCACGTGTCCACCTCTCGCCGTCTCCGGTCTTCGAGCGGCAGAAGCGGCTGGAGCGTGAGGGTTACATTGTGCGTTACATGGCCGTCGTCGATGCCCACAAGGTGGGGAACGGTATCCTCGTGCTGTGCAATATCCGGTTGAAGCAGCATACTCAGGCACTTATCCAGGAATTCATGGACGTGGTGCAGGGCATTGACGAGATTACGGAGTGCTATAACACCAGCGGCGATTACGACTTCCTCATCAAGGTGTATGCACAGGATATGAAGAGCTACCAGCAGTTCATGCTCAACACCCTGGGCAAGATCGACTGCATCGGAAGCCTGCACAGTATCTTCGTCATCGACGAGACCAAGAACACCCGTGGAGTGCCGGTTCCGTAGCAGCCACGGGTCTTTAAAATCTTTTAAAGCACAAAGACTTGGCGGTTATTACATTTTTATATACCTTTGCGCAGATAATCGGGGCAGGTCCTGCCCCGCCAGAAAAGGCTGTCGTGCCTTTCATTGTAAAAAGGCAATGATGCCGGTATATAAACCAAGGAGACCCCAAGGGGTTTGAAATTATGAGGAAAATAATTGCGCTGTCAGCAATCATAACCATTCTCACTTTCTCTTGCTCGACAGTTCTGCAGGCCCAGCCTGCCGCTGCTGCCGATACACTGTCGGATGCGGCACTGGATGTCACGGGCGTGGCGGACACGGCTGCCGTGCAGAAGCCTTCGGCAAAGGATGCCGGCTTCCACCAGTCGCTGAAGCGGAAGTTCATCGAGGGCAATGCGGGCTTCATGTCGCTTGTGGCACTGGCGCTGGTGCTGGGGCTGGCGTTCTGCATTGAGCGCATCATCTATCTGAGTCTGTCGGAGATTGATGCCAAACGGTTCGTGGGCAGACTGGAGGATATGATAACGGCCGGCGACATCGAACAGGCCAAGACGCTGAGCCGTGACACGCGCGGCCCGGTGGCATCCATCTGTTACCAGGGCCTGTTGCGCATCGATGACTCCATCGAGAACATCGAACGGAGCGTTACCTCCTACGGCAGTGTGCAGAGTGCCAACCTCGAGAAGGGCTGCTCGTGGATTACGCTCTTCATCGCCATGGCTCCGTCGCTCGGTTTCCTGGGGACGGTCATCGGCATGGTGATGGCGTTCGACCAGATACAAGAGGCCGGCGACATCAGCCCTACGATTGTGGCGGCCGGCATGAAGGTGGCACTGATAACGACCATTTTCGGTATCATCGTGGCCCTTGTCCTGCAGGTGTTCTACAACTATATTCTCTCGAAGATTGAGCACATTACAGCACAGATGGAGGAGTCGGCCATCTCGCTGCTGGATGCGATCATGAAGTATAAGCTGACAGGTGGACGAGTTGACAAGTAGACGAGTTGCCGGATGGACGGCATTGTATTAATTGGAGGTGCAAGATGAAAAAGATAAAAGGGTTGGCAAAGATGGATGAGGAGCGCATATCGCAGCGTGTTCTCTATGTGACAGTAGCTCTTTCTGCTGTTGTCTTTCTGGCGTTCTATCTCGTCGGGTTCGACTTATCGTATGCCGCCGACCCGTCTTTCAAGGCTCCGCTGCTGACCGATGTCCTGCTCGGCTTCATGGGTGTTCTGCTCGGCTTGGCCGTCCTTGCGTCGGTCGTTGCTGTCGTGTATGGCGTGCGGAGAGCGAACAGCCGTGAAGGACTAACGAACGGCATTCCCTCCCGGAAGATTGCCTGGATTACCTATGGTGTAACGTTTCTGATTCTTGTCCTGACTTTTGTCTTCGGTTCTACGCAGGCGATGAGCGTCAACGGACAGATGTTCTCGGATGCCTTCTGGCTCCGTATGTCGGATATGTTCGTCAACAGTTCGCTGCTTCTGCTTGTTCTGGCGGCGGGAGTCGTCGCCTTCGGGGCTACGCGTTATTACAGAAAGGAGCACAGATGATGTTCCGACGAAAGGAGAAACGCAGCGTCCCGGGGCTGAATACGACTTCGACAGCTGACATCTCGTTCATGCTGCTGATACTCTTCCTGGTTGCTTCCTCCATGGATCTCGACCGGGGGCTGGCTCGCCGGCTTCCGGCTATCGACAGGACGAAGAAGACTCCTGCAGCCGTGGACAGCAGAAGGGTCATCCGTCTTGTCATCGATGGCGGCAACAGGGTGACGCTTGACGGCAAGACCGTGACGATGAAGGAAATACGGCAGCGTGCGGCGCAGTTCGTAGAAGCCAACGGAAAAGGGCATCTCATTCAGCTGCAGACCGACCGCAAGGCTTCTTACGACACCTACCTCCATGTGCAGAACCAGCTGGTGGCTGCCTATAACGCCGTGCGCAACCGCCGTTCGTCTGGCCTGTTCGGCAAGACGTTCGACCAGTGCAGCCGTGAACAGCAGGACCAGGTGGCCTCCGAAGTGCCCATCCGTATTACGGAGGTATATGCTGTCGGCGGTTTGGAGAAGACGGTGAAAGGAGGTGGAAGATGAGACTCTATCGCAGCAGGAAACACGAAATACCGGCGTTGAACACGGCCTCCCTTCCCGACCTGATCTTCTCTATCCTCTTCTTCTTCATGCTGGTCGTACATATGCGGAAGACGACGGTACACGTGAAGTACCAGGTACCTTCGGCCACGGAACTGTCCCGTCTGTACAATAAGTCGAGCGTGCAGTACATTTACATCGGCCGCCCGGTCAACCGGCTCGGGAAGGTGGACGGAAAGGGAATGGTCATCCAGCTCAACGACAGGCTCACGACGATTCCTGAGATTAGGAACTATCTTGTCCATCTCTCCGCCGCACTTCCGCCGGAACAACGCCGCCGGCTCAGCGTTAGCATAAAGGCCGACCGCCATGTAGACATGGGAACCATCATGGATCTCAAGCAGGCATTGAGGGAGGCTAATGTGCTGGATGTCAACTTTACAGCTGTCATGGACAGACAGGGAAAAGCTGAATGACCATCTGTCTGCTGGTGGCGGGTAATTGAAAAGTAATTAAAATGTTGGAATCGGGTTGTAATTTGTTGTAAAAAAGCGGTCTCCCTTTGGTTGATTAAAAGTATTTTCGTACCTTTGTAGACAATATTACAATTGTATAGAATGGCACATAGAAGTTTAGATCATCTTGACAAGAAGATTCTGCGCCTCATTGCCGAGGATGCCCGCATCCCGTTCCTTGAGGTTGCACGTGCGTGCAACGTCAGCGGCGCAGCAATTCATCAGCGTATTCAGAAACTTACAAACCTTGGAGTCCTGAAAGGCTCGCAGTTTATCATTGACCCGGAACGCATTGGTTATGAGACCTGTGCTTTCATCGGCTTGAATCTTAGAAACCCGGAGAAATTCGATGATGTGGTAGAAGCTTTGCGGCAGATTCCGGAAGTTGTCGAATGTCATTACACGACAGGGGAGTATGACCTCTTCCTGAAGATGTATGCCTACAACAACCATCACCTGATGGCGATTATCCACGACAAGCTGATGCCGCTCGGGCTGTCGCGCAGTGAGAGTTCCATCTCTTACAACGCTGTCATCGACCGCGCACTGCCTATTGATGGCATGAAGGTGGCCGATCACGTGCCTGACGACGAGGACGAAGACGAGGAATAGTCTCTGTCAGTCAGTGGGAATCTGCACGGGCTGGCAATGGCGGTCGTTTGTCTGCCGCTTGCCGCCGTCACCCATAACTCCCTCCCTGAAAGCATCAGAGGGGGAGTTTTCTGTATCTGTTCATTTCTTAATAAATTACAAAGGATGCCATATTTTTCTTCAATCAAAATATTATCCTTACCTTTGTCTTAACATATTGGCATAAACCTTAGGGTACTGTTTGTCAATCCTTAGTATTCATTTTTTCATAAGTTATTATGTTCAGAAGAAGTATGCTGCTTGTTGCAGCAATGATAGTAAGCCTCTGTGCATCAGCACAGTTTCAGGAAGGTAAGGGGTATCTGGGAGCTTCCCTTACAGGACTTGACCTGCACTACAACAGTCAGGATGGATTCAATATCGGCATTGAGGGAAAGGCCGGATACTTCCCTTGGGATAACGTCATGGTACTTGCTTCTGTCGATGCGGTACACAATGGGTCTAAGGCCGTTGCCGATCACATCACCGTCGGTGCCGCCGGCCGGTACTACATCACGCAGAACGGACTCTATCTGGGTGCAGGCGTGAAGTTTCTCCATGCCAATCATAGCTACAATGATATGATGCCGGGTCTCGAGGTGGGTTATGCCTTCTTCCTCAACCGTTCAGTCACCATCGAACCGGCCATCTATTACGACCAGTCGTTCAAGAAGTCGGACTACTCGACGGTAGGTCTTAAGGTGGGGATTGGTATCTATCTTTTTGACGACTGACAAGAGAGGGATGTCAGCGGAACGACGTGTGTGTAGAGGCTTGAATAATCGCAATGCAGCAATATCCTTCCCAGCTCCTGGAACGTGCCGTTGAGGCCTTCTCCCAATTGCCGGGCGTGGGACGGAAGACCGCCCTGCGCCTTGTTCTTCATCTGCTCCGTCAGCCGGCCGATGAGGTGGATGGCTTTGCCGAAGCCATTGTACGGGTGAAACACGATGTGAAATACTGCAAGGTGTGTCATAACATCTCGGACTCTGATGTCTGTTCCATCTGTTCCGACCCGAGGCGGGATGCTTCGCTGGTCTGCGTGGTGGAGAACATACAGGACGTGATGGCCATTGAGAATACCCAGCAGTTCCACGGACTGTACCACGTGCTGGGCGGCATCATCTCGCCGATGGACGGTGTCGGACCGCACGACCTCGAGATTGATTCGCTCGTGAAACGTGTGGACGAGGGAGGCGTGAAGGAGGTGATCCTTGCCCTTGCCAGCACGATGGAGGGCGATACCACCAACTTCTATCTCTCGCGGAAGCTGAAGGGAAAGAACGTGAAACTGTCGGTCATTGCACGGGGCATATCCGTCGGCGATGAACTCGAGTATACGGACGAGGTGACGCTGGGCAGAAGCATTCTGAACCGTACGCCTTTTGAAAGCTGATTGCAGTGATGGACAGAACAAGGAAAATACTTCTTTCGGAACTTGCCGGCTCCTGTCTGCTGACAGTGCTGCTTGTCGCCGTGTATGAAACCGGACTGCTTCTGCCCGGCGGATGGGCCGGTGCGGACAGCGGGACAGTGGTGACCCTGCAGTTTCTGATGCAGTTCCTGACCCTTTCCGTCATCCCTCTGGCACTCTTCCTGTTCAGAACAGGACCCGTCAGGAGAGACCTGCGGAACGGCGGACAGCAGGTTTCCCGCCGTCTGCTCTTCTGGGGCAGCGTGCGGATGATGCTGATCTGTGTGCCCATGGTACTCAATCTGTTCTTTTACTATGCCTTTGGCGACCTTGCCGGGTTCTTTTATCTTGCCGTCATTCTGGCCCTGAGTCTCTTCTTCATCTATCCCGGCAGGAAACGCTGTATGCACGAATGTCATTTGGATAATCCGGAGAAAGAGGACAAATGAAGTTGAGTGTTGTCATCGTAAACTACAATGTCAAGTATTATCTTGGGCAGTGTCTGCAAAGTCTGTTCTGTGCTTTGAAAGGCGTGGAGGCCGAAGTGTTTGTGGTTGACAACCATTCTCATGACGGCTCTGTGGCGTATCTCCGCAGCCGTTTCCCTGCTGTCCATGTCATCGCCAGTGCGCATAACCTGGGTTTCGCACGTGGCAACAATATTGCCCTCCGCCAATGCAAGGGCGAATATGTGCTGCTGCTGAATCCTGACACGGTCGTGGGCGAAACGGTCATTCAGTCGTCTATCGCTTTCATGGACAGTCATCCTGCGGCAGGTGCGCATGGTGTCGAGATGATTGACGACCGTGGACGAAGAGCTCCGGAGAGCCGTCGTGGCCTGCCTTCTCCATCTGTGGCCTTCTACAAGATGACAGGACTCTGCCGGCGGTTTCCACAGCATGACAGGTTCGCCCATTATTACATGGGCAGTCTGCCGTGGGATGTACCGGGGCGGATCGAGGTGGTCAGCGGTGCTTACTGCTTTCTGCGCCGGTCGGATCTGGAACGTGTCGGACTGCTCGACGAGGATTTCTTCATGTATGGTGAGGATGTCGACCTGAGTTACCGACTGCTGAAAGGCGGCTGCGAAAACTGGTACCTGCCTGTTCGCATCCTGCATTATAAAGGCGAGAGTACGCAGAAGTCCAGCTTCCGTTATGTCCACGTTTTCTATGAGGCCATGCTCATCTTCTTCCGCAAGCATTATGGCGGAATGAATGTACTCTGGCGTCTGCCCATCAAGGCGGCTATCTATGCGAAGGCCATCGGATCGCTGGTGGGAATGACGGTGGGCACTGTCCGGAAGAAGATGGGGTTCAGAAGTCCTGTCGCCGTTTCCTGTCCACATTATGTATTCGTGGGCGGAGAGGAGATGGTGCGGTGTTGTGAGCAGCTGGCTGCCGACAATGCGCTTTCGGCAATGAGTTATGTGGCAGGAGACGAAGGCCTGCCGTCTGTTCATTCTGCCCTGCTTGAGAGTCTGGTGGGGCAGGGCGGGGAGTTCTGTGTAGTTTACGACACCGCGCAGTACAGTTATCAGAGTATTCTTGAGGCTTTCGCCCGGCAGCCGCAGTCTAATATTCACATAGGATTCTATCATGTATGCGAAAACTGCATTATAACCATGAATGAGATAATAGGAGGACAATGAATGGAGAAGGAACATGAAGTATCCGTTACGCTGAGAGCCATGGAGCCTGAAGACCTCGATGTGCTCTATCAGATAGAAAACGACCGCAGTCTGTGGAACATTGCCTCGACGAATGTTCCTTATAGCCGGTATGCCCTCCACAATTATATTGCCGATGCGAAAAACGATATCTATATCGACGGACAGATCCGCATGATGATTGAAAACTGTTCGCATGAGGTGGTGGGCGTGATCGACCTTGTCAATTTCGATCCCAAGCATCAGCGGGCGGAACTGGGCATCGTCATCATGCAGCAGTACCGGCGGAGAGGCTATGCACAGGCGGCCATTTCAAGTCTGATGACTTATGCACATGATGTGCTGCACCTTAAACAGGTCTATGCTGTCGTCGGTGTAAGGAACGAGAAATCACAGCGTTGCCTTTCCTCGCTGGGGTTCACCGGCGACAGCATTCTGAAGTCGTGGCTGTACTGTGACGGCGGTTATCAGGACGCAAGGGTCATGCAATTTTTTGTTTAAAAAGCGTATTGATTTCTTGGCAGTACGGATTTTTATTGTTACCTTTGCACTCGCAAAACAGAAAAGGGGCTTTCTCCATCCAGTTATCTGGTGTGTTAGTTCAGTTGGTTAGAATGCCTGCCTGTCACGCAGGAGGTCACGAGTTCGAATCTCGTACACACCGCAGGCCTCTTTTTCTGTAATGCAGGGTGTGTTAGTTCAGTTGGTTAGAATGCCTGCCTGTCACGCAGGAGGTCACGAGTTCGAATCTCGTACACACCGCAAAAGCCCTGGCTTATTTGTCAGGGCTTTTTTGTGTCTTTCCGTGTCTG
>OGKA01001541.1_pt1 | contig 17817 bp, 13 predicted proteins | sample 1572211 | NCBI WGS metagenome assembly OGKA01 (sample SAMEA2582125, study PRJEB24529) | metagenome | biome: Human gut stool | place: China | collected 2011 | reverse complement strand
AATCAGGATTGCAGCTGACCGGCATGATGTTGATCTTCATGGTTGTATATGGATTTCTGTTTAATATGGGAAGCAGCAGGGTATTTGGGGATTTCTGGAAAACAGCCTATTTTTATGGCGGGATCATAAGCGTTTTATTTGCCATGATCGGACCGGTTTCTTATGTGGGATCTTATCTTCCGCTGACATTGTCTTTTGGCTCCGGAAGAAGGGAGGCAGGCTTTGGCGCACAGATTTTCTGTGTGGTCTATGTAGTAAGCGCCTATATCATTCTGGTATTTGCAGGGATTATGAGCAGTGGAAAGTTCAATGGAAAGCTGAATGCTTTGATCGCAGTTCTGTTTATATTCATGACAGCGATCGGGCAGCTTGTCTCGGTTGCACAGATGCATTTCGGAATGAAAGGAATGATTATAGGAATCGTCATGGTGGTATTAGGTATAGTCATCGGTATTGTGGCAGGAATTGGATTTATTGACCAGATCATGGCGTGGATCAACAGAATACAGACAAATGTAGTATGGACATTGCTTGCGATAGCAGCGATTGTCAGCATTGCGTTGTATGCAGTCAGTGTCATGGCACTTTTCCGTGAAATGAGACATTACGAAGTGAAAGCATAAGTTGGGAGGCGGAAAGAATGAACAGTTTTTTGATTCAGTGTAAGGTGCGGAAAGCAGAGCTTTTGCAATTTCTTGGAATTACTGCTGTGGGATACTTAATTGGTCTGATCGTTGTATTTATTGTGATGAACGTGGCAAAAGAGAATACCTGTGCAACAGCCGGAACCATGCTGGCGGTCATCGCCTTTGCTTTTATACATTTATTTGGGATAACTCTTTCTTTTATGGGGGATTTTAACATGGCAATTTCCCTGGGTGCGACCAGAAAAAGCTTTGTCTCAGGCTATGTACTTTTTAATCTGTTGGAGATCGCAGTGCTGGAACTTGAGATCGTTGTGTTTGGTGTACTTGAGAAGTTTCTGCTGAAGACCGCATTTCCACAGGCGGTTATGGAAATTGACCTGACAAACTTTTTTACATGGAACTATCTGTCAGGTGTCCTGGTCGTATTTACAGCAGTGGAAATGTTTTTCGGCGCAGTTATTTTAAGATATGGCATGAAAGTGTTATGGATTTTATGGGCGGTCTGGATGATAATCTGTCTGGTTCCCATGAATATTGCAAAGAATGAAAAGCTTTCCGGTGAACTTGCGAAATTAGGGCTGTTTCTGGGTGGAAAATTCACGCCACAGGGAATTGTGGCTCTGGTGATTGTCTTAACAATTGTTGTAGCTGCGATCACATGGAACATTCTTCGGAAACAGCGAGTGACAGCATAAATATTATGTGATAAGATAAAACCATGTGGGTGAAAAATACCTGCATGGTTTTTTGTTATGTCAACCATTAATCAGATAACAGGATCACGGAAAAATATAAGGGGATTATGATGAACGATAAGTTAGAACAGTTACAGAAATATTTAGAGAAAATGGAACAGTTCAACCATGTGAACACATTATTGTATTGGGATATGAGAACCAACACTCCAAAGGAAGGATTTGCAGGACACAGCGATGCACTCACTTATTTTTCAACGGAGCAGTTTTCCATGTCGACCTCGGATGAACTGAAAACGTTATTGGATACACTGGCAGAGCCGGAAGAGTTTGAAAAGCTTGACGATAAGTGGAAGTTTGTTGTAAATAAAATGAAAACAGATATGGACAGAAATCGCAGAATTCCAAAAGAATTTTATGAAAGCTTCGTGAAAGCACAGTCGGAATCGGAGAATGCGTGGGAGGAAGCGAAGGAAAAAGCAGACTTTTCTATTTTTGCCCCACATTTGCAGAAAATGATCGATATGACAGCGGAGATGACTGGTTACACAGATCCGGAAAAAGAAGTTTACGACGCACTGTTAGACCAGTATGAAAAAGGAATGGATTCCGCTACGATGGACCGCCTGTTTGAAGATTTAAAAGCAGAGCTGATTCCTCTGGTGCAGAAAGTGCTTGCGGCGAAACAGCCGGATGACAGCAAGTTTCATGCTTCATTTGACAAGAATGCGCAGAAGGAAGTGGAGAAGCTTTTGCTGAGTTATATCGGATTTGACTGGAACAGAGGAACAACCGGGGAATCTACACATCCGTTTACACTGAATTTTTCGTCAAAGGATGTGCGTGTGACTAATCATTTTTATGAACATGATCCGCTCAGTGCGATGTATTCGGCAATCCATGAGGGTGGTCATGCGATTTTTGAGCAGAATGTGAATCCGGATTATGACGGAACGGTAGCGGGAAGCTGCAGTTATATGGGAATCCATGAGAGCCAGTCCCGTTTTTATGAGAACATTCTTGGAAGAAATAAGAATTTCTGGATTCCGGTTTATGCAAAAGTGCAGGAAAAAATGCCACAGCTTCAGGACGTTTCGTTGGATGAATTTTATAAGGAAGTCAATCATGTGAGAAACAGTTTTATCCGCACAGAGGCAGATGAACTGACTTACTGTTTCCATATTATTTTAAGATATGAGATCGAGAAGGCAATTTTCCGCGACCATGTGAAAGTGGAGGAACTTCCGGCACTCTGGAATCAGAAAATGCAGGAATATTTACAGATTACTCCGGCAGATGATGCGGAAGGAATTTTGCAGGATATGCATTGGTCTGACGGTTCTTTTGGTTACTTTCCATCCTATCTGCTCGGCAGTATTTATGACGGCATGTATTTAGATCGTCTGGAGGAAGAACTTGGCTCTGTGGATGCGCTGCTCGCGGAGGGAAGAATCAGTGAGATTACAAAATGGCTGAATGAGAAGATTCATCAGTATGGTTCTACCAGAAGCCCGAAAGAAGTGATCAGATACGTCTGCGGCAAAGAAGTTTCAGCAGAACCGCTGATTCGTTATTTCAAAGAAAAATATACAAAAGTTTATAATCTTGGTTAAAAAAGAAATTTTTGTGGATAATGGATAGAAAAGGAGAAGTATGAAAAAAGGAATTATTTTTGACATGGACGGAACGCTGTGGGACTCGGCAGCGAACGTTGCAGAATCATGGAATCTTGCCATAAAACAGGATGGCTCTGTTGATAAAAAACTGACGGAGCAGGATATTCAGGGGGTTATGGGAAAGACCATGGATGTGATCGCAGACATTCTTTTCCCGGAACTGGAAAAAGAGGCGCGCATGAAATTGTTAGATCAGTGCTGTTCCATGGAAAATGACTACCTGAGAGAGCATGGTGGAGTTTTGTATCCAAAATTGGAGGAGACACTTTCTGCACTGAAAGAAAAGTATCCGCTCTACATCGTGAGCAACTGTCAGAGCGGTTATATCGAGGCATTTTTAGATCATTACGGATTTGGAAAATACTTTGAAGATATAGAATGTTATGGAAACAATCTGAAACAGAAGGGCGATAATATCAGATTATTAGCAGACCGGAACGGGTTGACAGAGGCAGTGTATGTCGGCGATATCCAGGGGGATTATGATGCCAGCTGCCACGCAGGTGTCGGGTTCATCCACGCAGCATATGGGTTTGGAACAATTGCAGCGGACGTGCCGGAAATCCATACATTTGAGGAACTTACAGAGACAGCAGACCAATATTTTGCTCTGCGGTAAGAAATTATAAGGGTTTATCATATGACAAAATTAGATGAGTTAGTAACACAGATCAACAGAGAACACGTTTATATCCAGACACATAATTTTCCGGATCCGGATGCCATCGCAAGTGCGTTCGGCCTGCAGGAACTGTTAAAGCTTCGCGGGATTCATGCGACGATCTGCTATAAGGGGAAAATCGACCGTTACAGTACTGACAAGCTGAGAGAGATTTTGGACATCAGACTGGTAAATATTGAGAATATTGACAGTGAACTCACGGAGGACGACGAGGTTATCCTGGTAGATGCGCAGAAGGGCAATTCCAACATTATCGATATGACCGGGGATGAGATCATCTGCATCGACCATCATCCGGTTTATGAGAAAACGGAGTACCGGTTTACGGATATCCGGCCGGGTGTCGGGGCTTGCGCATCGATCATAGCACAATATTTTTTTGAAAATGAAATACCGATGGATCAAAGAATTGCAACAGCGCTGACATTTGGAATCCGTATGGATACACAGAAATTGTCGAGAGGCGTATGCAAGATGGATATGGAAATGATCTGGCGCATGTTTGACCTGTGTGATCAGGATATGATTTATCTCTTAGAGAACAGCACACTCTATTTTGAAGATCTGATGGCGTATTCCAAGGCGATCTCAAGCATTGAGGTGTTTGAGAATATCAGTTTTGCAGATACCGGAAGGGATTGCCCGGAGGCTCTGATCGCCAGTGTGTCAGATTTTATGCTTGCATTGGTGGAAGTCTCTTTTTCAGTGGTCTATTCCAGAAAAAAAGAAGGGATCAAAATTTCTGTGCGGAGTGAGCGTCCCACATTAGATGCCGGAAAAATTATAAGCAAGGCGTTAAAAGGCATCGGAAGCGGTGGCGGGCATGCTACGATGGCAGGCGGTTTTGTGCCGTTTGACGGAAATGACCGGGAGGAAGATCTGATGATCCAGAACATCCGCGAAAGATTTATCGATGTGATCAGCAGGACGAAACGAAAGTCATTAAGATAGGTGGAAAATCTTGACTTTTCGGGGAAATCTCTGTATAATCACAGAAGGTTAAAGGCAATGATCCATTCATTGCAAATAGAAAAGACGATGACGAAGACAGTAGTTGTTAAGAGAAAGGCAAAGAGAGCCGGGATTGGTGTGAACCGGTGCGAGTATCTTAGGAATGAACATCACTTCCCAGTCGCAGTCCGAAATGTTTTGACTGAGTAGGCACTGACGTTTTTCCTACGTTACAGGGAACGGGTATATGATTTTTATAAAATCTGTACATTGTAATTAGGTGGTACAACGATCATTTAAGGCTCTCGTCCTATTTACAGGATGAGAGCCTTGTTTAGATTGAGGAGGATTATATGTATAACAAAGTTGAAACAAATATGAACTTCGTTGACAGAGAAAAGCAGACAGAGAAGTTCTGGGAAGATCATGACATCTTCAAAAAATCAATGGAACAGCGCAAACAGGGAGAGACCTACACATTCTATGACGGACCTCCGACTGCAAACGGAAAACCACATATCGGACACGTATTAACACGTGTTATCAAAGATATGATCCCAAGATACCAGACTATGAAGGGAAAATATGTTCCGCGTAAAGCCGGATGGGATACACACGGACTTCCGGTCGAGTTAGAGGTAGAGAAGATGCTCGGCTTAAACGGAAAAGAGCAGATCGAAGAGTATGGTATGGAACCTTTCATCAAAAAATGTAAGGAATCTGTATGGAAATACAAGGGAATGTGGGAAGATTTCTCAGGAACCGTTGGTTTCTGGGCAGATATGGAAAACCCATATGTCACCTATGATGACAACTTTATTGAGTCCGAATGGTGGGCATTGAAACAGATCTGGGACAAAGGATTGTTATACAAAGGCTTCAAGATTGTTCCTTACTGCCCGCGCTGTGGTACACCACTTTCTTCGCAGGAAGTTGCACAGGGTTACAAGACCGTGAAAGAGCGTTCCGCAGTGGTACGTTTCAAAGTTGTCGGAGAGGATGCTTATTTCCTCGCATGGACCACAACTCCGTGGACACTTCCATCCAACGTTGCACTCTGTGTGAACCCGGATGAGACTTACTGCAAAGTAAAAGCTGCAGACGGATACACTTACTACATGGCAGAGGCGCTTCTTGACAAAGTGTTAGGAAAGCTTGGAAATGAAGAGGAAGGTGTCAAAGCATATGAAGTATTAGAGACTTACACCGGAAAAGATTTAGAGTACAAAGAATATGAGCCGTTATATGCATGTGCAGCAGAAGTGGCAGCAAAACAGCACAAAAAAGGACATTTTGTTACCTGTGATACTTATGTAACGATGTCTGATGGTACCGGTATCGTTCATATTGCTCCTGCATTCGGTGAAGATGATGCGAATGTTGGACGTAAGTACGATCTTCCGTTTGTACAGTTTGTAAACGGAAAAGGTGAGATGACAGAAGAGACACCTTATGCCGGATTATTTGTAAAGAAAGCCGACCCTGAAGTATTAAAAGATCTGGATGCGCAGGGCAAATTATTTGACGCACCAAAGTTCGAACACGAATATCCACACTGCTGGAGATGTGATACACCGCTTATTTACTATGCAAGAGAGTCATGGTTCATCAAGATGACAGCAGTCAAAGATGACCTGATCCGTAATAATAATACTGTAAACTGGATCCCGGAATCCATCGGTAAAGGACGTTTTGGTGACTGGCTTGAGAACATTCAGGACTGGGGAATCTCCCGTAACCGTTACTGGGGAACTCCTTTAAATGTATGGGAATGTGAAGGTTGCGGACATCAGGAGTCCATCGGAAGCCGTGCCGAATTAGCAGAGAGAAGCGGAAACCCGGATGATGCCAAAGTGGAATTACACAGACCGTATATCGACGCTGTGACCTTCAAATGCCCTGACTGTGGCAAGACCATGCACAGAGTGCCGGAAGTGATCGACTGCTGGTTCGACTCAGGAGCAATGCCGTTTGCACAGCACCATTATCCATTTGAAAATCAGGATTTGTTCAAACAGCAGTTCCCGGCTCAGTTCATTTCCGAGGCGGTAGACCAGACACGCGGATGGTTCTATTCCCTGATGGCAGAGTCCACTTTACTGTTTAATAAAGCTCCTTATGAAAACGTTATCGTTTTAGGACATGTACAGGATGAGAACGGACAGAAAATGTCCAAATCCAAAGGAAATGCAGTCGATCCGTTCGATGCATTAGAGACTTACGGAGCAGATGCGATCCGCTGGTATTTCTACATCAACAGCGCTCCATGGCTTCCAAACCGTTTCCATGGAAAAGCAGTGCAGGAGGGACAGCGTAAGTTCTTAAGTACCTTATGGAACACTTATGCATTCTTTGTACTGTATGCGAACATTGACGGATTTGACGCAACAAAATACAAACTGGAATATGATAAATTATCCGTGATGGATAAATGGTTACTGTCCAAATTAAATACCGTGATCGGCGCTGTGGATGACAACCTTGGCAGTTACAAGATCCCGGAAGCTGCAAGAGCACTTGATGAGTTTGTGGACGATATGAGTAACTGGTACGTAAGACGCTCCCGTGAACGTTTCTGGGCAAAAGGAATGGAGCAGGATAAGATCAATGCCTACATGACACTTTACACAGCGTTAGTAGAGATCTGTAAATGTGCAGCACCAATGATCCCGTTCATGACAGAGGAAATCTATCAGAACCTTGTATGCAGCATTGATAAAAATGCGCCGGAAAGTATTCATTTATGTGACTTCCCAGTTGTAAATGGAGCATACATCGACAAAGAGTTAGAGAAAAATATGGATGAGGTATTAAAGATCGTGGTTATGGGTCGTGCGTGCCGTAATGCAGCAAACATCAAAAACCGTCAGCCGATCGGAAAGATGTTTGTCAAAGCTCCATTTGAACTTTCAGAGTACTTCAAAGAGATCATCGAAGATGAGCTGAATGTGAAGAAAGTTTCCTTTACCGATGACGTAAGCTCCTACACAAGCTATACATTCAAACCACAGCTCCGTACTGTAGGACCAAAATATGGAAAATATTTAGGACAGATCCAGAAAGCTTTAGCGGAACTTGACGGAAACGCTGCTATGGCAGAGTTAAAGGAAAATGGATTTATCACTTTGAAGTCTGTCAGTGATGATGTAAAATTAGCAGAGGAAGATCTGTTAATTACAATGACACAGATGGAAGGTTATGTAACGGAGGGGGACAATACAGTAACCGTTGTCCTTGATACCAACTTAACACCGGAGTTAATTGAAGAAGGATTTGTGCGTGAGATCATCAGCAAGATCCAGACCATGAGAAAAGAAGCAGGATTCGAAGTGATGGATAAGATCATGATCTCTTATCAGGCAGATGACAAAGTGGCTGCCATCTTTGACAAATATGGTGATGCGATCAAAGCAGATGTACTCGGACTTGATGCTGTAGCTGGCAGTGTGGATGGATACGAGAAAGAATGGAATATTAATGGGGAAACCGTTCTTTTAGGTGTAAAAAAAGGAGAGTAAGGAAATGTCTAAAACAGCAGCAGTCTTCAATAAGAAAAAATTTATCAATGATGTAACAGAGACAGTCCGTCATATGTATCGCAAACAGTTAAAAGAAGCAAGCCAGCAGGAGATTTTCCAGGCGGTATCCTACGTCGTAAAAGACGTTGTGATCGATGACTGGCTGGCAACCCAGCAGGCATTTGACGATCAGGATCCAAAGATTGTCTATTATATGTCAATGGAATTTCTGATGGGCCGTGCGCTTGGAAATAACCTGATCAATTTAAAAGCTTACAAAGAAGTGAAAGAAGCTCTGGAAGAAATCGGACTGAATCTTGACGTGATCGAAGATCAGGAGCCGGATCCTGCACTCGGAAACGGTGGTCTTGGACGTCTTGCAGCATGCTTTATGGAATCACTGGCAACACTCGGATACGCAGCTTACGGCTGCGGTATCCGTTACCGTTATGGTATGTTCAAACAGCAGATTTCGGATGGTTTTCAGGTAGAGGTACCGGATAACTGGTTAAAGAATGGCTACCCATTCGAACTTCGCAGACCGGAGTATTCCTACGAGATCAAATTCGGCGGCTATGTCCGTACCGAAGACATGGGAAATGGCAACACCAGATTTATCCATGAAGGCTATCAGTCCGTTATGGCGATCCCATACGATATGCCGATCGTAGGATATGATAATCATATGGTAAATACGCTGATGATCTGGGATGCAGAGCCTAAGGAAGGTTTCCAGTTAGATTCCTTTGATAAAGGAGATTATAACAAAGCGGTAGAGCAGGAAAACCTTGCACGTAACCTGGTGGAAGTCCTTTATCCGAATGACAATCATATTCAGGGAAAAGAACTTCGTTTAAAACAGCAGTATTTCTTCGTATCTGCAAGTTTACAGCGTGCGATCGCAAGATTCAAAAAGCATCATGAGGATATCCATCAGCTGCCTGAGAAAGCAGTATTCCAGATGAATGATACACATCCGACGGTTGCAGTGGCAGAGTTAATGCGTATTTTGCTGGATGAGGAAGGCTTAAGCTGGGAGGATGCGTGGGATATCACAACCCACTGTGTTGCTTATACCAACCATACCATTATGGCTGAGGCTCTTGAAAAATGGCCGATCGAGATTTTCCAGAGACTGCTTCCGCGTGTATATCAGATCGTGGAAGAGATCAACCGCCGTTTTGTTTTACAGATCCAGGATCAGTATCCGGGCAACAATGATAAAATTGCAAAAATGGCAATTTTATATGATGGTCAGGTAAAAATGGCGCATCTTGCGATCGTTGCAGGTTATTCTGTCAACGGTGTTGCCAGACTGCACACAGAGATTTTGAAAAAAGAGCAGTTAAAAGATTTCTATGAGATGATGCCGCAGAAGTTCAATAACAAAACCAATGGTATCACACAGAGACGTTTCTTAGCACATGCGAACCCGCTTCTGGCTGACTGGGTGACAGCACATGTGGGAGAAGGCTGGATCACAGACCTTTCCCAGATCAGGAAACTTGCGCCTTATGCAGATGATAAAAAAGCACAGCAGGAGTTTCTGGAGATCAAGCACCAGAATAAAGTGCGCCTTGCAAAATATATCAAAGAGCACAATGGAATTGATGTAGATCCGGATTCCATCTTTGATGTGCAGGTGAAACGTCTTCATGAGTACAAACGTCAGCTGTTGAATATCCTTCATGTTATGTATCTCTATAACGAGATCAAAGAGCATCCGGATATGGAATTTGTTCCAAGAACATTCATTTTTGGTGCAAAGGCAGCAGCCGGTTATAAAAATGCAAAACTTACCATTAAACTGATCAACAGCGTTGCAGAAGTGATCAACAATGATAAGAGTATCAATAATAAGATCAAAGTGGTATTTATCGAGGACTACAAAGTTTCCAATGCAGAGTGGATCTTTGCAGCAGCAGATGTCAGCGAGCAGATTTCGACTGCAAGTAAAGAGGCATCCGGTACCGGTAATATGAAGTTCATGTTAAACGGTGCCCTGACACTTGGAACGATGGATGGTGCGAATGTCGAGATGTACGAGGAAGTCGGACCGGATAATATGTTTATTTTCGGTATGAGTTCTGACGAAGTGATCGCACATGAGCATAACCGTGATTATGATCCGATGCAGATTTTCAACACGGATCAGGATATCCGCAAAGTTCTGACACAGTTAGTGAACGGATTCTACTCACCGAACGACTCCGAACTTTTCCGTGACCTGTACAATTCACTGCTGAATACACACAGCACACAGTACGCGGATACTTACTTCATTCTTGCAGACTTCCGTTCTTATGCAGAAGCGCAGAAGAAGATCATGGAGTATTACAAGAACAAGAGCGCCTGGGCAAAGAGCGCTATCTTAAACACTGCACATTCCGGCAAGTTCTCATCCGACAGAACGATTCAGGAATATGTGGATGATATCTGGCATTTACCGAAGGTGAAGGTTGATGTGGAATAAAGAATAGATGTTTTAATCAGAAGGCAGTTCTGTGATAGGTATATAGTCATTGCTTGGGAAACGTATCTATCATGGAACTGCATTTTTGAAATCTAAAAGTATTTTCAGCAAGCTGATTTGAAAGGCACTAAATCATTATGAAAAATATAACTTTTTTAGACAGCATTAAATGTGCGGTAAAGGGAATGAAGTATGCTTTTAAAACAGAAAAAAATTTTAAATATTATTTCTTTATTGCCTTATTTTTTCTGATTTTAAATATTTTATTAAAATCAACAAAACTGGATTACATTTTGTACATAATTGTAACAAGTGGAGTTTTGATGGCTGAATTAGCGAATACAGCTATTGAACATGTTGCAAATGCTATATCAGGTGAATACAATGAGGAGATTCGATTAGCAAAAGATATTGGTTCCGGTATTGTGTTAATGCAGGGATTTGCTTTTTTTATTGTAGAGGGAATAGTTTTTATCACTAAATTTGTGTAAACAAGAGAGGAAAGACCCGGCAGGCAATCCTATTTGGGATGCGCTGGATCATAACAGAACATATATGATAATTTTAGATATGTATTTAACGATGTTATCCGTTATATTGGGTGGTATATTGAACATGCTTTTTGTAAAAACAAATTTTTATAAAAAGTATAAATATCCGATTGACTGTAACAGAAAATTCAGGGACGGGAAAAGGATATTTGGAGACAATAAAACATGGATAGGTATTGTGTCCATGATTGTCTGTTGCATCTTATCTCAGGTATTTATAGGTTTTATCTGTAATGCTTTCAATATCAATAATCATAACCAAATCTATCGTTTTTATGAAAATAAAGTAGGGGTTAATGTTTTGACAGGATTTTTGTTCGGCTTTATGTACATGTTGTTTGAACTGCCAAATTCATTTATAAAAAGAAGATTGGATATTGAATGTGGAAAAACAAATACAAATATAATAGGAAAATTATTCTTTGTCATAGATCAGATCGATTCCCTCATAGGAGTCATGCTGATTTTAGTGATATTTGCTAAAATCTCCTGGAAACAATACTTTGCGTATATTTTCATTGGTGGATTCACTCATATTATGGTAAACTTATTTTTATACAAAATCAAAGTCAGGAGAAATGTATGAAAAGGGAAAAGAAGTTATTCATCGGATGCTTTAATAAATCGGTTATTTTAACGTACATTGGAGTTATTTTTGCCCTTGCAGGCATTTTTATATTAATAGATTTACAGGAAGCAGAGCAAATGAACCTTGTGATGTTTTGTCTGATCATTTCTGGTCTGTGTGATTTGTTTGATGGCTTTATTGCCAGAAAATGCAACAGAAATGAAACACAAAAAGCTTTTGGAGTTCAGATCGATACATTATGCGATATTATCTCATTTGTTATATTTCCGTCGATTCTTTTGTATAAAATGGCATTTCAGCATCATTCTCAGATGGTATTTACGGTTTCTATCGTGATGATTATTTTATATGTTTTGTGTGGTATTACCCGGCTGGCATGGTTTAATATATTAGCCAATGCCGAAAGTAAAACAACTTATTATCAGGGTGTACCAGTTACATACATTTCGTTTGTTGTCCCTGTTTTTTATGTGGGCATTCAAAGAATTCCCTTCCTGATACGTAATATAAATGATATATTTGTGATTCTATATGGTGTTATGGGATTTTTGTTTGTGGCGAATTTGAAAATAAAAAAACCAACAGGAAAATGGTATGTATTTTTTTCGGTCGCTGCGATTGTCACAGTGGTATTACTTTTTATTTAGTGGTGGTTATGGTTAAAATTTATCATAGAGACAGTAAAAAACTGATAGAAGAAAAAGAATATCAGGAAGAGTTATTGATATTTTTATATAAAACAGTGATAGGAAGATGCTTATTAAAGTTATTTATTGCCAGACCATGGTTCAGCAATTTAAGAGCAAGATATCAGAAGAGTCCTGAATCAAAAAAAGATATTTTGCCTTTTGTAAAAGAATATCATGTAGATATCTCCGATTATAATATTGATCGCTTTGACAGTTTTAATGATTTTTTTACAAGGAAAAGAATGTATGGAACGACAACCCGGTCAAATGAATTGATGGCAATTGCTGACAGCAAATTATCTGTTTATAGAGTTGATGAAAAACTGAAATTGAATATAAAGAATTCTATTTATGAATTAAAAGATATTATTCAACAGAAAGAAATTGCTGATTTATATAAAAACGGATATGCTCTTGTGTTCAGGTTAGCGGTGAATGACTATCATCGTTATGTATTTTTTGATGATGGTGAATTAATTTCTTCTGAATTTATAAAAGGTGAATTGCATACCATAAGGCCTGTTTCTGAAAAATATAAAGTGTATGCCAGAAACAGCAGGGTTGTGAATGTCATGGATTCAAAATCGTTTGGTATCATTACGCAGGTTGAAATAGGTGCTTTACTTGTGGGGAAAATTGTCAATCATAATACTCATATGTTCAGCAGGCTGGAAGAAAAAGGTTATTTTGAATATGGTGGTTCTACTATTGTAATGTTTTTTCCACCCAATATCATGATAGATGAAGATATATTAAGACAATCTCAGGCGGGATATGAAACTCAGGTTTTCATAGGTGATAAAATCGGACAAAGAAAGGAATAAAGAGCCATGTTTGATGCATTAAAAAGGTTAAATATTTATCAAAAAGAAATGTATCCAATCATTTCAAGATTATTATTAGGATATTTGGTGTTTGGTGAAATTTATTTTATCATTCTGTTAAATCATGGAATTATAGATGTGAAGTTTGGGATACAGGAACTGGTTTGTGGATTTACTGTATTTAGTTTTCTGTTCTGGCTTAGGATCGCAGATGATTTTAAGGATTATGAACTTGATTGCAGATTATTTAAAGAGCGGCCATTGCCTTCTGGAAGAGTGACGAAAAAGGATTTGGGTATTTTTATAACAATATTAATCGCTATTACTCTGGTCTTAAATTTTATTTACATGAATAATTTTTTGTTTTGTGTTTTATTATATACCTACGGCTCCTTCATGGCGGTATGGTTTTTCCAAAAACATAAAATTGCGAAATCATTACCTCTGGCTTTAGTTACGCATAATCCTGTTCAGATATTTATCAATCTTTACATAGTATCATTTACAGTTATTAAATATCAGCTGCCATTTTTTGATCTGACGAATATGCTGGCATTGCTGACTTTGTATTTTCCAGCTTTGATCTGGGAAGTTTCAAGAAAAATAAAAGCTCCTGAGCAGGAGACGGAATATGTAACATACAGCAAACTTTTTGGATACAAAAAAGCAGTTAATTTCGTATTTATTGTTACATGGATTGATATTTTTACAAATTTTGCTTTAGTCTGGAATTTAAATAAATGGTCCGTGCTCGCATTGTTACTCAATGTGTTATGGTGCAGCTGGAAATTTGTTGAATTTAAAAAGAATCCTACCAAATACAAAATTGTAACAAAAGTAGAAATGTATACGTATATTCAGGAATCACTGATGATTCTAACCATTATCCTGTACATTATCATGCATAGATAAACTTGGAGAAAAAATGAAACACAGAAATTTGGAAATTTTGAGAGAACATTATATCAACGTTCCTGATTTTATTGTTGTTGACGGTAAAGAGGAATTGGATCTCAGTTTTTCAAAAGAGGAATTGTTTGCAGTCCGCTCCTCTTTTGAGGTGGAAGATAATGATGAGAACAGTTTTGCAGGACAGTTTGATACTTTTTTAAATATAAACAGAAGGGATATTTCTTTTTATATTGATAAAGTAAAAGAGAGTTATAAAAAATTAAATATCACAAATACGGCATCAAAAGTAATTGTCCAGGAAATGATACAGTCAGATTATTCAGGTGTTATTTTCACAGCAAATCCAACTGGAATTTTAAATGAAATGGTTATTGTAGCTGGAGAAGGATTAGGGTGCAATATCGTTGAAGATAAAATTTCCACAACAACTTATTATTACAATGTGGATGACAAAAACTATTACTTTGAAAATGAAAACATATTAAATAAAAATATATTAAATGACTTAATTGAAATTGCTGTCAAAATAAAAAAAATTTTTCAGAAAGATATGGATATTGAGTATGCAGTTAAAGATGATAATGTCTACATTTTACAGGCAAGACCAATTACAACTTTAAAATACAGTAAGACGGTCATTTTAGATAATAGTAATATTGTTGAGAGTTATCCGGGAATCTCGCTGCCGTTGACTCAGAGTTTTGCAAAGCAGATTTATGCAGATGTTTTTAAACATTGTATTTATCACTTATCCCAAAAGGATAAAAATTTAGTGGACGGTATGTCAGATCATTTAGATCATATGCTGGCATGCACAAATGGAAGAATTTATTATAATATCAATAATTGGTATCTGATCATCAAGTTATTACCATGCTCAGACAAATTAATTAAAATATGGCAGGAAATGTTAGGGGTTGAGAATAAATATGTAAATGATGAAAAGATACCTGTTACATTTTTAACGAAAATAAAAATTGTGATTTCATTCTTGCACTTTTTAAAATCAACTCCCAGATCAATGGAAAAATTGAACAGAAAATTTGAGGCTGATTTAATAATTTTTAAGGAGCAGGTTCAATCTCAAAATTCGCTTCAGGATTTATTAGATACCTATAAAGTGATAGAAGCGGCAATTTCCAGTGACTGGTATATTACACTGATCAATGATATGTATACTTTTATTTATACAGGACTTTTATCGAAAAAAGAGAAGGAGCAATTAAATGATATTAAGAACCTTGAGAGCATGAAGCCGGTCATGGCTCTTAATATGCTGATTCATGTTTATAAAAAAGAAAAAAAATCGAATCGGTTTAATAAATTATTTGAGCAATATATCGAATTGTATGGCGACAGATGTCTGGGCGAATTAAAGCTTGAAACACAGACTTACAGAGTGAATCCGGATTTGTTATTGGAGTATATTCAAATACATAATGAGACCAGTCTGGACAAGACAAGTGAAAATATGAAAGAAAATAGAAAGTTAAAGAAAGCAAAACTTGGCATTTATAACAGGGAAATCTCAAGATTAAACAGAACCCGGATTTTTGGGCTGGCAAGAAGTATTTTCCTGAAAATTGGTGAAATTCTGACCGCAGAGGGAAAATTAGAACATAGAGAAGACATTTTTTATCTGTTTTTGGATGAGATTAACGAAAAGGATTCTTATATTGGACTGGTAAAGGCGAGAAAAATTGAATATAGAAAAAATGAAAATATTCCAGCTTATAGCAGGCTGGTTTACGCAGATGAAATCGTTGAAAAACATTTTGAAAATATCAGTATGATAAACAATCATGACAATTTATTTGGAATAGGTTCTTCGATGGGAATCGTGGAAGGGGAAGTGATTGTTGTAAAAGAAGCTGATTCCAACCTAAGCGTTAAAAATAAAATTATAGTCGCAGAATCGACAGATCCGGGATGGGTATTGCTGATCAAGGATGCGAAAGGGATTATTGTAGAGAGAGGTTCTATTTTAAGCCATACGGCGATCATTACAAGAGAACTGAAAAAGCCTTCTATTGTAAATGTTAAAAATGCAACAGGGCTACTCAAGAACGGAGACAGAGTGCAGTTAGATGCATACAAGGGAATTGTAAGAAGAATAGATGGAACTTTATAAATGGAGAAGCATATGAACTATAAAGTGATTTATGGAAAAAACGATCTGGTATATACAGGTTTTTTGGCATTACCCGGCAAATTATATCAAAAGGATGAGCTGACACAGGATTATGATACAGAATATAAACTATTACATGAAAAACACACCTTAAGTAAATATTTTAACATTACACCTTTTGTTGTAATTGATAAAAACAGCCAGATGCCTGTTGCACGATGTATGTTGACATATTATCCGGAGGATGATGTCGCATATTTTGGCTTTTTTGAATGTATCGGACAGCAGGAAATAGCAGAACAATTGTTAGATGCTGTTTCAAAAAAAGCCAAAAAGGATGGAAAAACGAAATTGTCAGGTCCTGTGGATGCTTCTTTTTGGATAAAATACAGATTGAAAATTAATTTGTTTGATAGAATTCCGTATACAGGGGAACCGTATAATAAAAATTATTATTATAAATTACTCTTGGATTGCGGGTTTGTAGTACAAAATCATTATACATCTAATATTTATCCTATTATAGATATGGATTATTATAACGAGAAATTCGAGAAACGTTATGAACAATTTCTGAATAAGGGTTATGAGATCAAAAGCCCTGCGAAGAAGAACTATCCATATATCATGGAAAAAGTGTATGAACTGATCATGGATTTATACAGTGATTTTCCGGCTTTTAAGTATATTGAAAAAAAAGATTTTATGGATATTTTCGGCTCTTATAAATACATATTAGACTATGATATGGTTAAAATTGCTTTCTATAAAGAAGAAGTTGTTGGATTCTTTATAAGTGTTCCGAATTATGCTAATTTGCCTTATAAATTAAATGTCAGAAATTTTTTTAAAATTCTTCAAATAAAAAATAAACCGGATGAATATGTGATGCTTTATATGGGAGTAGATAGAAGACATCTGGGATTAGGGAATGCATTATCTAATGTTATTACAATGGAATTAAAGAATAAACATGTTCCGAGTATTGGTGCATTAGTAAGAGATGGTAAAATCACACAGAGTTATGCAAGTGAATTAATTCGGGACAGATATGAATATGTATTATTGGAAAAGAAGCTGTAAGGAGAAAAAGGTATGGTCAGTGTATTTCAGGAAACATGGAATGAAGGAGAGGCAAAAGGTATTATTGAAATGGGGCATGATTTTGGACTTTCTGAGGAGGATATTTTAGCAAGACTTCAAAAAAAGTTGAATGTTTCACTACAAAAAGCACAGGAATATATTTCCGCATATAAAAAACAGAACGCATAAGAAAAGATAAACAGTTACAAAAAGGGCGTGTGAAAAAACGAGAGTTTTTTCATTCGTCCTTTTGCTTATAGTTATAATAATAGCTATATTACATAAAAAAGGGTATAGTTCCCCTTACCCCATAAGAATGATATTATGAAATCTTATGCGGCAGCTGCAACTTTTTTCTGTTTGTTGTGATATTTATAAAGATTGTGTCCGATAGAA
>OGKA01001526.1_pt1 | contig 18014 bp, 15 predicted proteins | sample 1572211 | NCBI WGS metagenome assembly OGKA01 (sample SAMEA2582125, study PRJEB24529) | metagenome | biome: Human gut stool | place: China | collected 2011 | reverse complement strand
GAATTATAAAGACCTAAATGAGTATTTATGTGCTGAATTCAAGCATTCAGAGAAAACAGAAAACAAGAAAATCAAAGGGATTAAGCTATGATTGTAGGATTTGCTTTGCGTAATCTGTTTTTCGGGGGAGCAAGTTTATGTTTTGGGCATACCAAAACCACTTGCTCCACTTCCTGACAGTCGTTGCAGAGGATTATCCCGTTGGTCTCCATCAAATCAAATTAAAGAAACAAGTATGATAAAAACAGAATATAAAAAAGGTGGTCGTCCAATCAAGGGCGTAGCCGAAAAGAAGAAATACCGTATCACGGTAAAACTGAATACGCAGGATTATTATACACTTAAAGGTAAAGCCAAGAACGCAGGAATATCCATGAGTGAATTTGTAAGGAAAGTTCTTGCAAAAGGATGCGTCATTGAACGACTGAACATAGAGCAAGCAGATTTCATCCGTAAACTGTGTGGTATGGCAAACAATCTCAACCAATTGGCACATCGTGCCAATGCGGATGGGTTTCATGTCGTTGCTCCTTTCCACAAAATCATCATTGGTAAGATTGACGAAATCTTAAACCTGATACGAAAAAGATTGCCAAGATAATGAAAGGTTCAGGCTTCAAGGGTGTAATCAATTACATCCTTGACCCAAAGAAAGGAACGGAACTCATAGATAGTTCGGGTGTGAGAACAGATAGTATCAGCCACATTGTCCAAAGTTTCATCGACCAGACAGAACTGAATCCACGAGTAAGCAAGGTTGTGGGGCATATCTCCCTGAGTTTCTCTGTGCAGGATTCTTCCAAATTAAGCAACGAGTTCATGGTACAGACGGCTCGTAAGTATATGGAGAAGATGGGGATAAAAGATACGCAGTATATTATTGGTCGCCATTTCGATAAGGAACACCCACATATTCATATCGCTTTTAATCGGATAAACAATAATGGCAAGACAATCTCTGACCGTAACGATAGATTCAGAAGTGAGAAGATTTGTAAAGAACTGACCGCCAAATATGGTTTGTACTTCGCTGGTGGCAAGGAGAACGTCAAGGAATACCGTCTGAAAGAACCCGACAAGACCAAGTATGAAATCTATCAGGCGTTGAAAGCTGAGATTGCTCAGTGCAGGAATTGGAAAGACCTTCTTGCTCACTTGAAAAAGCAAGATATTGATGTCCGCTTCAAGTACAACAGCAACTCACAGGAGGTGCAGGGAATTATCTTTGAAAAGAACAATTATCATTTCAATGGATCTAAAGTGGATAGGAATTTCAGCTATTCTAAAATAGACTTTGCTCTGCAACAGAATAACCTGGAATACGAACAGCAGACACAAGGAATGATAAATCTCATATCCAATGTTGCAAGTGTTACGAGCGAAATTACCAATAACCTCATAGAAGGAGGATTGGATTTGTTTCAAACTCATGGTACTGTCCCTGCGGAGGTTTACAACACACTCGATAAAAAGAAGAAAAAGAAAAAACGTAAAATACATTTATAACTATGGTAGATAATAATACATTTGTCCTCTTTGAGGAAATCAAAAATAAACTGGAGACAATTTACAGGGAGCTAAAGGAGTTGAAAGAAAAGGAGAACGGCTCTGTTTCCCTCCCTATTCAATCTACACCAGCACAAAGTGGTGAGCAGAAAAAACAGGAATTGCTCAATCAGTATGAACAGCGAACTAAAGAAGTGATTAACAAGTATATTGGTGTACAAGTGCGCATCAAGGACGAGGAGGCTAAATCCATGGACAAATTGGTGGCAAACGTCTTGGCCATGCTGCACGAGTTGCAGGAACAGAAAGAGCATCCACAACCACAGGAACTGGTTCACAGGCACAGTTTTGACCTCAAGTCCTCGAAAGTCTTTACTACTGTGGTAGCAATGTCTGTCCTTTGTTTTGTTTCTTTGGTCGGCAATTACTTCTTGTGGCAAAGCAAACAGCAATACAAGGATGATGCCTTGAAATTCCGTATTATCAGAGTATGGAGAGGATGCAGCCCAAAGGAAATCCTATGGCTCAACGATGTGTTTGATATTCATCGCAATGAAAACACAATCAGAAAAATTAAGAAGGCAACTGATAGTTACGACATGGGACTGAAGCAAAAGGCCGATAGTTTGATGCAAATGAAATTGAAATAACCCTATATGAAGCAAGCCCAACCAAAATTCTCGCTTGGTTGGGCTTGTGCGCTACATCTTAATCTATGATTTCCCAAAAGCCACCATTATCTGGTCCAACACGACGGAGGTACTTGTTACGCATATATTCGATGTTACGCATGATAGAGGTGGCACTAATTCCTACGGCTGCAGCAAGTTCTATCTTGGTAATATAAGGATTTTCAGCCATTAATTGCAAGATGGTAATACGATTTGATGTTAATTTATCACCATTTTCTAATGCTTTAGCTACAACTTTCTCCACTATTACCTTTCGTTTATCAGTCACCCTATCAGATACCTTTGGCTGTTCATCAGTTACCTTTTCAGATACCTTTAGGTGATTATCAGTCACCTTGTCCGCATTCTCTTTCATAGACACCTCTTGCTCCGACACAACCTTCGGCACTGTGATTTTCAAAATAAAATCATCAAGATGGAAAGATAAATGTGATGTACCATTAGCTTCTAACTCCCTACACATGCGATCCACACCTTCGCCAAACTCCTTTACAAAGTCGTATATTTTAAGGAATTGGGCTATTTTTGGATTACGCGAGAAATGTGTATGACGAATGTTAGAGGGCTTGACCGTTCCAGGCAGCCTACCCGGCGACTCAAATACCAAACGATTGTCAAACATCTTAATTTGAATTTCAGTACCCTTGATATTGTAGGCACGGTGGCAACAAGCATTGACAACCATTTCCTGAATCACAAACTTTGGATAATCTCTATTGGTTATAAATTGCCCATGCTGTCCCAGGAATGTATGTTCCTCTACTTGGGTCTCAAGATAAGCAATCGTAGTTTTCACCTGGTCAAGTATCGTTCCTTCAAAGGTTATATCCTTAATTACATTCATCTCTGCGCCCACTCTCTCTTCTGTACCTTTATAACGGATAAAGCGAGTACGCCCACGAGGAAAGAACTTTTGAGGATATTTACCAAACAACAGGACACAAGCCACACTGACTTGCTCCTCTCCCTTTGAATTGGTAGTCATGAAGTCATTATTCTCATGTAGATATTGCTTTGCCGATTTGGTATAACCAATCAATTCTGTATATCTTTCGACAGCAGTCATATCAATATCATCTACCGTAGCGCCATACACCGCCGTATCTTCATAGTAGCGCTCACCTTTATCGTACATCAGCTGTATGCGCTCCTCAAAAGACAGTTTCCTACTTTTGTCACCGACACGCATAAAGGCTTCATCAGCTTGATTGGCATGCAATTCAGAACTTGCAGGAATATGCATCAATAAAATGTGATTATCATTCCCATCTTTATCTGTACATGGTAACAGGTCGCTGGTAATAGACACAGAGGGATTACAAAAGTCTAAAGGAACACGCACCAGCTCATTCAACTTTTCCGTATGCTGGTCAACCCCCTCTATCTTCCTTGTCTTATCAGACACACCGATAGCAATATCACCACCGTCAGCATTAGCAAACGCCACAATGGTAATAGCTAATGCTTTCGGATCAATTTGAATGCTTTTGCAATCAAATGTCTGATCTTCCTTGCGAGTTCGTATCTCTTGTATAGTCATATATCATTGTTTAATAATGGAAAAATCTATGCCGTTATTTTTTCAGGCTCGAGTTTTATATACTAAATATGGGTTCCATATAATTGGATCTGCATACATATTCCGTTACACTCATGAGATTTTCCGAAACTTCCACATACTTTTAATAGTTAATATCCTTTTATTCATACACTATCTGGCATTTTTGTTTTACCTGCTACACTATTATAGTGTATCAATTATTCTACGTAACTCTTTTACTACGTCTGCCATATTTCTGATTCTTTTCTTTTTCGAATGATTTATCATTGTACGAATAAGAACGTATATAGATTCTTCTCTTTCAAAGAAATCCTCCCTACAGATACATCCTATGGGAGCATTTCCTTGAAAAATATACCAAAAAACTTTGCCTAACTGAAAAACATCTGATTGATTGTCTATCTTGCAATCAATTTTTTTTTCGCCTCTTCCTTCTGCAAGATACTTATTCATAGCCTCAGGAGAAAGCCACCCTTTGGGACCTATGAATTCATTTTGCCTATCATAATCCAAGTCTCTACGTGTTACAAGACCTAAATCTCCAATCTTCCATTGACTTTCATGAAAAATCAAAATATTATCTGGTTTTATATCTCGGTGGTAATAACCTAACTCATTTAAATCATTCAGCCCTTCCGCTAGTTGCAGGCATAAATCTAACTTTTCTGATTTATCAATATCATACTCCTCTAAATACTGCTTAAGGTCACTATCTGCATAATCCATCATATAGAAAGGAAAGAATTCTTTCCTTTCTTTTTCTTCGCCTTTTCTTGTTTTGTATGATTCTGTACATTGTACATATCCTTGAAGGTCAATTTCTATTATGTTGGGTATATGCTTCCTTTTACAGACCTCCAAAGCACTAATCTCTGTGCGTAATCTTTCATTGGCATCACTTCCAACATAATCACCATCTCTAAAAAAATCACGCACATTTGATATTTTTATAACTTTCTGAGGTTGGGATTTGTAAATATCAATAAAATCTTGACTTGGATATAATGCCAAAACATACGAATGTGCACCTTTATTCCGTTTAAATTGCGGGCTTACGGAATAAGCATAATAATCTATATTGTTTATGCTTAGTTGATTATTACGAGGTTCATCGTTTAGAAAGATAGTATTTCCCTTAGAAACAAAATTTGTTACTACAAGCATATCCATACTATTCCAAGTTTGACAGATCTATTAACCAATACTTTCCTATAGGATTTAGTTCTATTTTATCTAATCCGTATTCCTTTGAAAGATAATCTATGATTTCATTCACCACATCCCCCCCGTTCTCTTTCTTATTACATAATAATTGTTCAAAAAATTGTAGACGCATTTCACGGGCTCTTTTCGAATTGGACTGACTAACACAATTAATAGCATAATCCATAAAAGGACGACAATCTTCATTTGAGGGAGTAATAAAATCGTTTTCACTAATGAAAGTCAATATCTTATATTGATACTGAAGAACTTCAAACTTTTCATCGATATGTTCGTTTATGAAACAAAAAAGAGTATAAAAATCATTCTTTTGTTTATATCTTGTTTGATTTATTGGCTTTATGTCGTTTAAGGCATATATTTTATTTATTACCATTGAAAAACGGGCATATTTTTCATTTACCACTTCTTCACTTAATTTTGCCTCAAATAAATTCTCGGCAGCATTCCTTTTTTCTGTAATACCATAGAACAGGTATGCGACAATTTCTTCTATAAGTCCTCGGTCATTCATGCGAAGTTTTGTCTTATCTGTAAAAATATCCAGTTCTATGAGTTGTTGAATATCCATAATCCTGTAAACTAAATTAAGGAAATCAGAATCATGATGATATGCTTGATTTACTTCCGCAGGGTTAAGTTGAATGCCTCTTTTATTTACCAGATAAAAGAACTCTTCTTTTGATTCTCCTTTTGAAGAATCAAAATTTTCAATCTCGACAATATTAAGTCGATAATCTAAGAAAAATTCCGGGTCGTAGTCTTTAAAGAACTTCTTTTGATTATCCTTAAACTCATTATGATAGTATTTATAGATAGTTGTCGCACGCTGTTGTCCATCCACCATTTCATATTTTCCATTCTCATTTTTTAGTATAAAAAAATTTGGGAGCGGGTATCCTTTATAAATTGAATCAATAAGTAGTCTTTGATCTTTAGGTGTCCATATGAAATTACGCTGATATGGAGGGCGCAAATTTATAGACTTACTCTCTATGAGGCTTATTAAATCTCTAATTCTTAGTTCTTTATTCTTGTATTCCATAATTATAAAGAATAATTAATTTATTAATCCAACGACTCTGGTACATCATCCATTGCATCATCCTCTTCATCCTTTTTCAAGAAGTCTAAGAATACACGGAGGAATGCTGTTTCTTTGAAGAAATAATTAGGATTTTCCTCCAGTTTCTCCTTAATAAAGTCAAAGCCATAGTTAGCGTATTCCTCCATTTTGGTAATGAGGTCATCCACGACCTTGCGCTGAGTGATTTCGCCTTTATCTAAAGCAATGAAGTCAATATCCGTTCGAGCTATCAATGCAGCGAACATATATTCACGCAAACGTGGATATTGTGTTCGGCCAAGACGTGATTCGCCTGTCCCCCAATTGTAGATAGCCCAACCAAAGTGTTTCCTTTTGGCTTTATCTTCTATCAAAGGTTTAGTTTTATTGCTATACAATCCAATGAAAAAGGCCAATATAAACACTTCGTAGCCTGCTCCATATATCTTTCCTCTTACCTCCTGATACTGATTCACCCCCTTACCATAGTCCGAGAACACACTTATCACGGAGTCTTGGTAACGTTCTTCCCATTCGGGATTACGTTTGCCCCAAAGTTCATATAAAGATTCCATACTACTTGATTTTTTCTATTGTTGTACGAACAGTTGCCATATTCTTTGAATCAAAGCCATCGGCTTTCTTGATACGATAGACGGAACATGTCAGTTTTTCTATTTCCGAGAAGCGGACCCTTCCTTTAGTGATGAAATCCTTGGTTACAATAATACATTGTTTCTTCAGATTATCAATCACATTGTAAAAGTTCTCTTCCTTGGAATCGCCGAACGATGATGTTGCAGCATCAAATACAAGAGGATAATCCTCGTCACGCTTTTCTTGTGTAAAGTCAGATATGGCAAACAGGACGGATATATACATCACCGTCAATTGCGAGCCAGATGGTTTTTTTATTTCCGTACCGTTAGAACTATATAGGCGTATTTCCGTCGAGTCGTCAGCTGTCTGCCAAAGACGAATTTCACCATGGAAGTCGCTTGCACTGAGTTGCTCTAAATAACCATTTGCCTTGTCTTGCATTTCTCCAAGAAAACGTCGAAGATTCTCCTTTTTAGCAAACGCAAAAGCTTTGGCTATCTCTTCAAGGACACGGTGGACATCACGATACACCTTCACCTGTGAACTGTCTGGATTCAATTCATCCATCTGTTTCTGCAATCCATCCATCCTCGTCTGAAGCTGTGTTAACTCACCCTTCAATTCCGCAAGCCTCACTTCTGCTCTGCCTTTCTGTTCAAACAGCCCCTTGATGTCATTGAAATCCTTCTCCAGAATTGCCTCAGACACATTTCCTGCCTGAATCAGCAGGCGTGTTTTTTCGTCTATCGTATCTTGTATCTGTTGCTCCACTTCCTTCAGGTCCTCGTTCAGACGCTCCACCAGCCCCATGCGGTCACTAATTTCACGGATAAGTCCAGAAACCTGCAGCTCATTGCTGCCGCTAAGCGAAATGCTCAGATTGTGCAGAGACTCAATGTTGCCAAACTTGAATAGTTCCTTCTCCTCAATGGCTTCCTTCTGACTCTTCTTGGCGGTCTCCAATGCTATATGCCTCTTATACTCCTCCAGTTTCTGCAACATAAAGTTGTAAGCCTCATCCCCTTCTTCAACCGGACGCCCACACACCTTGCAGATATGGTCATTTAGCATCTCCTCCATCGTTTCCTGATTGGGCAGATACCAAGGTAATTCAGGGGCACCATTTACCAATGCACCTTGTATTTCCTTAACTGCCTCCAATTTCCCGATTTCAATAGCCTTTTGACGCTCATAATCTTTTTCCTGCTTTCTCTTTTCCCTACTAAGAGCTGAACATTTTTGCTTGAACTCTTGTAGAACATTCGGGAAAGCACAAAGAATCCACATTCTATCAAGAAGAGCGTGGTTATAATCAATATAACTTATCTGGGCTTTTAATTTCCTACGTTTTTCCTCCTTGCTCTTTAACCTGCTTTGTATGTCTTTGTATCTTTCAGATGTTTCCTGATTTTCTTCAAGTTCTCCCAACCTCTTAGAAAAAACTTCCAACGATGTTGTTTTGTCTTTGATATCTCTCTTTTTAGTTGAGATTTCCTCTGCAAGACGATTTATCTGTAATTCTAATGATTTAGCTTCACCTGCGACCTTCCTGTCAGATTTCATTTCTTTCAGATAGGCAGCATTTGCTTTTTTCTCAAAAGATGACGTATATTCTACAAGGTCATCGAACTTTCTTATATCAGAAAATTTGTCAACTAAATCCTTTAAAGCAGTAGCGTTGTCGAAAACATTAAGTTCCGACTCACCCTTAAACATACTGAATCTCTGAACAAAGGCGTCATAACATCTGTCTATAAGATTCTTTCCACTCAACTGAATACGTTCTGAACCAGAATTCTCATAACCTCTATAAACAAGTGAGCCGGTTCTAAAGAAGTCTTCACTAACACGTTCAACGGAAAAAGACTTTTCTACCGACTTTTCACCATCATGTTCAAAAAGCATAGAAACGGAAACATCTTCTTTTTCGCCAATTTCCATTTTTGACTTTCGCATTTCTGACATATGGTCAATATTGCCCTTGTCAATAGTTGTATTGAACAACCACTGCAAAGCATCAAAAAAAGTTGTTTTACCGTCACCATTATCTCCCAGAATAAGAGTCAGGCCGTCTGAAAACTCAAATATATTATTATCTCCGTAGTAACTACGGAAATTTTTGATTCGGATTTCTTTGATTATCATACGTTATCGATTAAAAATTTGTCTATTTCCTTCCAAAGTTCTTTTTCAGAAGCTCCTTCACCTGTACGTTTAATAATCTGTGCAACAGCATTTATTACATAATTGTCAGAATCAAGTGCTTGCTCTATTGTGCTGATGTCAGAAGGAGTATAATCTCCGAACTTCATCAGATTCTCATCAAGCAAGACTGCTTGCAGCATTTTGTTGTCATTATTTCTTGCCATAATCAGAATAAAGATATGTTATAATATGATAGTATTTCGTTTAATTCATTATATGCAAAGTCTGCATTTTCCGATAATACAGCAAAGTCACGAACTCTTTTTAATTCACTTTTTATTAGACTACGTTCCATATTGTAGTTCTCCTGTGCAGAATTTATTTCGGGAGCCACGACTAAATCGTGTATTATGGCTATATATTTGTCGGGATGCTTTCGTAATATACGACCTCTCCGCTGAATAAATTGCCTTGGATTTCCCGTGCTGGCACAGAAAATAGCCATTTCGCTACGGGGTACATCAACACCCTCGTCAAGACATTTCATTGATGTCAGGACTTCTATCTCACCACAAGCAAACTTATCAAGAATCTCGTTTCGTTCCTTAATTCCTGATACGAACTTTTTTACAGTTGTCGTTTTGCTGACATTCTGCACAATCCTTGTGTATGTGTCAATCAAATTATTAGAAAAGTCATCGTCATTAACGCTTTCCATGCTGTCGAAGATATCAGCCGTTTCGTCATCAGGTCTTGCACCTTCTGGAACATAGACCAAAGTATATTTCAAATTCCCTTTCTCGGCATATCTTTCCTGAATGATTTGTCGGAATATCAGTTCTTTCTCTTGAGCCTTATGGACAATGCGTTTCCGTTTCAGCAGCAATCGCATCAAAATATCATCACCTTTGGGAAATGATTCTTTTTCCAGATTAAAGAACTTTGCCAATCGTAATGAGATACGCATATATTCAGCCCTCTCAGCATCATTTAGATGGACTATGTGTGGACAATACTTGTATCGGCAAAGATATCCCTTGTCAATAGCCTCTTGCATATTAAACTCAAATGTATAGCCATTTTCGCAGCCAAAGAAATCCATGATGGCTTTATTACCGCTATCATCAAACTGACGTTCTGGTGTTGCAGAAAGCCCTATGCGACGGGCGAACTTAACCCCGCCCAATCTGTCTAATATCCTTCCTGCTCCCATATTGTGTGCTTCATCAGCAATAAGTAGCATCTGTCGGGTAGTGTTCCTGTTAAAATCAACAAGCTCACGGAAGATGTTTTCTCTTGCAAAGGAGGCATATGTCGCTATGATAATAAACGATGATTCTTCACCGTCTATCTTGATACTCTCCTTTGTTTTGATGCTATCAAGTTCCGTTTTCCATTTGGGATTTTTAGAACTGACCTTAGTAATATGATTAAAATGAAACCTTTTACACTCATCTTCCCATTGGTCAACAAGCGTGATAGTAGGTACGAGGATAATTGCTTTATAGAAATGAAATTTCTTCCAGATGTTGAGCAGACAATTCAGCGAGGTAAGTGTCTTGCCTGTACCAGTAGCCATCGCGAATAGTCCTTTCTGTTTTACTTTCCAATTTTCATATGCTTGTTTCTGATAGCCTCGTGGCTCATCGAAAGGAAATCTTGGCTCCTTTTCTTTTAAAACATCAATGTTTTGTTCCTCTAACTTTTTAACGATGCTTTCCACCTTCTTTTGGGCTTTATTTAAGATAGCTTGAATGCTTAAGGGAAGGTTGTCATTAAGCCGTCTTAAAATAAGATTCTGTTCATCACGCATCAACTCACCAATCTCTTTATGTTTAAAATTGGCATAGATTCCAGCTTTTACGTTTTCGGCTTTCAGATAGACGACAGAATCATCTCTACCAAAGAACGTCCTTTCAAAATCCTCAACTATGTCATCTATCTTATACACATCACCTTGTCCATCCCAATCGCAGAAAGCCGTGAGGCTCTCTAAATTATCAATTAGGGCAGTACGGGAAAAATTACAAGAACCTTCAAAGGCTACCCTGTTCAACCCATCAGAGAACAATCCGCATTTTGAATGGGCAATACCTTCCCCATCTTTGGGTACTACAATCTTTATCTCCAGCCTTTCATTCTTAATAAGCCATGTCAAACATTCGAAAAAATGTTTATCTCTCTCGGACAAGGTGCGTTTAACTTCCTCCAAGTTATTTAGGTTAAAATATTGAATTAAGTCACCGGCCTCACCTGCTATCATAGCTTGCTTGTCTTCAATGGAAAGAATATCATTGATAACCATTCGCATGCGTCCACCATTATAAAGGAACGTTGCAAATCCATCTGACAAGATGTTAATTGCCGATGAAGAAAAGAAGCCCAGTTTTATATCAAACTGAGTTGCATTACACAATGCCTCGGAAAAGAAACCGATAGGTTCCCACTCCGTTCGTGACTTATAACGACGACTGCCTGGCCAAAGTACATTTGCTTTAAGCATACACTTTAAATTATATGAAACAATTCGTACACATTATATCGTCACCCAAAATATCCACAAGAGTAGTGCCCTTGTGGTTGGCAAAATTCTCTTTTTGTCGCTTGATGATATCAAGTTTAATTTGACGGATTCGCTCAGGCTTTATCAAATCAGCAAGGCTTTCGTTCTGATTCCATGTATATCCATCTTTCTCAAATTCCATTGCTTTCTTGAATAAATCAGGATGTTGCTCATAGAGCCAGACCCACTCTATCTTTTGCTGGAAAAAACAGAAGTAACAACCAGAACGACTACGGCAATAAGTGCCTTTTTCGCCATCTACCTCGAAAGGGATTTCCTCGTAGTAGGCAGGAACACCCACACCACTCTCTTTCAATAAACGGAAAATGTCTTCTTTTACTAACACATCCGTATTGTCAAGGAGTGGGAATTTGTCAAGTTTACCCACCGGATAATCAGTAGTTTTCAGGAATTCAAAGACAGCATGATTAAACAACTTTACGTCGTAGTCAAGTAAAGTATTCATTTTCTTCGAGTAATAGAACTGCTTAGCGACAGGTCTCTTCACTATCTCAATAATCTCGTCCCGCAGGAATCCTTTTGGACATAATCTCTCGTATATGTCAACTATCTGATCCAAATTCTCATGGTGTAGGAATTTATTAATAACATCTATACTCCATATATTCTTACGGAATGGGAATACGGCCTGAATATTGGGCTTCGATGAGATATAACCGTCTCTATCCTCATCGCCACGGATACCAACATATGAAACAGCATAATCACTTCCTACGTATTCTTCAAACTTATCCAGTTTCATTTTCTTAGTACACCAGCGAGCTTGTGGTGAAGGAAGAAATCCCCCCATAGCTTTCAAAAAGTGATGGAATGGCGTTGGCTCCGGACTGTCCTCCGCAGCCCTTAACCGTTCAATTTTCCCCAAGTAAGCTTCCAAACGATTAATTAGTGCTTCTGTTTCTGCCAATTCGCAACCTGTATCTGAATTGTAGTATTCAATCTTTAGCAATGGGTATGTTTTTTTCAGATAGATGGCGAGAGCTGCACTATCTTTACCGCCTGATATGCCTAATATATGTCTTACTTTTATCATTTATTCATCTTTTTGTTCAATATTGACAGCAATGTACAAATATCTACATTGCTATCACCAGATAACAGCTGACTAATCTTTTTCTCCAGTTCGTCAGCTTTCGTTTTATCTTTCTCAGGAAGCACGTAAGTTTGTGTCCTAATGTTAGTACCATTGTTTGTAACCATGTCAAAAGAGTAGGCCTCATTCTTGTCTGTATCGTCAACCTTCTTGGAAATATCTGCATACTTTTCGCACTCACGGAACAAATAGATGAGGTCATCTACGAGCTTGTCTTCTTGTTCATCTCTGAGCGCATCAAGACGCTGCTCAAGTATGGTATAACATATAGACTGGTACCATAGGGTTCGGTTGTCGTATTCTGTCATCACATGATGGTAGAATTCACGCTGTTTGTCTGTCAGTAGATAGACCTTGACATTGGTCAATCTCTTGCGAACTTCTAAAATGTACTCACTGTATTCGTAGCTTTGCAAACCAAATTTATCCACTAATCTTTCTTCTATGCGGTCTATCAACTGCGTATAGCAAGAACGCAATTCTCTGATAGCACGCTGGATTATATTACCATATTCACGAATAAACTCTTCATGTTTCAATTTCGCATGGTCAAATCCCAAAGCTTCTGGCAAATCATTGAAGAATGCTTTTTCTGGATCTTTTGCTTTTGCCAGCACATCACGGAATTTCATGGTTGACTCGTGGTTAAATTTGCGAGTATGCTTGGTATAATCATTCAGCCGTATATAGAAATTTAAAAAAGGCTTGATGGTTTCGATGAAGCTGGAGTTGGTTATAGAAAATTCTTCTCCAAGATTAATGAAGCGCCGATACTGATTGAAAAATCCCAACTTTACACCATCAATAGCAAACTTCTTAACCTCAAAGTCACCCGGATGCTTTTGCAGCAAATCGAAAAACTCCATGTTCACATTTGGTATAAAAGCTCCCCTTGATGCATCATAGAGTGCAAAATCCTGACGCTTGATAAACAAATAAGTTGGAATCCAAAATTCGAGGAATCCATGTTTTAATTTATAGGGCTGGGTGGAAAGAATCTTGATGAGTTCAGACACTTTTCTTGCTTTGTTTTCCGTACTCTGCAGAAACTCTTCGCAGGCTTCCCACAGAGGCATAAAGCCTTTATTAGTAGGCGAGTCTGCAAAGCCGCCATTTTGATGAAGCCCCGTGTTCAAAAGTAAAGAAAAATAAATTGTCTTTTCTGGTGGAAATTTGTTCTCAGGAAATCCAATTCTGTCTTCAGAATAGTGCTCCGTCAAGTATGTTAGATAACTTTTCCTCGCTTGAGTAATCGCGCCACTAAGCTTATGCCTGTTGAATAGTTCATTAACCATCACAGGTGTCTTACCGTAGACTTCATTGCAAACCTTCGACAGCAACTGGTTAAAATCACGATGTGAATTCACTTTCTGCTCTTTACCTCCAAACACCCATACCACACAATTTTTATAGGAGAAAAGGTTGTCGTTGATTGTCTTATTAAGCAAGGCCTCCTCATACTCTCTCAACTTTTGAATTTCTTTTACAGCCACCCTGTCGTTCTTATCTAAAACATGCTCCAACAGATATATATACTTCTTGATGTTGTAGAGGTGGTCGACGATATCCTTCGTATTGGTAAAATAAGCAAAGACAAGTGCATGATCTGTTTCTAAGCTTAATCTTTTGATTTCTGTCAAAACATTCTTGTGCGTGGAGATAATTAGTTCAATGAAGCCGTCTGTATCGCCAGTAGGAACAATATCCTGAGGCTCTTCACAAATCATGTATTCAAAGAATCGTGGGGTGCCTTTCTGAAAGAAGTGAGCTTTAACCTGGGAGATACGCTTGTTGAAAAATACATTCAGCTCATCAACAAAGGTCACAGGACGAGGAACTATCAAACCTGCTTTACGTATTTCTGCTTCAAGGTCAACATCTGTACCTTCGAACAACATCAGGCGTTCTTTGTAGACAGCATATCGAACTATTTTCTTGGCAGTCAGCTTCTGTATGATTGCCTTGGCATTGTCGATAGCCATGGCTTCCTTAGCGTAGGTCGCTATGTGTTCTGCTGTCAGCTTAAATCCTGCTGTACCAAAAAGGTTCAACAAGCCAATGGCTTTCACCAGATTCACAGCTTGAGATATCTCTTTCTTGCTGTCCCATTCTTGACCTTCTACTCGCTCTATAGATACTTGAATGGTGCTCCAGCTCATTGAGTCAGCATTGGCATCTTTTAGATAGGAATAGAAATTATATAGTATATAGTCATAAACTTTCTGAAGATTATATGTTAATTGCTTTACGGGTTCAAATTCGGAAATAGAATTGCTTCCTTTCGCTGCTAAGAAAGTGAAAAGAGAACGCTCATTCTGACCATATCGCTGAATAGCTGTTGTAATAGTGTAGGCTGAGAACGAATCCAACGGGAATAGCTGCTTAGCAGTTTCCAAAGGAAACTCGTTAGACACATATCCTGTTTCTTTGGCTAACCTATATAGTGGTTCAATATTATTCGCATCGTTTATCTTCCTTTCTTCCTTTAGCTGTTTTGATGCCAGTTGTAGCAACTGCTCTACAGGCTCTACAAAGGTAATTTCCTTGAAGCGGCCTTTTACTTTAATCCACTCGTTTGTCTGTGTTTCTGTCAATCCTTTGGCATAAGCACCAAAATTTTGATGGAGCACAGTGAGAAGCATCATCTGACGAGTCGGTACATTGACCAACTCGGACAACTTCTGTAAGAAATACAGCTCCGTCTCAGGGTTATTTTTGGCAGCATGTTCCAATACCTTGCCGAACTCATCTACAACTATTATCAGGAATTTGCCTTCCTTCTGACATTGATTATAATGATTCTTCAGGTTATCAAGAATACTGTTGGTATTGCCCTCCACATTTAGAGCGTTACTGAGAAGTGTTGACATCTCAGTATAGTCGCCAACAATATTCATAATCTCGAATGACTTCGCATCTGATAGAATTCTAGCATCCAATAGATAGTTCTGCTTGGCTATCTTCTTCAAATCAGATTCTAATGCCAGTAGAAAGCTCGATTTTCCTGTTCCGTACGAGCCTATAATCGTGAAAGAATGAATACCAGACTTGAAGTCGTTCACAATATTGTGAATTGCATTCTGAGCGTTAGGTGTCACCAGGTATTGCATTCCTTCAGCAAAACCGTTTTCAATGTTTGCAGATAAACTAAATGTCTTTACCATAATAATTGTCTAATACCTGTTTTATATCCAAGTCCTTAATAAACTGAACTTGCTTGATACCAGCCACATCACTATACACGAAAAAATGATTGTACTCATTGGCCAGTTGTTTCAACATCTCTATTGTCTCGAAGTTCTGCATACAGAAGACTAGGCCTACTCTTTCTTGTATGGTATCAAAGGGTAAGCTGTTGTCATCCTCCAGCTCCTTCAATTTTAGTAAACCATACAAAAAGATCTCCTTTGTTACCTCACGCTTACCGTCTACATTAAAGTAGTACCCCTTACTTTCTGAATTTAGGCGAATCAAGTCAAGGTCTATCAGAAGAGAAGAAAAGTCCTCATTGGATTGCGGCTTACGGGGCAAAGCATAGTTTTGCAAGAAAACTCCTACGTCTTTTCCCATTGTACTTTCGTTATATGCTGATAGCTTTCCTACTTCTGCCAGTTTCAATCTCGCATATGTCATCACAATACCTTTTTCAAAAGTAGAGCGTTCTTTTTGCAGCCCACAAAATAACATGTTATATAGTGAAGCTTTTCTTAAAAATACAAGATTAAAGTGCAAAAGCCATAGAGTTGCCATATCCTCAATGTACTTGTCCTTTCCATAATTCTCATTAAACAGATAGTTTCCTAACCATGTTGGCTGGTCTCCATCACATATACCAAAAACACCGAGCCAATAACGAATAGAAGAAACCATATTCTTCCCGACACCTAATTGTATTACCGCATCAGGGGAGCTGAAATTATTTCCATGGACTATGAAATCATATCCTTTTTTCAGCCATAGGCTTTTGCAAGGGAAAGATTCATGCCCTGAGAATATGTATTTATTACTGATTGTTGCCATACTATATTGATTTGAAATATTCTTTGTTAAGCAACTCGGCTATATCTACTTCGAGCAGCTTGGCTATTTTCAGATATGTCTCCATAGGTGGTTGGCAAGCATTGGTACACCACTTAGATACTGTAGTAGGTGCACATCCAAGTTGTTCAGCCAACCATTTATTTGTCCTTTTCTTTTCTGCTAGCACTACTTTTATGCGATTAATATCTTTGTCCATAATGGATTATAGATTCGTTATAAATACAAAAGTACACATTTTTTTGAAGATAATGCAAAATATGGCTTTGTTTAGCCAAAAATATCACTAAATTGGCGTTTTCCTCATCATGTCTGTCTGATTACAATTAGAAAAGATTTGGACTAAGAATAGACCATATAAATCAAGTCCTACATTTTTAATTCTGGTAAACTATTTATCGCTTCCGACTTTAGCTTATCCACTGCACGGGTGTATTTCTCGGTATGCTTCAATCCGCTATGCCCCAATAGACTGGCAACAGTCTTGATGTTCGCACCATTATTCAGGATATTTACTGCAAAGCTATGGCGGGCACAATGCCAGCTGATGTGTTTGTTAATACCTGCACGCTTCACCCATCGTTTTACCGATTTGCAACAACTCTCATACGAGGGAAGATTAAAAATGGAGGAATTCAAATCGTCAGGTGCGTCACCAATCAATGACAGTAAACCATCGTTCAAAGGAATGACGACACCACTATGTGCCGAATGCCCTTTAGTCTTGTTCTGCTCAAATTTCAATAGGCGGTTGGTGTAATCAATGTTCTTATAAGTTAGGTCTTTCACATCGCAGAAGCGCAAACCGCAATAGAGACAGAGGATAAATGCTCGCCTGACATTGGGATTTTCATTATCGTAATGGCATTGAATCAGTGATTGGATTTCGTCCATGGACAACACATCTTTGCGCAAAATCTGTTCATCCACCTTGCACATCACTCTCTTGCACGGGTCTTTCAACATCACTTCATGGTCAATGGCATAACGCACAACTTTCTTAAAACGTTGATAGATGCTCTTTGCCCCTTCTCCCACGCTTCTTGATTGCAGATATTCAACAAAGCGCTCCATCATGTCTTTGGTTATTAAGTCGGGCTTAATACTAAACTCATAGAGTGGGTATTGCTCTTTCAGAAAATCCTTAAAACGATTCAAGGCTATCTTTATCATTCGCAGATCTTTCTTTGTGTAACTGTCAATGTAAGCCTGACAATAGTCCAAGAAGTTGATATTTCTATCTTTCTTTAACCGATAACCGAACATGCTTTCCTTAAACTGTTGTTCACGCTCCGCCCGAATTTTAGCAGCCAATTCAAGCGTTTCCTTGTTCTGTTGCCGTTCTATTGGAGTGCGAGGCTTAGCCATCAAGTACAATTGCAAATTCTCTTTTCGCCTATTGTGCTTGATGTGTACTTTGGGCTTGCCGATCATTTTACCTGTTTCATACAAAACAGGGTTACCGTCCTCGTCCAATACAGGTGTTTCTTCTCTACCAAGATAAT
>OGKA01001524.1_pt1 | contig 18033 bp, 9 predicted proteins | sample 1572211 | NCBI WGS metagenome assembly OGKA01 (sample SAMEA2582125, study PRJEB24529) | metagenome | biome: Human gut stool | place: China | collected 2011 | reverse complement strand
CCTATGAAAATTAAGAATCTTAAGAAAATCAAAGCTGAAAACCAGCGTAACCGACAGGCTGGAAAACTGAGCCATGACATCACCCGCCGCCTGCTCGACTATCTTGAGTGGAAGTATGAAATGCGGCATAATACAGCCTTAGGTTGTACGGAAATCCGCAAGGCGGGCAGTAACGAACCTTTTGCGGCAGCGGATGAACGGATGCGCAACACAATCGCCATCAAGGCACGCCTCGACGGGATTGATGTATGGGACAAGGACATCCGACGCTATACGGAATCGAGGTTTGTCAAGAGTTTCAACCCTGTGGACGACTTCCTCAATAGTCTGCGTGGGCGATGGGATGGGAAGGACCATATCAAGGCTTTGGCAGACTGTGTTCCCAATGACAATGCACGGTGGGCAGATTGGTTTCACACGTGGTTTCTTGCGATGGTGGCGCAATGGATGGGCTTGGATAATGCACATGGCAACAGTGTTGCACCGCTACTTATCTCACGACAGGGCTATCGGAAGTCTACCTTCTGCAAACGTCTTCTGCCTGATGCGTTGCAGTGGGGCTATAATGACAACCTTGTCATCAGTGAGAAACAGAATACGCTGCGGGCAATGACACAGTCGTTGCTGATAAACATTGATGAGTTTAATTCACTCTCAGCCAAGACGCAGGACGGTTTTTTGAAAAACGTCATGCAGCTTGCAAGTGTAAAACTTCGTCAACCTTACCGCCAACAGCAAGTTACGTTGCCACGTATAGCCTCTTTCATTGCGACAGCGAATATCTCGGATGTCTTCAGCGACCCCAGCGGCTGCTGCCGTTTCATAGCGGTTACGCTGACGGCCCCTGTCCGTCTGCCCGGGCACATAGACTATGATCAGCTCTATGCGCAGGCCGTCGCCGAGCTGGAGAGTGGCAGACGTTATTGGTTTGATGAGGCTGACACACAGGCGATAATGCAAAATAACGTGCAGTATCAGCAGCGTACGCCTGCCGAGGTTCTCTTTTTCGAGTGTTTTTCCGTTCCGAAGGACTTAGTCAAGGGAGCTTATATGACGGCCGCTTCCATCTTCAGCCTGCTCCGCCAGCGGTACGGCAGTCAGCTGCGCCTGACGAGTCTTTCCCATTTCGGGCGTATGCTTGCCAATATCCCGAACCTCCACAGCAAGCATACCGCACATGGTACGGAATATTTTGTATCGGTACGTAGCAATGCGGGGCTGACAGGCAGTCTGGCGTTGAATAGAAAGTAGGAACGGCGTTGCGAATGTTTTTAAGTTGCTGTCACTGCTGTCAGGTAGTGATACGTTGTAAGTGGTTTATAATGTGTGATTTACGTGAAGTGTTAAAAGTGACAGCAGCAAGAAACAAACTTAACTTTTATATTTGGGTTAAAAGTAGGCTTATTAAGGTGTATTCTTGTATGAAAAAGTTTTGTTAATTCTCCTACTATATATGGATTTTTTGTGTTATCTTTGTGGAACCCTATCGAAAGGGGGGACATCAGCTAAGAGCCTACTTATGGAAGAACATAAATCACACATAACGTATCAATCAGTACTAACGATTGTGAAGAGTGGTAATAGCATTCCGTTGGCTTGAAAAATGATTAGCACCCCAGATGGATAAAGTGTCAATTCAAGAAGTAATATGATAACCGACTTTGAAGAATATTGCTCAACTTCGTTAAAGAGAAGCCGAATGCAGCCGAATTTATGCAACGTTGTCCATCCTTTTATGGAGGGTAATGGTCGCAGCACTCGCATTTGGCTCGACCTCATGCTGAAGCGTTCTCTCAATCGGTGTGTGGATTGGAGTCAGATAAATAAAAACGAATATCTGACCGCAATGCGTGAGAGTGTAGCAGATAGCACGCTCATCAAGACTTTGGTACTGCCTGCACTCACCACTAAGATTGATGACCGAGAAATGTTTATGAAGGGTATTGATTATTCGTATTATTATGAACAAAAATGATTGATTCAGAATGTAGCCTAAACAAAATGACTTGTAACTGTTTTTCCTTTTACTATCAACTCCTTATTGATAAGGTTAAAGATCAAGAAGTTATACTTAAAGTCATTGAGTAATCTTATGGTCATGAATGAATCAATCAAAAAATAGTTATAAAATTAATATTATGAATCAAAAAATGTTTATTTCACACAGCAGTGTACAAAAAACGTATGTGGAAGAATTAGTTAAACTAATAGGAACTAATTATTTGGTTGTTGATAAATATACTTTCGAAAGTGGAGAGAATCTTTGGGAAGAAATTCGCACATCGATTAATGAATGCAATCATTTTGTGTATTTGATTTCAAAGGAAGCTTTAGCGTCAGATTGGGTCAAGAAGGAAATTTACTATGTCAGGGAGAGGATAGATGATGATGCTATAAATTTTTATCCTGTCATAATCGATGAGTCTATAGATATAGATCATCCTGATATTCCTAAATGGATAAAGAAAGAATACTTGGTTAATAAATACATCACTCCCCATCTTCTATCCATTTTGTTGAAAAGGAAGATTTTACGCGGAGTTTGGAAAGAGTTTCCCTCATTACAAGAACAAGAGCATTTGTTTATTGGTAGGGATGAAGAACTGCAAAATTTATCTAAATCATACTTTGAGAATAGCTGTGATGTTAAAAACGCTTTGATAGTATCGGGGATGTCCCATATAGGGCGTAAACGGCTTATTCGTGAATTTGTATCCAAGCGTGTTGTCGTTAAAGGAGATTGTACGGATCTTATTGACATAAGGCTAACCGATACGGATAGCATTTCTGAACTTGCAATACAACTTAATGATATTTTGGGACAATTTAGCTATGATTCTTTGTTGACAAATGTTAATGATCGAGAACATGCTCTTAGCACTACTATATCTTTATTGAACCAATTACATGAAGTGAAAGAGAATATTATAATTAATGATGATAATTGTATTGTGAAAAGTAATGGGCGGCTTACTCAATGGTTCGTTGACTTAGTAAGGGATAATAGGCTTTGTAATCACTTGTATTTTAATCTTGCGTCTCGATATACTCCACGTCCTGATTTGAGTCAAATTTTTCCTAACATTGTAACACTACAAATACATCCTCTTACAAATACTAATATGGGGTTACTTTTTAATGCATACTCAAAATTAAGAGGACTGTCAATATCAGATGTTGACATGAGGTTTTTTATAGATAAATTATCAGGTTATCCTGGGCAAGTATTGTCGATTATTAATTCTATAAAACAGAGTAATATAGCTATAGTTAAGAAGAATATTGACAGTTTGATTTGCCAATTTGATCAAAATTATCAAACAATTATATCTGAGATAAAAGACAATTCTCGGGCTTTTCAGATTTTAATTCTATTATCGAATTTCGAATTTATTAGTTACGATTATTTATGTCGGATTTGTGGAGAAGATATTGCTGATGTGCTAGAATTATTCCATTACCTATCATTAACTGAATCTTTTGGATTGGGCAAACAATATATTTGTCTTAACTCAGCAATCACTGATTACATAAGACGTGTTAAGTTTAAACTATCCTCTGAATATTCGAAAAAGATAAAAGAGATTACAAGGCAAATAATTATAGACACAGACGATAATATTACTGATATATCTTACCGTTTATATGCAGCTAAAAGTATATTGAAAGAAGGTATTAAAGGAGGAAAAATAGACGAACGGTATCTTTTGCCATCTTTCATCTTAAAGGTTATTACGGAAGAATATTATGCAGGTAATAACGATAATGTAATATACCTTGCAGACCGTATAAAGAAAGGATACCATAAAAAATCATACGATGAAATTATCAGAAGTATAAATTATTGGTTGTGTTGTGCATTATGTCGCAATAAAGATGTTCGTTTCCTTAATGAAATAGAATATTTCAAAAACTCTCCATATTCTTACTACTTTCTGCAAGGTTTCTATTATAGACATAAAAAGCAATATGAGAGGGCAAAAGAGTTGTATGGAGAGGCTCTAAAAAATGTAAGACAGTATGATGATGATAATTACGCCTCAAAGGCTGAACATGAAATGGTTATGGTTTGTATGTTTCTTAGTAGGTATGAAGAGGCTCTAGATTTAGCAAAGCATAGTTATGAAAGGAATCCATCAAATACCTATCATATTGAATCTTATTTTCGGTGTCTTGTAAGAACAGCACACCCAGACAAAAGTGTTCTTAGTCAACTGATGAAGAACATGTACAATTCTTTTGACATACACAGAGATACCATCTACCAGACCATGAGAGCAGAATATGCGTATTATGTGGATAAAGATTTCCCTAAGTCAATTGAACTTTTAAGAGATGCCATCCGCATAGGTAAGGATAGCTATCGTAATTATCCAGTAAAATCTTTGAAGGAAATTTGTACAAAAAAGGAGGCGATTAGCATTGCTGATTCCATTATTAAAGAATATGGTATTTCAACTGAAGATTCTATACCGTTGTAAAAAATGGCAATCTCTTTGGTGTTTTCTAATCAATGCTACTCAATTTGAGGAAATATTTTTGCATCATAAGGATGTGATTCGCTGATAATCAGTACAGTATGTATTTGGGGAAGAACTCCATACGGAAACATAATCCACCCGCAGCAACCCCTCCAGTTGCTGCGGGTTGGATTTGAAAGATGATAAGTCGAGAGAATCTATATCACAGTGTCAGCTCCACGATATAATCAATATCGGTGGGAACGGTATTGAGGTTGAGGGTGATGCCGCGGCCGGTCTTTGTGAAGTTGACACGCTGGTTGGTTCCGTAGATGGTGGCGGACTTCACCTTGTGGCTACCGGTCGGGAGGAAGAGACTGGTGTCCATGCAGTTTAGGATGTGGATATAGAGCTTGTTGCCCCGTTGCGTACTCACTCCCCAGTCGTGTGGGGCGATGATGCCGCCACGTGTGCCGTAGATGGTTTCGCCGTATTGGTTCAGCCATTTACCGATAGCCTGAAGGCGGTCGAGGGCAAGGGAGGGTAGCGCGCCCCCCGGTTCTGGGCCGATGTTGAGCAGGAGGTTGGCATTCTTTCCGGCAGCACGGACGAGCATTTGTATCAGCTGCTTCGGCGATTTGTAGTTGCTGTCGGTAATCGAATAGCCCCAGTGGTCGTTGATGGTCTGGCACGACTCGAGCGGTAGACGGCTGATGCGCTGTCCTGACAGTCCAGCCTTGTTTTCGCCCGGCAGGTCACGCTCGAAAATCTGAATATCCTCGCCGGCGTTGGGTGTTTGGTGGTGGTTGTTTCCGATGAGGCACTGTGGCTGCAGCCGGTGAATCATGGCATACTGCTCCGTCAGCTGCCAGTCGAACGGTTTTGCATCGCTGTCATGGTCCCACCAGCCGTCGAACCATATTGCCCCGACAGGACCGTAGTTGGTTAACAGCTCCGTCAGCTGGGTATTCATGAAATGATAGTAGCTGTTCCAGTCGGCTTTCTCCTTGTCCCGGCCTGTTCCCAGTCCTGTACGTCCCTGCGGATAGTCCTCCCGTCCCCAGTCCAGGTGCGAGTAATACAGGTGCAGCTTGATGCCGTGCCGTCGGCAGGCATCGGCCAGCTCTTTGATGATGTCCCGTTTGAACGGTGTTCCGTCCACGGTGTTGTATGTACTGGTCGCCGTCTTGAAGAGCGAGAAGCCGTCGTGGTGGCGTGTGGTGATGGTGATGTACTTTGCTCCGGCTGCTTTTATCGCCGATACCCATGCGTCGGCATCGAACTCGGAGGGGTAGAATGTTTTTGCCAGCTTGGGGTATTCCCGGTGGTTGATGTTCCAGTTTGTCATCACCCATTCGCCCGCACCGATCATCGAGTAGAGTCCCCAGTGCAGGAAGATGCCGAACTTCTCGTCCTGGAACTGTTCGCATGCCTTAAGGTTCTCTGCTGTCGGCTTGTACGTTTCCTGTGCCATGCTGCTGAAGCCGATCAGCAGGGCGGCAATCAATAGTAAGGTCTTCTTCATGTTACGAATTTATAGTTTAGGTTTCTGCCGGCAAAGATAATAAAAGTCCGGCAGATATGTATGGGAAATCGGGTTAACTTTGAGGTTTGAGGTTTGAGGTTTGAGATTTTCCTCCAAGCTTGAGCAATCATCATGTTTTTTTTAACAGTTATTGTGTGGGAAATACGCAGGGAATGTGTAAATTTGCGAGCAATAAACTTAAATGTGATAACCAAAACTTACTACAATGAATAGAAACAAGTTGTTTATTTTAATTCTTGCACTCGTAACGACTCTGTCTTTCACGTCCTGTCTGAGTGATGACTACGAAGACAAACAGATTCCACAGGCAGAGCTGAAAGCAGCTTTCCTAACCATTCAGGGGAACTATCAGGGATGGCTGTTCTCTCATACCAGTGACAGTAAAAGCGGCAAGATAGAGAAGAAAGACTCCCTGCGCACTACCTGGGAAATCAGGTCGGACTCTACGGTGCTGGTCAGGAATTTCCCCAGCAAGATGCTGGCCAACAACATCACCAATCTCGAGCTGAAGAAGGCCGTGGAGGCTCTGCCTGCCCGGGACATCAAGTGTGCTTTCAATATCTACAGTGTGAATCCGATTCTGTTTGATGTGGCACCGTTCCAGGTTGAACTGGGTAAACTGACCTATGGCGGCGAGACGCACAAAGTAGCCATCGGTTTCGCTTTCAGACGCAACCTGACGTTCGGCGGCTTCTATGCGCCAAAGAAACAGGTCGGTATACGCCTTATTGAGGGTGGCGTGATCATTGATGACAAGGTGCAGAGCGAATTTTACAAGGGGCTTGATTATTTCTATCTCCTGTCGGACGCAAAGTGACATTCCTTGCAGTGTGTGACTGACATAGGCAGGGGCGCACAGACGGTGTGTCCCTGCTTTTGATACCCTCTTCCTGTTCCAAAACATCAACCCATGAACCTGAAAACCTCCTTGCTGCCCGCTCTCTGTCTGCTGTTGTTTGTACCTGCCGTTGCACAGGATACCTTGCGCAGCCACAAGGTGATAACCAATGTGCAGATGCTCGGTATCGGCACCGTAAACGTACTCGACACTTACCTCTCGCCAGAAGAATACCGTGGCACGGAGCTGCGGTATGTCTCCCACTCTGTACGTGAGAACGGCAGCCGATTGTCCCGTGAGCTGGTACACCAGGCCCAGCTGCTGTCGGTCCATAATCGGAAAGACAACAACAATGAACTTGGCGGTTTCTACAATTTCCAGTACAGCTGGCACTATGCCCTCGGAAGGTGGGAGCTCGGCAAAGGAGAACTGTGCCTGAAGGCAGGCGGCGGCATTGATACAAGGCTCGGCTTCCTTTACAACACCCGCAATTCCAACAATCCCGCACAGGCTTACGGACAGGTGAATGTTGCCCCCGATGCCGTCGCCGCTTATCGTTTCCACCTTTGGAACTGTCCTTTCCAGCTGCGTTATGAGTTGCAGGCACCGCTCCTCGGACTGATGTTCTCACCCAATTACGGACAGAGCTATTACGAGATCTTCACCCGTGGAAACTACGACCACAACCTCGTTGTCACGACACCTGTCTCTGCTCCCTCCCTCCGTCAGCTGCTGACATTCGACTTCATGCTTCGCCATACGATCCTCCGCATCGGCTATCTGGGCGATTACCAGCAGGCAAAAGTCAACGGTCTGCGCCAGCACGCATGGAGCAGCCTCGTCGTGCTGGGCATTGTACGTAAATTCTCCATCAACAAGATTATTCCATGAGAAAGCTGTTCCATACGGTTCTGAAAACATCTATCTCCGCACTTACCCTGCTCGGTACGGTCACCGGTTGTGTTACGAATGACGAACTTCCCGATGATCCGCAGGGGAACTTCGAGGCGTTGTGGCGTATCATGGACGAGCATTACTGCTTCTTCTCGCAGAAAGGTGTTGACTGGCAGGAGGTACACAGCCGTTATGCCCGGCAGTTCGATGCGTACATGACGGCGAAGCAGCAGTTCGAGGTGATGACCAATATGCTCTCCGAACTGAAGGACGGACACGTCAATCTGTATACCTCTTTCAACATCGGCCGCTATTGGGCCTGGCATGAGGATTACCCCAAGAACTATTCCGACTCACTTGAACGCAGGTATCTCAAGACCGACTATCTCATCGCAAGCGGGATGGATTATACCATTCTTGACGACAACATCGGATACCTGCGCTGTGAAAGTTTCCAAAACGGTATCGGTGCAGGCAACCTGGATGATGTTCTCCTTCACCTGCAGCCCTGCCGGGGACTGATTGTGGATGTCCGCAACAATGGCGGAGGCAACGTGAACAATGCGGAGGAACTGGCAGCCCGCTTTACGAACGAGGAGCTGCTTGTGGGCTATATGCAGCACAAGACGGGGAAGGGGCATGACGACTTCTCTTCGTTGCGCCCGGAATATCTGAAACCGGGACGTGGGGTGCGTTGGCAGAAACCGGTTGTCGTACTGACCAACCGCAGCGTCTTCTCGGCTGCCAACGAGTTTGTGAAGTATATGAAGTGCTGCCCCGGTGTTACCGTTGTAGGCGACCGTACCGGCGGCGGTGCCGGTCTGCCTTTCTCTTCTGAACTTCCCAATGGCTGGGGTGTCCGCTTCTCCGCCTGCCCGATGTACGACCGTGACAGGAAGATGACCGAGTTCGGTATTGATCCCGATCATAAGGTAGACCTCACCTCCGAGGATTTCGCACGTGGCAGAGATACGATCATCGAGTTTGCAAGGGATCTGCTGAAGACCTCTCCCAACCCCTCTAAATGAGGGAAGCGCATCATGGAAGCCGGTCAGGACAGTTCTGTTACCACTCATCCGGTCTGCTCCCCTTAAGGTTTGTCCCCCTGCTTGTCGTCATCCCTTACTCATTGGCTGCCATGTACCCCTCCTCGGGAGCGAGTGGAGAAGTATAGACCCTTGTGGGAGATTCAGCTACTGCTGCTGACCCGAAACAGCTGGAAAAGATGTTCGCAAACATTTGGCTGTTTCTTAAACATTCCGTAACTTTGCAGCCGTTATGCGCCTGTGGCGGAATTGGTAGACGCGCTAGACTTAGGATCTAGTAACTTACGTTGTGCAGGTTCGAGTCCTGTCAGGCGCACAGCAAAATACCGGATGATTGCCAGACAATCATCCGGTATTTTGCTTATGGTAGTTTGGGAAGCACATAACCTCCTTTATATTATAGGTGTTGTAGACCCATGCGGCAGCAGATTTACCAGCAGGCTTTTTTCATGGACATGGGGCGGTCGTACTGTCATGCTTCCACAGCTTGGCAGGACTGTTTTCAGTTTCTATCTCGTCAGGCTGAGCCGGAGACTTACACCGAAGTCGTGGGTGGTCGTCGGGTAACTGCCTGACGAGAGCAGGGGAGTGTTGATCTGCAGGTCGTAATAGAGGCTGGCCGTTACCAGACGGCTCAAGGTGTAGTCGCCCATGAAAGCGAACTTGAAGGCGGTGTTGCCGCTTGAGGCCGAAGAGGCGAGTGAGGCAATGTCGCGGGTGAGCGATGCCTGCCGCCGGTAACTCATGTCGAGACGGAGGTTGAGGTCGTGGTTCAGTCCGTTGTCCTGACGGGACGAGCTGTTGTCCTGCTGTGAAATTCCCATGTTCTTTTTCTTCTTTCTTGCTACATGGCGTGTCCCGTTGTTGAAGAGGTTGAAGTCGTTGATACGGTAACCGACACCTACGACCCAGTCTTTTGAGGAGGCCTCATTCAGCTGCACACTTGTCATGGACAGCGAGAGCACACGTGTCTGCCGGTATTCCAGGCGTGCCGTGAGGTTGTTCTGCAGCGTGAGGTCGATGCCGAGGAGCGGTGAGAATGCCTCGTTGATACTCACCTGTGAGATGTTGTACATCGAACTTGGAATGGGGTTGCCTGTCGTGGCATCAGCGATGAATCCGAGTCCGTTCATGTATTCCTGCCATGTGCTGTAGCTCTGGTAAGAGCCGATGGCGAAGATGCTTCGGTAGGCATGATTGATGTTGACGCTTTTGAAGAACTGCTCGAAGAAAGGCAGCCGTGACAGTCCGCTGTAACGGATTGTCCAGTTGGGCAGCAGACTGCGCAGGGCAGGGAAGATGTTGAGTCCGTTGCCGCCCATGCTTGTATAGGCATTGAGGAAAGCAGGCACCATCACGTCGGCACTGTATTTGTTGACGGCTCCCACTGTCGGGTCGAAGTGCCCGCCGCCGAAGGAGGCAGGGTAGGTGGCGTTGCGGTATTGCGCCTCCACACGGTCGCGGTAGCCGTCGAGCGACTGCACGAAGCGGTTGAATGCCGCACTGTGATAGCCGTTGTTGGCATCGCCCAGACTCTCGAAGGCCGTACCGAGTGACAGGGTGGTCATGGTAAATGATCCGCTCTGCGTGGTCGGGTTGCCGGCATACATGTACTGGATGCTCCGTGAGGTGGTCTTCATCCGGCTGGCGGTAAGGTCGATCTTGAAGTCCTTGAACGGCTCCAGCGTCATGCGTATCTGCAGGTCCTCGGTCTGATTGGTCGTAGCCGGTGTGGCCACGCTGTCGTTCATGAGCAGCCAGTTGTTGTCCCGTGCCTTGCCGATATAGTCGTCATCGATGAGGCCGAAGGCGAAGTCCAGTCCCGGCGACATTGCTCCCATTCCGCGTGTCTGTCCGAAGGCATCGCCTACAGTCGGCATGAATCCCGGCAGTGCCATGGCGTACTGGTTTCGGTAGGAGACACTTGCCGAGCGCACCGTCATCAGCGCACGTGCCACACACTGTGCCGTCTTGTACCAGCCCTTGTTGTCGAGGGGTTCCTTGGGGGTGACGGTCAGTTTCATGCGGATGGCAGAGTCGGTGCGGTTGAATACCTTTACCTGCGTATCACCCACCTTGCGCCACTTTATCTTCAACGTCTTTCCCCGATCGTCCTTGGCAGAGACGATGAGTCTTTTCGTCTTCTTGCCGTGTGATACGAGGACGGCGGAATCGGCATTGATGACGATTTCCTTCTCAAAGCTTCTCTGGTTGCGGGGCAGAGCCTTTTTCTTCTCTTCGTCTTTGTCTTTCGGCTTCTTCTCCTTCTTTTCCTTTTCGGCTTTCTTTTGTTCATCGGTCAGCTTGGGGCGTACAGGACGTGTGCGGTTGAACCGTTCGTTGGTCTTCTTGAGGAAAGGCACATGATTGTAGAGCCGTTCGAGGTTGAACGAACCGTTGATGTTCAGCAAGCGGTTGGCCGTGATGGTGTTGCCGAGTGATGTCCCGTCTTCCAGTTTTGTCCCGCGTACCCAGGTATAGGCTGCTGTATAGTTGGCATCCGCATTCACCCAGTCGAAGACCGGCAGCAGGTTGATCGGCAGCTGGTAAGAGAGCGTGAAGTTCTGCTGGTAGTCGAGCGGCGTGCCGAAGTGCTTGATGCTCGTCCACACCGAGTCTTTCCATGCCTCGTATCGGTCGGGGTAGAGGTCTTTGTTGACCGGTGTGTAAGGCTCTTCTATCTCGGCGTGTGTCGCACTCTGGAAGTTCATGTGCAGGTTGCGTGTCAGATCCCAGCGCAGGGCGAAGTCACGGTTCCACAGGAACTGTTCGCTGAAGGTGAGCGGCAGCATGCTGTTCTCTGTCGATTCCATGTCCCGTTCCTGCAGTTCGTAGTAGTTGCGTATCATCTCGGTGTTGAACGTGATGTTCTGCGGCAGCCAGTTCAGTCCGAACCGCTTGAGGATGTCGAACCATTTGGACCGGCTCTTGATCAGCCGTCTGAACGGCTCCCAGGTCCTGTACACCGGTGTCCAGTTGTAGTTCAGTGCGCCCCGCCAGTTGTCCTCATTCTCATAGACGGTCGTCTCACCCGATGTATGAGAGTGGGAATGGCTGTAGGATAGGGCGAAGTTGGCCGGGTCGTACGGCATAGGGTGGTTTCTGGTCTGGATGCCTACACGCACGTTCGAGAGCGAGAAGTTCGTCGTCAGCCGTTTGGTGACGGCGATTGATTCAATGGAGTCCCGTTCCTGACGGCTGGCGGCACCGTCGAGTGCGTCCTTCAGTTCCATGTCCGTATCGAGGGGGTTGTACTTAGGCCGGCTTTCACTCTTCGTGACACTGTAATATAAAGGTGCGGACACCTTGGCCTTGTCGGGGAAGAACTTGCCCAGTTCAAGGCTCGTGGTGACCGACACATCCGTCTTCGTCTCCTGCTGCCGCTCGTTGACACCCTGTTCCAGACCGCCGAATCCGTCGGTGCTGTGGCTGGCATTGACATCCACCGTACCGAAGTCGGACAGCTGGAGATTGAGCTGTCCTCTTGCCGCCCAGCCGCCTTCGTTGTTGAATTCCAGCAGGCGAAGTTCGTTCACCCATACTTCACCGCTTTTCTGACTGCTGGAAAGGTTGCGTACACCGATGATCATCGTCTTCACTTCACCGAGTGTCGGATTACCCATCACCGTCACCTTGTTGGCAGGACGGTCGGTGTCGTAGACGGAGAAAGCCCGGTTGTAGCTTGCCGTTCCTGCACCCCGTGCCTGGTTGCGCTGTTTCTTCACGGAGGTGAGCAGCTTCAGCGGGATGTCAAGCATGTTCTCCTCGGGCCATACGATGCGGCGGTCATGGCCGGTGTACATGTCATAATGTCCCGGAGCCGACAGCTTCAGCGGGATTTCATACTCGTAGTAGTTGTTCTTGTAATCCGATCCCAGACGGATGAACACAGCCAGCTGGTTGTCAGTCAGGTTGGTCGTGTTCTGTTCGAAGGCGTTGGCGTGTACGAACATCTGCAGCCGCTTGTACTGGCGCAGGTCGAGGGTAGTGTTCTTGTAGACAGCCTTCGACTCGCCTGTACCCAGGTTGTTGACGACCATGGAGAGTGCCTGCTCGTTCTCTTCGACAAGCTGTGGCTGGTTCGGATCCTGTCCACGGCGGATGCCCGGCGGCAGGATGTAGTTCACGGGCACCTTGTCGTTGTTCTCCTCAAGGCTCACGGCACTTACCGACATCGTACCTGTATTGCTGGCAGAGTTGGTGAGGTTCTGCTGATACTGCCGCCACTTGCCGCTGACGAGGTCGAGCGTGCCGAACCGGAGGACGATGGGTTTCTCGAAACCTGTGAGGAACATACGCATGAAGCGGATGCTGGTGAAGTCGCTGATGTTGCCTACACGTTTCTGGAATTCCTCCAGCGGGATGCGGAACTGATACCACGTGACGGGTTCTGAACCGCCTTTGCGCAGTGAGGCAGAGGCTACTCGCTTGTCGACAATGTAGTTCCGGCCGACGACAAGATCCTGCGGACGGATGCTGACGTGGTACTGATAGTACTTCTCGTATTCGTTCAGTGTGTAGTCCTGGTTGATGTCCTCCACGTCGGGCGTCGTCTTGTACGAGGTGTCGTAACGCTCGTTGTTGTTGTCATTGTCCGGTGAGTTGCCCTGTGGGTTGTTGATACGCTTGTAGCGTTCGAGAATGGAAGCCTGCTTCGCATCCCAGTCCGAACCACGGAAATAGTGGTAGTCATCGTTGGCCGGATCCGCCCAGATAGAATCGAAGACGGCCTGATTGGTGTTGGCACGGGCTGCGGTGAGGAAGTTCTGATAGGATGCGAACTGTCGTTCTTCTTCGTCCGTCAGACCGTTGAAGCCCACGTCCTGCTTGGCACGGCTGCCCTTTGACGTGGCAAAGGCGTAGGTGACGGTGCTCTGTGTCGGAATCTTACCCCATTGTGTGGTCGTCCACGACGGGCTGCCGTCTACCGGCATACCGCTTTCATAGAACTTCTTGCCATCCTTCAGCACATCTTCTGACACTTCGCCGAGGTCGATGTAGAAGTCGCCGCCATACTGGCTGGCATTTGGCAGCCGGTTGGAATAGATGAACGGGTCGAGCAGCCAGAACTCGATGTATTCGATGTTGGCGGTCTGGAAGTCGTTGGTGTCGAGCTTGCGCATCATGCCTCCCCATGTACCGGCAGGATGGGTGAGGTGTCCGTTGATGTCTATGTTCGGATTGAAGTTGTACGGTCCGCGTTCGGAAGGATAATAGGCGAGGTTCAGGATGTTCAGCGTAGAGATGGAACCGCTGTAGTTCCGGTCACGGTTCGGGAACAGCTCGCTTACCGGAATCTCGCGTACATAATGGTTGGAGAGCTGGTCGAGGTCGCTCTTGATATGTCCCGGTGTCAGCGAACTGCTGCGCCGTGTGAAGAGCGGGTCGATGTTGTACCATGCCAGCAGACTGCGGTTGAATCCGCTGTTGAGGGTCGTCTTGTCCGTATGCTCGGGGAAGTCGGACGGTACGCTGGAGATGATCCACGATGTCGGCTGGCTTACGTCGATGGTCGTCTTCGCCCCTTCGAAGTCGTCCAGATAGGAGGCGTTGTCCTGTGTTCCTTTGCTCTGTCCGGCCAGAAGCTGTGCAAACTCGGCGGAGAATGTGATGTAGGAAGGCTGACTGACGTGCAGCAACGGAATCTTGTCGAGCATATTCGTCAGCCACTGGCTTTCCTTCTTCCAGTTGATGTTCAGTCCCCAGATGGTGTTGTTGAGCGGTTCTGCCCCCATGTTCACCTTGGTTGTCAACGGCTGTTCGGACAGGTGCATGAACGTACCGCCGATCTGGAAGTCTTTGGAGAAGTCGTATTCCCAGTTCACGCCGATCATTGTCTTGCGTTCCTGCTGGTAGGCACTCTGGCTTTCCAGGGAGACATTGATGGCTGTTCCGGCGTCAATGATGCTCTGATTGAGGATGGTTACCTCTCCGGCACTGTAATCGACACTGTAGTCAGAGCCTTCATTCAGGGTCACACCGCCTGCCGTCACGACCACCGATCCCTGTGGTACGTTATAGGCCCCGAGGGAAATGACATTCGCCGCCGTACCCCGGTATTGCCCTGTGAGCATGAACTTGTCTTTTTCGGCAATCTGCTTGGCGATGGTCTTTGTGGAGTCGTAAAGCTGTTCGAAGACATACTTGTCTGCAATGGCGGCGGTGACGCCTCTGTCAGTCAGGGCTTTCCGTAGTCCCCTGCCGAACGGTTCCGCCATCGGGAGGAAGACACGTCCGTTGCTGACGGTGTGCCCCTCGACGTAATCGAAGTAGCCGTTGGGATGGGGATTGTTATTGTTGTCCAGCCGGTCGGCATTCAGGAGTTTGATGAGCGTCTGGCTTTTTACCTGCGGCTCCGGTATATAGGAAAGGTAGACACCAGTCGTGTCGCTCTGGTATTTCACGTCAAGGCGGAACTTGTCACGCTCGATGTTTGAGGCAAGGTAATAGACGTTCTTCATCATCAGATCCCAGTTCCCCTGCCTGGGGTTGTTGCTGGTGTTCTTCAATGACTTGACGAAGAGGGCCTCGTTGATGTTCGTGTGGTCGCTGGCAAACTCTCCCACCTGGTAGGTCACGCCGCCGTAGGTGTATTCGTAGGCGATCGCCAGCACCTGATCGGTCTGCAAGCCGCTTCTCAGCGAGATATATCCCAGGGCGGTGTTGACCGTATATTCCGAACTGCCAAGCAGGCGGGCATTGGCCAGTTTCTCGTAGTCGTTGCCTCCCACCAGTCCTGCACCGTCGAGGATGCCTGTCACCTGGTCGATGTCGCGGGCGGCAGGATAGGTCTGTGTAAGGGTGCTGTACTCTGTGTTGGCATTGTTCGTCGGGACGGGACCGGAGCCTGGTCCCCACAGGTCGGTGCGGCTCACTTTCCTGTTCTCGCCGAGGTCGGTCAGTGCTACGATGTTGCGGGTGTTGCTGGTCGTTCCTGTCTTGTTTGTCACCCATACTTCCACACGGTTGATGGTTACGCCTGTCTTGAGGTTCGGCAGCGATTTCATCGCCGCGTCATAGTTGTCGCGGAAGTACTGGGAGAGGAAGAAGTGGTGGTTCTCCTCATAATCGGCAGCGTCGATCTCGAACGGTGTAAGCTGTCTGCCGCCCCGTGAGCTGACGCTCTTGTTGGAACTCTTCTTCTGCGAGAGTACCGTCTGCAGCTTCAGCTTGCCGAACTGCAGGTCTGTGCGGATGCCGAAGAGCGCCGATGCCCCCTGTACGAGCGAGTTGTTGGATGGGAAGGAGACGTTGCCGCCTTCAACGAGCTTGATGATCTCGTCTTCCTTGCCTTCGTATCTCAGTTTGAAATTCTGCGTATCGAAGTCGAACGTCGCATCGGTGTTGTAGTTCAGGTTCATGTTCACCTTGTCGCCCACCTTTCCGTTCACATTGACATTGATTTTCTCGTCGAAGTCCATCGCTGTCGTCTTGCGGTTGCGGATGGGCAGCGAAGGATTGTCTATGTTCTTGATGTTGGCGCCGAACTTCAGCTCTGCCGATCCCTGTGTCTTGATGCGTACGCCGCCCGGTCCGAAGATCTTTTCGGCCGGCCCGAGGGAGAAGTGCATGTCCGTGAAGTCGAACTTGTCCTTGCCTTTCTCCTTCAGTATCTCCTGGTTCTTCGAGCGGTAATAATCGGCGAAGCTGCGCTTCTCAGTCCATCTGCGGTATTCTTCCGGCGTCATCATAATCGGTGCCATCACGTAGCTGTTGCCGATTTTGTTACCGATGATATAGCGGTCGAGAGAATCGTTGTATTCTACGGTCTGCCGCATATTCTCCGGACGGATAAGATCGGTGGAGTTCTCTTTGAGGTCGTCGTAGGTAATAGGGGTAGTGCACTGCACCTTCCATCGGGGATGGAGCAGCGAATCAGGGATGGTTTCCTCGTCAACTTCCACATCGACCGCCTTTGCCTTCTTGACGGTGTCCGGGGGTGCAACGGCTCTGACCGGCTTTGCGAATGGTGCAAAGTTGAGGGCTGGATGTCCCCACCCCAGCAGGCAGATACTGCCGAGAAGCATGATGACAAAGAGGGATATGTAATGCTTTTTTTTCAAGAGGACAGGTGATGGAAGGTCTCCTTAAGCCTCTCCGGAGGAGGGGATGTGTGGGCGATAATAAGCGATGATAGACGGTAATGATCAGTGATAAACGATGATGGACCGGGGGGAGACTTTACTTTATCATCTTCAATGCCAGCTTGACGACCTGTTCCACAGGAAGGTCGGGCTGGTCGGTGAGGATGCTCACGACGACTTTGGCCGATGGGGCAGGAGAGAAACCCAGCATGGTCAGTGCGCTGACGGCCTCGTCCTTGATGGCGGTGTCGACAGCCGGCGTACCGGGCTGGCTGCTGACGTGGAGTTCGTCGGCGATACCGCTCTGCATGATCTTGTCCTTCAGGTCGACGATGATGCGCTGTGCCGTGCGCAGTCCGATGCCCTTGACCGTCTTCAGCATCTTTTCGTCACTGTTGGCAATGACGTTGCACAGTTCTGCAGGTGTCAGAGACGAGAGGATCATGCGTGCGGTGTTGGCTCCGACACCCGAGACGGTGATCAGCAGACGATAGAGTGACCGTTCCTGCCTGCTGGCAAAACCGTAGAGGGTGTAGCTGTCGTCGCGGCCGCCGGTCATGATCGCCTCGTGTACATAGAGTTTCACAGGTGTCCTGCCTTGTATGGCACTATAAGTGTTGAGCGAAATATTCAGTGCATAACCTACCCCATGTGCCTCGACAACCGCCAAAGCAGGTGTCAGGTCAGCGAGTTCGCCCCTGATGTATTCTATCATAATCCTATAAAAATATGCTCCTTGCCGTGGCAAGGCTTTTTGTATATACAGATTTAATAACGATGTGGTTTAGCTTTTATTGTATGTTAATGTATAAAAAAAGCAGGCAAGTGGACACTCTGTCCACCTCTTTCCGCTACGCTCCAAGAATGCCTGCGTCGCCCCCGGAGTGATATTCCTCTACACCAAACATTGCACTTCTATCTTGAATGTTTAGCTCTGTCCACCACCTGTCCACCAGCTTTCTCCTCTGAAGGAAGGGCTTGATTACCGCTTGCCTTTATTAATTCGTCACCGCTTTTCCACCACTTGTCATGGCTTATGTCCACTCGTCACAGTCCGCCCCAATAGCCTTTTTGCCTTCCTCTCGGTTAGCACTGGTTGTCGTCGGGAGATTTTCAAGTGATTTCGCTGTCTCTGTCTTGCTTTTTCTGGTCAGCTGCGGAGGGG
>OGKA01001515.1_pt1 | contig 18154 bp, 18 predicted proteins | sample 1572211 | NCBI WGS metagenome assembly OGKA01 (sample SAMEA2582125, study PRJEB24529) | metagenome | biome: Human gut stool | place: China | collected 2011 | reverse complement strand
TTGCACATTAAAACATAACAGCCCGAAACTTTGGATAAAAAAGTGGTCGAACCGCGGAGTTACTTTTTATTTTGCGGCGCGTGCCGCAGCGCGTTTGTGACGGATTATTTCGATGACGCCCGGCAAAATAGAAACCACAATAATCCCGACGATCAGCAGCTTAAGGTTATCCTGAACCATCGGGATTGTACCGAAGAAATAGCCTGCGTAGGTAAAAAGCAGTACCCACAACAGTGCGCCGATCACGTTATAAGCGGCGAAATGACGGTACGACATGTGGCCCATTCCCGCAACAAACGGGGCGAACGTTCTGACGATCGGCACAAAACGGGCGAGAATAATCGTTTTGCCGCCATGTTTCTCATAAAACTGATGGGTTTTGTCGAGATAACTGCGACGGAAAATTTTCGAATTGGGATTACTGAACAACTTTTCACCGAACAACCGCCCGATAGTGTAATTGACCGCGTCACCCACAATCGCGGCGATCAGCATCAGCACCACCATCATATGGACGTTGAGATCGTTGGTTTCCAGTGATGCCAACGCTCCGGCAACAAACAGCAATGAATCACCCGGTAAAAACGGCGTTACCACCAGACCGGTTTCACAGAACAAAATTAAGAACAAAATGGCATAAACCCAGACGCCGTACTCCGCGACCAGCTCTGCCAGATGCACGTCAATGTGCAGGATAAAATCGATGAGGAAATAAATCAGGTCCATATTTGCCTATGCCTTGTACTCGTCATCTTTCAGGCTGTAACTACGTTGGCTACAGCCTGAAATGTTCCGAGCATTATTCTCGTTAGTCCGCCAGAAATAGCGGGCCCATTGGCGGTTTTGGAAGATCATACCGGTCAGGGTAATCCACCGCGACCAGATACAGCCCTTCCGCTTTTGCCGTTGCTGCCGCCAGCGTTCTGTCCTTTGCCGCCAGCAACTCTGCTATCCAGCTCTCCGGCTGGTTGTGGGCACCGACTTCCATCAGGCTGCCGACAATATTCCTGACCATATGATGTACAAAAGCATTCGCTTTAATATCTACCACCACATAAGGACCGTGACGCGTGACATTAATATGCATAACGTTGCGCCACGGGGTTCGGGACTGGCACTGCACCGCACGGAACGAGGTGAAATCATTCTCGCCCAGCAAGCATTGCGCAGCCCGATGCATCCGTTCAGCGTCCAGCGGTTCGTAAAAATGGGTTACCCCTTTACTCAGTACCGCCGGGCGCAGCCGATGATTGTAGATGATGTAGCGATAACGGCGAGCCGTGGCGCTAAATCGGGCATGAAAATCATCAGGTACAGCTTTAACCCAACGCACGGCGATGTCACCAGGTAAATTCGCATTTACGCCCAACGTCCACGCAGCGTCTTTGCGCTGCGCGGTTGTTTCGAAATGCACCACCTGCCCGGTACCGTGTACCCCTGCGTCAGTACGCCCGGCGCAGAAGACGGTGATGGGTTCGTTCGCCACCTGGGAGAGCGCCTTTTCCAGCTTCTCCTGCACACTGCGGACTTCGTTCTGCCGTTGCCAGCCGTAATACTTACTGCCGTCGTACTCAATGCCCAGCGCAATTTTATAAACTGGCGGTTGTTGCTGGTCGGACATTAGTACAGATACTCCTGCACCAGTTTCTCGGCGATTTTTACTGCCATCAGCGCGCCGCCAAAGCGAACGTTATCGGCCACCGACCAGAACTGGACTTGCTCCGGCATACCGTAGTCATTACGCACGCAGCCAACAGAAAGATGCGGCGTACCCGAAGCATCCCCTACCTGAGTCGGGAATTCGTTCTCTTCAGAGAGCACAATATCTTCGCCCTGAGCAAACGCATCACGCGCTTCTTCTGCCGCCAGCGGACGCAGTGCTTCAAAGTTGACCATCTGGGCATGACCGTAGAATACCGGTGCCTGGACGACGCTTGCCGAAATCATCAGCCCTTCGTCCTGCAGGATTTTGCGTACTTCGTCAACGATACGACGTTCTTCACGCACGCTACCTTCGCTATCCGGCAGTAACGGCAGCATGTTGAACGCCAGCTGACGCCCGAAGAAATCTTCTTCGTCAATCGGAATGCCGTTGAGCAATTTCGCACTCTGCCCCGCTAACGCATCGACCGCTTTTTTGCCCTGGGCGGAGGCTGAAATCAGGCTGGTAACGCTGATACGTGATAAACCGCCCTGATCGATTAACGGTTTCAGTGCCGCCAGCAGCTGGCTGGTCAGACTGTCTGGTACGGCGATGACATTCCGGTTCCGGTAATCTGTCAGTACAAACGGGTTTACTTCCGGCACCACCAGCGGTACGTCGGGTTCGAGAGCAAACAATCCGCTGCTGTCGATCACCAGGCAACCTGAGTTGGTCGCTTCTTCAACCCAGGCAGCGGTAGCTTCTTTGCCTGCGACAAAAAATGCCAGCTGCGCCTGCGTCCAGTCGAATTCAGCGGCATCCTGCACGGTGATTGTCTTACCACCAAAGCGCAGTTGTTCGCCTGCGCTTTCGTTACGTGCCAGTGCATAAATTTCCCCAACCGGGAACTGACGTTCAGCCAGCGTTTCAAGCAGGGCTTCGCCCACAGCGCCAGTTGCGCCCAGGACGGCAATGTTCCAGCCTTCAGACATGGTGGTTTACTCCAGAAATAGCAAAGCTCCCTGCCAATGTTACAGCAGAGAGCATGAAGAAGAGATTAACGTGCCGGATGATGAACGGCGTTAAAACCCAGTTTACACAGCAATGATGCCGCACTGGCGTCATCACAAATTACATACAGAGATGACCATTCACGGCGCTCAAGATAGTTTTTGCGCAGTTTATCGAACTCACCCGGTATCCCGGCGACTTTACGCAGCGGTGCGTCATCGCGGCGCACATCATACACCAAATGCACCAGCCTTTTCAGCGTCGGTTGATCGAGCGGGCCATGCAGCGTAATGCGACCAAACTCTGGCGCGGGCAGTAATGTATCCAGCGCAACGTGCTGTTCATGCCCAATAAACTTGCTATAGGCTTCAAACACTTGCGTAGTACCGCGTGCTTTACCTTCCAGGGTATAGCCTGCGATATGCGGCGTGCCGATATCCACTTTTTTCAGCAGCTCGACGTTGAGTTCCGGTTCGCCTTCCCAGACATCCAGCACTACGCTTAACTTCTGGCCTTCATTCAGGCAGGTCAGCAGCGCGGTATTATCGACGACTGCGCCACGGCAGGCGTTAATCAGAATCGCTCCGGGCTTCAGGCTACGGATCAGTTTTTCATCCGCCAGATGTAGCGTTTTGTACGGACCATCTTTAAAGAGTGGCGTATGGAAAGTCAGAATATCCGCGCGCTGGACTAACTCATCCAGCGAGCGGAAATCACCCTCATCCCCACGGTCGGCGCGAGGCGGATCGCAAAGTAAGGTTTTAATCCCTAACGCTTCCAGTCGCGCCTGCAATCGACGTCCAACGTTACCAACGCCCACGATCCCCACCGTACGGTCGTGCAGTGAAAATCCATCGCGTTCGGCAAGCATCAGCAGGGAGGAGAAAACATATTCCACCACCGCAATCGCATTACAGCCAGGTGCAGCGGAAAAACCAATTCCCGCCTGCTTCAACCATGCTTCATCGACATGGTCGGTCCCCGCAGTGGCAGTGCCAACAAATTTAATGGGTTTTCCTGCCAGCAAAGATTCATTCACTTTCGTGACCGAACGCACCATCAGCGCATCCGCGTCTGCCAGTTGAGCGACGGGGATTGGACGCCCGGGAACCGCGGTCACCTCACCCAAACGGCTAAATAAGTCGCGGGCATAAGGCATATTTTCATCAACAAGGATTTTCACGTTTGTGTTACCTGTATGAGACGAGAGTTAACCGGACAAGTGTGCCATAATCTCGCGGCCAGGCATACTTGCGAAGATTTCAGGTATAAGGATACGTAATGATACAACCTATTTCCGGCCCTCCTCCTGGGCAACCACCAGGTCAGGGAGATAACCTGCCGTCTGGCGCGGGCAATCAGCCTTTATCCAGTCAGCAACGTACTTCGCTGGAAAGCTTAATGACGAAAGTGACCTCACTGACGCAACAGCAAAGAGCAGAACTGTGGGCGGGTATCAGGCACGATATTGGTCTGTCGGGAGATTCACCGCTGCTTTCGCGTCACTTCCCTGCCGCTGAGCATAATCTGGCGCAACGTCTGCTGGCCGCGCAAAAAAGCCATTCTGCCCGCCAGCTTTTAGCGCAATTAGGGGAGTATTTACGTCTGGGGAATAATCGTCAGGCGGTCACGGATTATATCCGTCATAACTTTGGTCAGACGCCGCTGAATCAGCTCTCACCGGAGCAATTAAAAACCATTCTCACCCTGTTGCAGGAAGGGAAGATGGTTATTCCGCAACCACAGCAGCGCGAGGCGACCGACCGTCCTTTATTACCGGCGGAGCACAATGCGCTCAAACAGCTGGTGACCAAACTTGCGGCGGCAACGGGGGAACCCAGCAAACAGATCTGGCAATCGATGCTGGAACTTTCCGGGGTGAAAGATGGCGAGTTAATTCCAGCGAAACTGTTTAACCATCTGGTGACCTGGCTACAGGCGCGTCAGACGCTAAGCCAGCAAAATACGCCGACGCTGGAATCACTACAGATGGCGCTAAAACAACCTTTAGATGCCAGTGAACTGGCGGCGTTATCGGCATATATCCAGCAAAAATATGGCCTTTCTGCGCAATCATCGCTTTCTTCTGCCCAGGCCGAGGATATTCTTAATCAGCTTTATCAACGGCGGGTTAAAGGGATTGATCCGCGTGATATGCAACCGCTGCTTAATCCTTTTCCACCGATGATGGACACGTTGCAAAATATGGCAACGCGTCCCGCGCTGTGGATACTGTTAGTCGCGATTATCCTGATGCTGGTCTGGCTGGTTCGTTAACCCCGACGAAATGACAGTATCGTGACAATAATTCCCAGCACCGCAGAGATCGCCCCGGCAAGAAATACCGAAGAGTAACCAAACGTGGTCGCCAGCATTCCCGCCAGCGGCCCGGAGACGCCGAGGGCGATATCCTGAAACGCGGCGTAACCGCCCAGTGCGGTGCCGCGAACTTGTGAGGGGACGCGTTTAACCACCTCCACGCCCAGCGCAGGAAAGATAAGCGAACATCCGGCTCCGGTTAACGCCGCGCCCGCTAATGCGACCCACGCACCTGGGGCTTGCCAGAGCAGCAACAAGCCCACCGTTTCTACAAGCAGAGAGACAATCGCCACTTTCACGCCGCCAAAACGGTCCGGCATCCAGCCAAACATGACGCGCATCACGACAAATGCGCCGCCAAACGCGGTAAGAGTAAAGCCCGCCATCGCCCATCCTTTGCTGGCAAAGTAGAGCGAAACGAAAGTCCCGATAACCGCAAAACCAACGCCTTGTAGTGCCAGACCTAACCCTGGTTTCCAGATAAGCCCGACAACGCTCCACAGCGATGGACGTTCTCCCGCCAGGGCCGGTACTTTGCGCACTGTGCCGTTACAGGCCCACGCCAGTACGGGTAATACCATTGTGGTGATCGCCAGTGCGGCAAAACCGTAATGGCTATGAATCAACAGGCCAAGCGGAGCACCAACAGCGAGGGCACCGTAAATCGCCATTCCGTTCCATGACATCACTTTGCCAGAGTGTTTTGGCCCTACGATGCCTAATCCCCAGGTCAGAGCGCCTGTCAGTAACTGGCTTTCACCAAACCCAAGAATCAAACGCCCGATGACCAACAGGGCAAATTTGAACGGTGCGGAGACAGGCAAAATCGCCGCCAGCAGCAACGCGCCGCCAGCCAGACCACAAGCTAACATTCCCTGAAGCGCCGAACGTTTTGCACCATATTGATCGGCCAGTCGCCCGGCGTAACCACGCGTCAGCACCGTAGCCAGAAACTGAATCCCGACGGCAATGCCGACCATGGTATTGCCATAGCCCAGTTCATGATGAACAAACAGCGGGATAACCGGCAACGGCAACCCTACGGTCATGTAGGTGAGAAAAACCGCAAAAGCGATGCGGAAGAGCGAAAAATTGGCAGAAGATCGTGTTTCGGTTTGGCTTACAGCAGTCATGCATTACTCCAGAATGCAGCGCAAGGCGAGGAGTATCCCCGTCTCATCTCTCTGGTTTCAGGGTTACGGTGCGTTGGCAGGATTTAACGCGTACGTCTTTTCAGAAGGAAATCGACAAAGCGGGAAGTTTGCCTGGAACAGGCGGCGATTGTCAATGATGTGAAAAAGGGAACCATCAGGTTCCCTTTTGCGTTAGTGCCGGAGGCCGCATTGGCGCGTAACGTCGGATGCGACGCTGGCGCGTCTACTCCGACCTACTGCGAATTAATCTTTCAGCTTGCGCATTACCAGCGTGGCGTTGGTGCCGCCGAAGCCGAAGCTGTTAGACATAACAGTGGTCAGTTCGCGATCGGTCGTTTCGGTCACGATGTTCAGACCCGCAGCCTGCTCGTCCAGCTCTTCAATGTTGATGCTCGGGGCGATAAAGCCGTGTTCCAGCATCAGCAGAGAGTAGATAGCTTCCTGTACGCCAGCAGCGCCCAGAGAGTGACCGGTCATGGCTTTGGTTGCAGAAATCGCCGGGCTCTTATCGCCGAACACTTCACGGATAGCTGCCAGCTCTTTCACGTCGCCAACCGGAGTCGAAGTACCGTGGGAGTTCAGGTAATCGATTGGGGTATCAACGCCATGCATCGCCATCTTCATGCAGCGTACTGCGCCTTCGCCAGACGGAGCAACCATGTCTGCACCATCAGAGGTTGCGCCGTAGCCAACGATTTCAGCATAGATGTGAGCACCACGCGCCAGCGCGTGTTCCAGCTCTTCAACCACTACCATACCGCCGCCGCCAGCGATAACGAAACCGTCACGGTGAGCGTCGTAAGTACGGGAGGCTTTTTCCGGGGTGTCGTTGTATTTAGTAGACAGCGCACCCATTGCGTCGAATTCGCAAGCCATTTCCCAGCACAGCTCTTCGCCGCCGCCAGCAAACACGATGTCCTGTTTGCCCAGTTGGATCTGCTCTACTGCGTTACCGATACAGTGTGCGGAAGTCGCACACGCGGAGCTGATGGAGTAGTTAACGCCATGAATTTTAAACGGGGTGGCGAGGCAGGCAGAAACGCCGGATGCCATCGCTTTGGTGACCACATACGGGCCAACCGCTTTCAGGCCGCGCGGGCCGCGCATTGCGTCAGCGCCGAACACCTGGAAACGCGGGGAACCGCCGCCAGAACCTGCAATCAGGCCAACGCGCGGATTATTCTGGTAAGCTTCCGGAGAGAGGCCCGCATCTGCGATTGCCTGCTCCATAGAAAGGAATGCATAAATGGATGCGTCGCTCATAAAGCGCACAACTTTGCGGTCAATGAGGCCAGTGGTATCCAGTTTTACGTTGCCCCAGACGTGGCTACGCATGCCGGAATCCTTCAGCTCCTGAGAGAAAGTGATCCCTGAACGTCCTTCACGCAGAGATGCCAGGACTTCCTGCTGGTTATTACCGATGCTGGAAACAATGCCCAGGCCAGTAATCACTGCACGTTTCATTCAATACCTCTGTAAGTCGCACATAGAGTAAGTTTCGAATGCACAATAGCGTACACTTGTACGCCGAACAAGTCCGATCAGCCATTTAATAGAGAAATTTGCGCAGCCTTACACACATCGCTAAGATCGAGCCACCGCCTGTAAGACGAGTAACTTACGTGAAACACTACTCCATACAACCTGCCAACCTCGAATTTAATGCTGAGGGTACACCTGTTTCCCGAGATTTTGACGATGTCTATTTTTCCAACGATAACGGGCTGGAAGAGACGCGTTATGTTTTTCTGGGAGGTAACCAATTAGAGGTACGCTTTCCTGAGCATCCACATCCTCTGTTTGTGGTAGCAGAGAGCGGCTTCGGCACCGGATTAAACTTCCTGACGCTATGGCAGGCATTTGATCAGTTTCGCGAAGCGCATCCGCAAGCGCAATTACAACGCTTACATTTCATTAGTTTTGAGAAATTTCCCCTCACCCGTGCGGATTTAGCCTTAGCGCATCAACACTGGCCGGAACTGGCTCCGTGGGCAGAACAACTTCAGGCGCAGTGGCCAATGCCCTTGCCCGGTTGCCATCGTTTATTGCTCGATGAAGGCCGCGTGACGCTGGATTTATGGTTTGGCGATATTAACGAACTGACCAGCCAACTGGACGATTCGCTAAATCAAAAAGTAGATGCCTGGTTTCTGGACGGCTTTGCGCCAGCTAAAAACCCGGATATGTGGACGCAAAATCTGTTTAACGCCATGGCAAGGTTGGCGCGTCCGGGCGGCACGCTGGCGACATTTACGTCTGCCGGTTTTGTCCGCCGCGGTTTGCAGGACGCCGGATTCACGATGCAAAAACGTAAGGGCTTTGGGCGCAAACGGGAAATGCTTTGTGGGGTGATGGAACAGACATTACCACTCCCCTGCTCCACGCCGTGGTTTAATCGTACGGGCAGCAGCAAACGGGAAGCGGCGATTATCGGCGGTGGTATTGCCAGCGCGTTGTTGTCGCTGGCGCTATTACGGCGCGGCTGGCAGGTAACGCTTTATTGCGCGGATGAGGCCCCCGCACTGGGTGCTTCCGGCAATCGCCAGGGGGCGCTGTATCCGTTATTAAGCAAACACGATGAGGCGCTAAACCGCTTTTTCTCTAATGCGTTTACTTTTGCTCGTCGGTTTTACGACCAATTACCCGTTAAATTTGATCATGACTGGTGCGGCGTCACGCAGTTAGGCTGGGATGAGAAAAGCCAGCATAAAATCGCACAGATGTTGTCAATGGATTTACCCGCAGAACTGGCTGTAGCCGTTGAGGCAAATGCGGTTGAACAAATTACGGGCGTTGCGACAAATTGCAGCGGCATTACTTATCCGCAAGGTGGTTGGCTGTGCCCAGCAGAACTGACCCGTAATGTGCTGGAACTGGCGCAACAGCAGGGTTTGCAGATTTATTATCAATATCAGTTACAGAATTTATCCCGTAAGGATGACTGTTGGTTGTTGAATTTTGCAGGAGATCAGCAAGCAACACACAGCGTAGTGGTACTGGCGAACGGGCATCAAATCAGCCGTTTCAGCCAAACGTCGACTCTCCCGGTGTATTCGGTTGCCGGGCAGGTCAGCCATATTCCGACAACGCCGGAATTGGCAGAGCTGAAGCAGGTGCTGTGCTATGACGGTTATCTCACGCCACAAAATCCGGCGAATCAACATCATTGTATTGGTGCCAGTTATCATCGCGGCAGCGAAGATACGGCGTACAGTGAGGACGATCAGCAGCAGAATCGCCAGCGGTTGATTGATTGTTTCCCGCAGGCACAGTGGGCAAAAGAGGTTGATGTCAGTGATAAAGAGGCGCGCTGCGGTGTGCGTTGTGCCACCCGCGATCATCTGCCAATGGTAGGCAATGTTCCCGATTATGAGGCAACACTCGTGGAATATGCGTCGTTGGCGGAGCAGAAAGATGAGGCGGTAAGCGCGCCGGTTTTTGACGATCTCTTTATGTTTGCGGCTTTAGGTTCTCGCGGTTTGTGTTCTGCCCCGCTGTGTGCCGAGATTCTGGCGGCGCAGATGAGCGACGAACCGATTCCGATGGATGCCAGTACGCTGGCGGCGTTAAACCCGAATCGGTTATGGGTGCGGAAATTGTTGAAGGGTAAAGCGGTTAAGGCGGGGTAATCTGCTCTCGCAGTGTTTGCCGGATGCGGCGTGAACGCCTTATCCGACCTACGTGTGACGTGTAGGCCTGATAAGACGCGATAAGCGTCGCATCAGGCATGGTGCTCCAGACGCCGCAACTTACTGCTGTGACGCCTGCTGAAACAGGTTTTCCCACATATCGGTCACCAGCGCCTGGTCACGCGGCGACAATTCACCAGCACCAATGGCTTTTTCCAGACTCTGGCTAACGGTCGTATGCACCGCCTGAGCGGAGTGGTCATCACCACTTTCCAGTTCTGCGATGGCTAATGTCAGGTGGCCACGCAAATACCCACTGGCAAACAACTCATCATCACTGGCATGGTCAACCATACCGTCGATTAATGCCAGAATGCGTGATTCAAACTCCGCGATCATCTTCTTTCCTCATTGTAAAACGTGGCGCTGGCTTCAGTTGAGCGCTTCCGGCCACGGGAACTGTTCCGCCGTAAGTTCCGGCGTGTGATAATAATTTTGTAGTGCTTTAATGAAGCGTGCCGGACGCTCGGGAATGCCATTTGTCAGATAATCCATCACCTGCGCATGTACTCGCCGTTGAAACACCACGCGGTCCGGTTCGAAGTCGCCTTCCAGATTGTCGCAACTGACGTTAAACGGGTATCCCGCCGCCACGCAGAACAACCAGTCGAGCGCCTGCGGCTTCACTTCAACATCTTCAAACTGGCTTTGCGTTTGGGCATCGCGTCCGTCCGGGCAATACCAGTAGCCGAAATCAACCAGCTCACGGCGCGCTTTCCCGGCAATACACCAGTGCGAAATCTCATGAATTGCGCTGGCATAAAAGCCATGAGCAAAGACGATTCGGTTATACGGTACTTCCGCATCAGCAGGAAGATAGATCGGTTCGTCGTCGCCTTTAATCAGACGGGTATTAAAATCATCGGCAAAGCAGCTATTAAAAATTTCAATCAACTGCTCATAGTGGTGTGTACTGTTCATTAGTTCATCCCCAACCAGTGGAGGATCTCCTGTCCGTGGCTATCGTAAAGTAATTTGGCACTCATCACCGCCGAGACGATAACAATCATCGGGCGGATCAGCTTTTGTCCTTTGCTCAACACCAGTCGTGAACCCATGCGCGCGCCGAGGAACTGCCCCACCAGCATCACAAAGCCCGTCGCCCAAATCACTTTGCCGCCGAGAATAAACAGCAGTAAACCGCCGATATTTGACGTTGCGTTGAGTAATTTGGCGTGAGCCGTGGCTTTGGCGAGGTTGAATCCGCACAGCGTAACAAAGGCCAGCGCGTAAAACGATCCGGCTGCCGGACCAAAGAATCCGTCATAAAAACCGACGCAGCCACCGGCAATTAACGCGAAGGGTAAACCGTACATCCGGCGCTGGCGATCTTCTTCACCCAGCTTTGGCATCAGCAAGAAATAGAGGCCGATACAAATCACCAGAATGGGCAAAATCTGCCGTAAGACATCAGCCTGAACGTATTGCACCAGCAGTGCGCCGCTCATTGAGCCGACAAAGGTCATGGCGATATTGAGTTTCTGATCGCTTAAACTAACCACTTTGCGGCGAATAAAGTAGATAGTGGCGGAAATAGAGCCGCCGCAAGCTTGCAGTTTATTGGTTGCCAGCGCATTAGCGGGAGACATCCCTGCCGCCATCAATGCCGGAATCGTGAGTAACCCACCACCACCGGCAATCGAGTCGATAAATCCCGCCAGCATGGCGACAAAAAAGAGAACTCCCAGCAACAGCGGGGAAACCATAAACAGGCTATTAAACGTTTCCATTAGATCACGTGCTCATCCAGTAGCGCCTGGCAGGAAGGCGGCAACGGAGGCGGTGTCTTCTTCTCAGGCTTTGTTGTTCCCGGTTTTGGAGGTTCAAACCAGCTTTGCAGTTCTGCCCCGCAACCATCGCCTGGTGGCGGTAAAGGTTGATCTTCACACTCCAGACTATCGGCAGGGCAACGTAATCGTACATGCATATGCGCGCGATGCTGGAACCAGGGTCGCACTTTGCGCAACCAGTCGCGATCGGTGCCCGCATCAAGGCAAAGTTGTTGTTTAATCGCCGGATTAACAAAAATGCGCGTGACGTCTTTGTCCTGGGCGGCGAGTTTGATCAAGCTGAAAATTTCTGGCTTCCACAGCGTGGAGACAACGTGTTTACCGTCGCGGGAAACTAAGTCCAGTGCTTGCGGGCGCAAGAGCTGCGCGGAGGTCCAGCGAGTTTTCGGCAGTTGCAGAAAGATATCGACATCCAGTCCGGTCTGGTGGCTGGCATGACCGCCGTTGAAACGCCCACCAGCGGGCATCCCCATATCGCCAATCAGCACCGTACCCATGCCCAGATTGCTCACCTGGCTACTCAGACGCTGGATAAACATCACCAGATCCGGGTGACCGAAATAGCGACGCTGATCGGTACGCATGACCTGATAATGTTCGGACTGTATCGGCAGCGTGTCAGCGCCGACGATACAGCCATTAGAAAAACTGCCTATCGATTGTGCGCTACCCGGCACAGGTTGGGTTATTTTTTGCCACGGCGTCGCTGCCAGGCTGGCGCTACTGGCAAGCAGAGCCAGCAGCGCAATCGCGGTTTTGTTCATTTTTTACCAGCGTGGAATATCAGTCTTCACATCGGCATTTTGCGCCCGCTGCCGTAACAGGTGATCCATTAAAACGATCGCCAGCATCGCTTCTGCGATCGGCACTGCGCGGATCCCGACACAGGGATCGTGACGGCCTTTGGTGATCATCTCAACTTCTTCGCCAAAGCGGTTAATGGTGCGCCCCGGCACGGTAATGCTGGAGGTCGGTTTCAGCGCCATATGGGCAATGATTTGCTGCCCGCTGCTGATACCGCCGAGAATGCCGCCCGCATGGTTGCTCTGGAAACCGTCTTTGGTGATTTCGTCGCGGTTCTGGCTGCCGCGCAGCGCCACTACGTCAAAACCGTCGCCAATTTCCACGCCTTTCACCGCGTTGATGCTCATCAGCGCATGGGCGATGTCAGCATCCAGGCGGTCAAAGACCGGCTCGCCAAGTCCGGCAGGAACGCCACTGGCAACAACGGTGACTTTAGCGCCGATGGAGTCGCCCTCTTTTTTCAGCGCGCGCATCAGTTCATCTAACGCGTCGATTTTGTCCGGGTCCGGGCAGAAGAACGGATTTTGTTCAACCTGCGACCAGTCTTTGATTTCCAGCGGAATGTCGCCCATCTGGGTCAGGCAGCCGCGGATTTCAATACCAAATTTCTCGGCGAGATATTTTTTGGCAATCGCCCCTGCCGCCACGCGCATGGCGGTTTCGCGGGCGGAAGAACGTCCACCGCCGCGATAATCGCGCAGACCGTATTTTTGTTCGTAGGTGTAATCGGCATGGCCTGGACGGAAAACGTCTTTAATTGCGCTGTAATCCTGAGAACGCTGGTCGGTATTTTCGATCAACAAGCCAATGCTGGTGCCAGTAGTAACACCTTCAAAAACACCGGAGAGTATTTTGACCTGATCCGGCTCGCGGCGCTGGGTGGTATAGCGCGATGTCCCAGGGCGACGACGGTCGAGGTCATGTTGCAGGTCCGCTTCCGTCAGCGGAATGCCTGGCGGAACACCATCGACGATGCAGCCGAGCGCCAGCCCGTGCGATTCGCCGAAGGTGGTTACGCGAAAGAGTTGTCCAATTGTGTTTCCAGCCATCACGGCTCCGTTATTGTTGTGTTTGCGTGTTTACTTAATCTTTATAAATCGCGAAATGTTCTCGTGCGGCAATAAGCTGCTCTTTGGTGAGCATAAACACACCATCGCCGCCGTTATCAAACTCCAGCCAGGTGAACGGAACATCCGGATATTGTTCCATAAGATGTACCATGCTGTTGCCGACTTCACAAATCAACACGCCATCATCAGCAAGGTAATCTGCCGCGTTACCGAGAATGCGACGCGTCAGTTTCAGGCCGTCGGTGCCAGATGCCAGGCCCAGTTCCGGCTCGTGACGGTATTCGTTTGGCAGGTCGGACATATCTTCCGCATCGACATACGGCGGGTTAGTGACAATCAGGTCGTACTGCACTTTCGGCAAGTCGCGGAACAGATCGGAACGAATCGGAATGACGTTGTGGATCAGACCGTGTTCTTCGATGTTCTGTTCGGCAACCGCCAGCGCGTCGGGAGAGATATCCACCGCGTCGACTTCCGCATCCGGGAAGGCATAAGCACAGGCAATGGCGATGCAGCCGCTACCGGTACACATATCTAAAATATGCTGCGGTTGCTTGCTGATAAGTCCGGCAAATTTATTGTTGATCAGTTCACCAATCGGCGAGCGCGGCACCAGCACACGTTCATCGACGTAAAATTCATGGCCGCAGAACCACGCTTTGTTGGTCAGGTAAGCAACCGGAATGCGTTCGTTGACGCGGCGGATCACGCGTTCAACAATACGGTGTTTTTCGCTGGAGGTCAGACGCGCGGTGCGCATATCTTCCGGAATATCCAGCGGCAGGTAGAGCGACGGCAATACCAGCTGCACGGCTTCATCCCACGGGTTATCGGTGCCGTGACCGTACCAGATATTTGCCGCGCTGAAGCGGCTCACCGACCAGCGCAACATGTCCTGAATGGTTTGCAGCTCATTTACTGCTTCATCAACGAAAATTTTATCCACGTATTCCTCCAGGGCATGATCGCAATAATTTCGGCGGCTAGTTTGCCATGAAGATGACGATAAATCAGCATTCACGCGCGGTGAGTGAGGAAAAATACGTTTAAAACGATCGATTGCGCTACGAGTCGGGTAAACTGTAGGAAAATTAGAAATAGAGACAGATAAATGAAAAAGAAAACAACACTTAGCGAGGAGGACCAGGCTCTGTTTCGCCAGTTGATGGCGGGGACTCGCAAGATTAAGCAGGACACGATTGTCCACCGACCGCAGCGTAAGAAAATCAGCGAAGTGCCGGTGAAACGCTTGATCCAGGAGCAGGCTGATGCCAGCCATTATTTTTCCGATGAGTTTCAGCCGTTATTAAATACCGAAGGCCCAGTGAAATATGTCCGCCCGGATGTGAGTCATTTTGAAGCGAAGAAGTTGCGACGCGGTGATTATTCGCCGGAATTGTTTTTGGATTTACACGGTCTGACGCAGCTACAGGCCAAGCAGGAACTGGGGGCGTTGATTGCCGCCTGCCGCCGTGAACATGTGTTTTGCGCCTGCGTGATGCATGGGCACGGGAAGCATATTTTGAAGCAACAAACACCGCTGTGGCTGGCACAACATCCGCATGTGATGGCCTTTCATCAGGCACCAAAAGAGTATGGTGGTGATGCGGCGTTGCTGGTATTGATTGAAGTGGAAGAGTGGCTGCCGCCGGAGTTACCCTGAGAAGTTTAGCGCGTTGCGCCATGTACGGGGAATGGCAGGGTCAAATGACCCTGCCTTGTGAAAAAGACGCACTAGTACATATTCAGTATGTAAGTGAACCGGCAGGTGGCATCTATTGGCTGTTGCGCCGTTGTGTCCACGCGTAGCTTCATATCATGCAGTTGCCTGGACGTGATCGGTTGCGGCTCTGGCGTCACTGTCACTTTGGCATCGTCACAGCCCGAAGTGGAGAAGGTCATCTGCTGTGCGACAAAACGGCAGTAAGCACCACGCTCGTCATATTTACTACCATCACACAGTTTTCCACCTTCCATCAGATAAGTGGGCAGCGTTTGTTCAATCACAGCACCTGTTGATTGCATCCTGACTATTTTGTTATGCACGACCGTATTTTCATTCCAGGAGACATCATAAGGATCTAAAGGTATTGCGCTACAGTCAGAACTGACTTTTGTCGGGCCAATATAGGGAACATTATTACCTGTATATATTGCCTCCGTTGCGTCCTCACTCTTTACATACGAGGAAACTATCCACGGACAACCATGCATATCACCGTCATAGAAAACTGTGACTTTCATTTCCACGCAGGCCCAGGTCGTTTGTGGGGTGCGAGCATCATATTCTTCAAGGCCCGGGCAACGTGAAGTTGGTAATATGGTTCTTGCGTCTTCTAAATGCAGTTCCGGAGCAGTACCTTGACCAGTCCATGATACTAGTGGCACATTCAAAATCGCAACTGACCTGGATTGATATACCCCATATTGCGCGCCTTCTGGTGTGAGGATAGAAAGATTAAACTGAAAACCTGTGAGCACTCCCATTGATCCCGCAGGAATGTATAACGTCGCGATCTTTTTCGCGGCCTGCACTCCTGTGCTGAGGCAAATGAGCAGCAAAAAGTAAAAGACATAACGTAGAATTTTCATTTTAAATATACTCGAAGGTAGCGGTCAGGCTGGCAGTGAATTCACCGATCGTCACATCGCGACCGCTTTTCGCCTGGATCCAGGCCCGGAAATTAATATCATTGTTGCCGTTGGTAAGCGCAAAAGTCGCCCCGGTAGTGTTGTTAATATCCACCCGCTTGCCGTCGAGCGTTTCCATCCCTATCCCCACGCCCTGCGCGGTGGAGGTGTCATCGACTGCCAGAAAACCCGGCTGACCGCTGTCTTCGGTGCCGCTCAGCGTGACTTTGACGTTGTAGCCCGCTGGCCCTTTGCAGTCTTTCAGCTTAAACACAACCGGCAGATGCACAGACTGTCCGGCGACTATCAAATCCCGGTTGCTGACGGTGGGAAAATGGATTTCTGCCAGATTGGCACCATCCACCACCAGCGTGCAGGATTTACTCAGCAGGTTGCCGTAAAAATGCAGGTTGTTATCGACTGCCCGTGCCCCCGTGCTGGCGGTCAGCAGCAGGCCTGCTAACAGCGCATAACCGGGTGAATAAATGTGTGCTGTTTTCATTGGTAATCCACCCGTAAGGTTGCGTAAGCAGAAAAGGTCGTGTCCGTCAGCACCGCATCAGCCGCTTTGACCGGTACCGCCTCCAGCTTTGGCTTCTGGCTAAAATCGGTGGCGTTAATGGAAAGCGGCTCGTTGAGCTTAAAACGCTGACCGTCATGCTGAAGCTCAATTCCGAAGCCCGGTACATCCGTCTCAATAGCAGAGTCGTTGTAGGAGGTGGCAGTCCCCGTCCATGAGAGTGTCATATTCCACTCGGGATCGCGGACATCCGAGTCGCAGCTCATTTCGGGTCGTCGAGTCACAAGTGAGTTCATATGGCACCTCTTTACGCCCATAGTTGCCGTTGATGTCGTCGATAATGAGATCGCGAAATTGCACTTCGATGGTTTGCCCGCCGCTGATGCTACAGGCGGGCGGCGACATCAGCGTACCGTGGAATGTGATGTCATCTTCCGCCGCCAGCACAGCCCCGCAACCAGCGCACAGTAAAAGGAGCAGGAATTTTTTCATTGGTAATCCACCACCATGGTCATCGTGGCGTTAAACTCCGACGGCGTCAGTTGCACCCCGCTCTGTTTTACCGGCACCGCTTTCAGCTGAGGCTGTGTGTTGACATTAAAAGGCGTCCAGTTATTTTCACCAACTGCAAACAGGGAGTTGTCGGCGGCGTTTTCTATCCGCACCCCCAGGCCGGCGATATCCGTGCTGAGAACCGTTTCTCCGTTGATCACGGCGGTATTGCCTTTGAGCTGCATCCGTAAGTCATCGCTGACTTTATTACCGCAGTTGAGGGTGTATTTCGCATCCTGTTGGTAATTGGTACCATCGATCCTGTTGATCACCACATTGCCAAATTCCACCGCGCTTCCCTTCACGGAGCACGGCGGCGGGCCATCGACCAGGATTCGCAGCGTCAGATCCACCTGTTTGATATCGCTGCCAGCAACGGCTAAACCGCTGACACCCCATCCGGCCAGTACCAGTAGCCCCGCGCCCGCTAAAAACTTGTGACTCATAAGTCCCTCCCGGCATCAGCCTTTGCGGCTCTGCTCTTCATCGACCTGGCAACTGTTACCGTTGCAAGTGAAAAAGAGCGGCATCCGAGCGCCATAGTCGTTGACATAGGTCAGTACCGGCACGCTACCCATCTTCACATTCAGCGGTGCAGAGGTTTTCGGCGACATCACTATTGGCGAGAAACCGGCTGCCGGATTGCCATTTTTCTGTGTGCTGGCATTACTGAAAATGACGTAATACGGTGTCGGGTTATTGACGGTAAATTCCTGACCGTTGCGGGTTAAGGTCACTTTATGCTGCCATGGGTTTTGCGTGGTGTTTTTTTCCAGAGCTTTCGGTCGCCAGAAAAGTTTGATACGCGTCTGAAGAGCGATTTGTAGCGTGTTGGATTTGTTCGATTTCGGCGGAATTTCACGCACATTGAAATAAAATATCGATTCACGATCGGCAGGCAATTTGTTGATATCCGGCATTCCCTGCACTTTTACCTGCCCGTTCATCATTGAATCGATGCGTTGCACTGGC
>OGKA01001513.1_pt1 | contig 18167 bp, 16 predicted proteins | sample 1572211 | NCBI WGS metagenome assembly OGKA01 (sample SAMEA2582125, study PRJEB24529) | metagenome | biome: Human gut stool | place: China | collected 2011 | reverse complement strand
GACAGCAGCCTCGGCCTCAGCGCGGGCGTCCTCCGCCTTGGCCCGTGCGGTCTGACGACGGCGGGCGACGGGGCGCAGGGCTTCCTGATACAGTTCGTTTTTGGTACGCATAGTGTCTCCTTATGCCGGGGGTCACTCGGACTTTTTCTTGAGGGTGCGGCGGCGGGCAGCGTTCTTGAGGAAGTCGTTGCCGCTGGGGGTCTCGCGGTCTACCCGGATGTTCCGGCTGGCGCCGGCAGCGGCCACCGGAGTGCGCACATCGTGGATATTGCGCAGACCCTTGGCGTTCCAGGTCTTGAGGATGCTGTTCCAGTACCACAGGTCACGCTTCGGCCCGGCCTGCACAGCGGCCTCCTGCACCATGGCATCGTCGTAGCCGTAGACCTCATACCACCGGGCGATGGCTTTCCGCCCGCCGAGGGTGAGCTCGCTGTCCGGGATGCCCAGCAGGGAAGCAACATACTGTTCCCGGGTCTGGCGGAGAGCCAGCAGCTTGAGGTGGGCGTCGGCCTGTTCGCCGGTCTCCACGCCCTCGGCCCGCCAGACTTTCAGCTCGTGGAGGACGGCGGCCATCGTCCGCTTGCCCCGGCTGGCCACATAGGCCACGCAGAGCATGACGGTCTCGGGGGCAAAGCCCTCCTGTACGTAGAGGTTGACCAGCTTTTCCATCTCGCTGTGAGTCAGCGGGCGGGCAAAGCCGGTCTGAGCGCAGTCGATGAGGCTCGAGATCATGGGGTCGGTGCGGCTTGCGGCGGCGATCTCCGCCCAGGTCATGGGGGCAGGAGCAGAGGGCTCTGCTCCCGGCGCGGCGTTCTCGTCGTAGCGCTCGAGAAGCCCCGCACCGGCCCAGAAGGAGAGGGCGCTTTCGGCAGAGATGCGGCTGCGCAGTTTAAGGTCGGCACAAATTTTTTCGGGGTCGGTGACGCCGGTGGCCAGCACATACAGCGCTACCCGGACGTTGTATTCCTCGGCGATGCCCAGCTTGGAAAAGATGAGCTGCGGCACCGGGATGGTGTCGCCCTTGAGCTCTTTGAGACGGTATATCATTTGCTTTCCCCGCTTTCTGCGTCCTCGTCCTTCGGCGGCGGTGACCAGGGCTCACAGTCCAGGATGGAGGGCCGCTGCTTCCAGAGCGCCAGGTCAGCGCTGTAGGCAGAGGACAGATACTCTGCCGCTGCGGCCCGGCCCTCGTCCGTCAGCGGAAAGACCATCTGCCGGCGCAGGGCGGGGTCGGTGCGGTCCAGCGCCCAGGGGTCGGGCCAGATGTCCACCGTGAGGATGGCTTCCTCTTTCTGTGCGCCTTCGCCGCCGTCCGGGTCAGGCACGCTGCGCTTGCCGGGCGAGAGCAGATAGCGCATCCCGTCTTCGTTGCCGCTGTATTGATTCTTGCACTTGAAATAGTGCAGAAGGGGTACAAAAATCATGACGTCCCTCTCAGTTTTAGACTTGCTGAAATGATAAAAGCGCCAATTCTTGACGAATCAGCGCTCTTTTTGTGGAGCAGGATACGGGACTCGAACCCGCCGCCTACTGCTTGGGAAGCAGTCGCTCTACCGGATGAGCTAACCCTGCGTTTACTCATTTATTGTAGCAAAGGACACGGGTTTTGTCAACCGCTTTTTGGCTCGATTTTGGTCGGTAGCAATTCAACTCTTTAATGCAACAGCAACAGCGTTGAATTGCATATCGCAAATATGCCGTTTCGATAGGCACTATTTTTGAAAATTGCGATAAACAAAAAGACCACCGTTCTGCCCGCAGGAAATAAGGGCAGGACGGTGGTCTTTTGAACGGACTGTGAATTACAGCTCAGCCAGAGCGCGCTTGAGGTTCTGGGCGATCTGGTCAGGGCAGCTGGTGGGACGGGGGCCGCAGGTGGTGCCTTCCATGCGGGCGATGGCGTCCTCAGCCTTCATGCCCTTGAGCAGACGGCTGATGCCCTTCAGGTTGCCGTTGCAGCCGCCGATGACCTCGATGGACTCGATGGTGTGGTCATCGTTCAGCACGATGTGGGTCTCCTTGGAGCAGGTACCCTTGTTGGGGTAGCTGAAAGACTTGCTCATATTCAAACATCCTCTCTTTATATCCGACTGACAGGCGAGCGGACTCGCATAGCATTTTTATTATATACTTGTCAGACGAGGAAGTCAATGTGACCCGGTCACAGAGCGCCGCCCCGGCGCTTGCGGGCCAGTGCCTCGATGCGCGCGATCTGGTCGTCCTCGGTGACGCAGGCACCCACCGGGTGGGGTTTGCCGTGGTTCGCGCCGTGGAAGTCGCTGCCGCCGGTGACGATGAGGTCATGCTTCTTGCAGAGCTCAGCGCACTCGGCCATATCCTCGGGGCTGTTGCGGGGGTGATGCACCTCGATGCCGTCGATGGCCCCTTCAGCCACCAGCTCCCGCAGCAGAGGCATACTCTTGTACACCGTCGGGTGGGCGAACACCACCACGGCCCCAGCGGCCTTTGCCGTGGCCAGCACCTCCCGCACCGGAGGGTAAGTGGGGGAGTGGAGGCACTTGCCCCGCGGCTCCCAGCCGAACAACTCGTGATAAAGCCCGGTGTAGATGCCGTCGCACAGACCCAGCTGCTGCAGCGCCTGCATGATGCCGCTCTTAAAGAGGACGCCGCTGTCCTGCGCATATTCCAGCGCCTGCTCGGTGCGGAACTGGGGGTACAGCGCCTCGATCTCCCGGCAGCTCTGCAGAGCGCACTCGTTGCGGCGCTGGCGCATGATGTCGCAGTGCCGGCGCAGGGCAGGGCAGTCGAGGTCGGGCCAGAAGGTCAGCAGATGGACGCGGTGGCTGCGCTCGAAGTCGTAGCCGGTGAGCTCGGCGGCGGGGATGAGCCGCACGCCGTCCTGCACCGGGTGGTCGTAGGCGTACTGGGCGCTGAGGGTGGTGTCGTGGTCAGAAAGGGCCAGAGTGCTCAGCCCCAGCCGCGCTGCCATCAGGGGCAGGCGGTGGATGGGAACAGAGCCGTCAGAACAGGTGGAATGAGTATGAAGGTCGCCAGCCATAAGTTACTTTCCCTCGATTTTTACAGATTTCTGTGCCTAGTGTACCACAAAAATCATCGGGGAACAAGGGAGCCTTACACGGCTTTGCCGCCCACCGTGAGCGTGGAAGAACGGATGTGGTGGGTGAGAACGACTTCGGTATCCTCGCCGCCCATGACCAGCAGTTCGTCCACCGAGAGGGTGGTGGAGCAGAGGATGGTCTGGAAGGTGATGGTGTCGATGCCCTCAGCCCGCAGCTGACGCAGGGTGGCCAGCGAGGCCCGGAGGGAGGCCGTGAACCGCCCGACGCGGAGGGAGAGGACGTTGTTGTCCCGGATGCTCGTGTAGGAGATGCGCTGGCCGTCCTTGTCGGTGACGACGAGGCCCGGGAAGACCGACTCCTGCACAGAGGCGTCCGCAGAGCTGCCGCCGGAAGAGGAGGGAACCGCAGGGACAGGGTCGGTGGGGAGGGTGATGTCGTTGCCCTCAGGGTCGTAGCGGGTGATGGAGCTGCCCTCAGCAAGGCCGGAGAACTCCTGCTCGATGCCGTTAGCGCCGATGGCCACGTTGTCTTTTCCGGCGGTGGCCGTAATGGTCACTTTGCCCTCGAGGGTGATGTCGGCATCTGCATCGCTTTCGCAGCCAGCACCGATGCCGGCGCCGCCAATAACGATTTTTTCCCCTTCATCTGTACCGCCGCCGACCGCATTGATGGTGGGACTGCCGTTCTCATTGCTCTTGATGGTGATTTGATTGCCATTGTTATCGCTGTTGTTTTCAGCGCCAGCACCGCCGCCTATGGCCGCGCCGCCTGCGCCTCCGGTAGCGTTGACCTTGGTGTTGCCCTCGATGGTCACATTGCTGAGACCATAAATACCACCGCCGATGCCTGCGCCATAAGCGCCGCCCTGCACATTGTCGATTTTGGCATTATCCTTGATGACCACGTTACCGTTGCCGATTTTATCGGGGGAACTAAATGCGCCGCCACCGATGCCTGCCGCACCGTAGCCGCCGGTCGCATTCTCGATTTTTGCATTGCCGGAGATAGTCACATCACCGTCGTAGCCATTGCCGCCGCCAATGCCTGCACCGTAAACCGTGGTGGATGCATTTTTAATAACAGCATCGCCGGTTATCGTAACGGTCGCACCGTTATAATAACCACCGCCGATGCCCGCAGCGCCATCACCGCCTGCGGCAGTGATGGTGCCGCCGCTGATGGTCACATTGCCGCTGCCGTTGCAGCCGCCGCCGATGCCAGCGCCTAAATAACCGCCGGTTGCATTGATCTCGCCGCCGGTGATCTCTACCGTGCCGGTGCCGGAGGAACCACTGCCAATGCCTGCGCCCCAATCGTCACTGGTGGCCGTGATATTGCCGCCAGTGATTTTCACCTGAGCGTCATTGCTGCCAGCGCTGCCGATGCCAGCGCCTTTGAATCCACCGGCAGCCTCCAGACTGCCGTTATTATCTTTGTCCTGAATGGTCAGTTCGCCGCTGGTGTCAGTCTTGTTGTGCTCCAACCCGGCATGGCCAGCGCCGCTCTTCAGCTCGTTGTCGCCATCCAGCTCAATGGTGGTGTCACCTTTGCCGGTAACACTCACAGCGGCTTCGCTCCCTCTGCTGGCGTCGATGTTCACATCTTTGAGCGTGACCTCAACCTTATCGTCCTTATCTTTGGCGTCGATGGTCACGGTGTGGGAAGAAGCGCCTTCCTCACGATTTGTGATGATGGTGTCATGGTCATTTACGGTGGTCTCCTTGTTCTGGGTGACGTTGTTGCCGCTCTCGCCCGCCGAAATCGTAATGTCACCATCTTCGATGTACCATGTCCCTGCAAAGGCCGGGGCGGTAAGGGTGGTGAGCATTGCGGCGGTCAGGACAAGCGCCGCTGCCCGCTGAGAGGCCGGACGGGGTGAATTGTTACCCCCCCCCCGTATTAAGAGGCCGACCCAGAACACGCATGGCAAGTTTACGATAAGAGAGCATACAAAAACCTCCTTTGGATGTTGAAAAAATATGGACATTCGATTGATGCAATTATAGCATTTCTGGGGAAATAAGCAAGCAAATCTGCGTGAAATGCTGATTTTCGTGCGTGAATGACAAAAAAACTATGAAAAACGCCGGGTTTTGCTTTTCTGCACATGGCATGGTATACTGGAAAAGAAAAATCCGCCAACCCGGCGGGAAAAAGGAGAAACGGAAACATGAAAACGAAATTTGGCATCGTGGGCTGTGGTTTCCTCGGCAATATCGTGGCCGATGCGTGGAAGAAGGGCCTGCTGGAAGACTACGAGCTGGTGGGTGTCACCAGCCGCACCTTCGCTTCGGCAGAGAAGACGGCGGCAAGCGTGGGTTGTGCGGCCTGCGCGGACGTGGATGCTCTGCTGGCGCTGGAACCGGAGTACATCGTGGAAGCCGCTTCGGTGGATGCGGTGCGCGCAATGGCCGTTCCGGTGCTGCGCCGGGGCGTGAACCTCGTGGTGCTGTCCATCGGTGCATTCGCCGACCTCGCGTTTTATGAAGAGGTCAAGCAGGCGGCCCGAGAGGGCGGCGCAAAGGTGCATCTGGCCAGCGGCGCCATCGGCGGCTTCGATGTGCTGCAGACCGTCACCCTCATGGCCGAGGCCCTGAAGCTGGACGAGAAGGCCGGCATCGAGACTCACACCGGTGCGAAGGGCTTCCGCAACACCCCCGTCTGGGCCGACCATCTGCTGACCGACACCGAGAAGACTACCGTCTTCACCGGCAGCGCCAAGGAAGCCATCGCAACCTTCCCGCGCCGGGTCAACGTCGCTGTGGCCACCTCGCTGGCCACTACCGGCCCCGACATCACCGGCGTGACCATGCACTCCGTACCCGGTTGGGTGGGCGACGACCACTGCATCACTGCCGAGATCGAGGGCGTGAAGGCCGTGGTGGACATCTGCTCGTCCACCAGCGCCATCGCCGGTTGGAGCGCCGTGGCGCTTCTGCGCAACCTCGCCTCGCCGGTCTGCTTCTATTAAAAAGGAGGGAGTCTCATGTTCAAGAAACTGGTGGCTATCGAGCCGGTCAGCCTCATTCCCACAGCAGAGGAAGCGCTGCATCAGTACGCCGAGCAGGTCGAGCTTTACCGCGATATTCCCGCCGACGACGAAGAAATCGTTCGCCGCATCGGAGACGCCGACGCGGCGCTGTTGAGCTATACCTCCCGCATGGGCAAAAACGTCATCGAGCGCTGCCCGAACCTGCGCTACATCGGGATGTGCTGCAGCCTCTACTCGGAGGAAAGCGCCAATGTGGACATCGCCTTTGCCCGGGAAAAGGGCATCAAGGTGCTGGGCATCCGGGACTACGGCGACCGCGGCGTGGTGGAGTACGTCCTCCACGAGCTGACCGGCCTGCTCCACGGCTTCGGGATGCCGATGCTCCACGACGAGCCCGTGGAAATTTACGGCCTCAAGGTGGGTATCGTGGGTCTGGGCGTTTCGGGCCGGATGATCGCCGATGCACTGACCTTCCTCGGCGCGGACATCTCCTACTACAGCCGCAGCCATAAGCCCGACGCCGAGGCCGCAGGCATGAAGTATAAGCCGTTGGACGCTCTGCTCCGGGAGAGCGAAGTGGTCTTTACCTGTTTGAACAAAAATGTTCTGCTCTTGGGCGAGCCGGAGTTCGAGGCGTTGGGGGAGGGAAAAGTCCTTTTCAATACCTCCATCGGCCCCGGCTTTGACTCCGCCGCGCTGGAAAAGTGGCTGGATAAGCCCGGCACCCACTTCTTCTGTGATACCTACGCCGCCGCAGGCCCCGTCAGCGAGGGCTTCTTCCAGCGGCCCAATGTCCACAGCCCGGGTGTCTCGGCAGGCCGAACCAGGCAGGCTTTCGTTCTACTGAGCAAGAAGGTGCTGGCGAACATCGAGACGGCGCTGGGAGAATAAGCTATAACTTTTGAAAAGCCGCTGCATGGGAGACTGTGCGGCGGCAGACGACAATCCCATGAAGCTCATGAGCATTGCCATGAAGCCCCTGTGCTCTCCGCCGTTCCCGCTGGACTACATCGAGGAAATGACCGCCTTGATGGGCGGCGATGGACGGATGCGGTAAGCCGCAGCCAAAAACGAAAAGGTCGCTGTGCCGGAGAAGTGCTCTGCGGCACAGATGGAAAACTGGAAGAAACTGTGCCGGAGAAGGTATGAAAAAGTACAAAGATAGGGGAGAGTGCTTCGATGGACTATATCAGAGTTACCAAAGAAAACATCGACAGGGAACACATCTGTTGTGCCATGTCCGGCAAACAGAGCCTTGCCAAGAAAGAATGGCTCAAGCAGCGCTTTGAGGAGGGACTTGTTTTTTACCGCAGTGCAGAGCGCGGCAAATGCTTTATCGAGTACATCCCGGCAGAAAACGCATGGGTACCCATTGATGCAGCAGGCTGGCTTTATATCAACTGTCTGTGGGTCTCCGGTTCCTTGAAAGGTCACGGCTATTCCAGCGATCTGCTGGAAGAATGTCTTCGGGATGCCAAGGCGCAGGGCAAAAACGGCGTTTGCATTCTGTGTGCCGAGGGACGCAAACGGGAATTTCTCGCCGACTCCAAGTTTTTGACCCATAAGGGATTCAAGGTCTCAGACATCTCCGATTGCGGCATCAACCTCATGTATCTGCCCCTTGCAGAGAATGCCCGGCCGCCAAAATTTAAGGACTGTGCCAAGCATCCCAAGGTGGAGGAAAACGGCTTTGTCCTCTACTATACCGACCAGTGCCCCTACACCTATTATTGGGTGCCAAAGGTGCAGGAGGCTGCAAAGGAACATGGGATCCCGTTCAAAGCCGTTCACATTACCGAAAAAGAGACGGCCCAGAATGTGCCTGCACCTGTCACAACCTATGCTTTGTTCCAGAATGGTCGGTTCCTGACCCAGAGCATCCAGTCGGACAAGAAATTTTTGAAATTGGCGGCAGAATAATTGAATCAGGCCAGACGCTCAGACGCAGTGCAGCCCATAGAATTGGGGTGCGCTGCGTTTTTTGGAGGATTTTATATGGAAGAAATTGTTGTATATGTTCACGGAAAGGGCGGTTCGGCACAAGAGGCCGAGCATTATAAAGCCCTATTTCCTAATTGTGAAGTAATTGGTTTCGACTACCACGCACAATCTCCATGGGAAGCCACGGAGGAATTTTCCGGATTTTTTACGGCAGTGCGGAAACGCTGCGGGAAGCTCACACTGGTGGCAAATAGCATTGGTGCGTTTTTATCTTTGTCCTCGTTGAATGAGAAATTGGTGGATACCGCTTATTTTATTTCTCCAGTAGTCGATATGGAGCAACTGATTTGCAACATGATGCAATGGGCTGACGTCTCCGAAGCAGAACTTGCAGAGAAACTGGAAATTTCCACAACATTTGGAGAAACACTGTCGTGGAAATATCTCTGCTATGTCCGAGAGCATCCGGTTTCATGGAAAATCCCTACCCGCATTTTGTATGGGGAAAAGGATGCTCTGACCTCCATGGAAACCATAAAAGCCTTTGCGGAAAAGAACAACGCAGAGCTGACCGTTATGCCGGGCGGAGAGCATTGGTTTCATACGAAAGAGCAGATGCAATTTTTAGATAACTGGATAAAGAATAGGAGACCCTGCAATGAAACAGAAAATAAGGACGGCTTCGATTGACAATATCATTTCGTAAGAGATCAGCTTACTGTTTGTGTTGTAGTTGGTTCATTGCAGTTTCAGCTTACAACAAAAAATGAGATAGACAACCCCTCTCGGGGAAGTCTATCTCATTTTTTTCGTTGTGGCTATTTTGCAATGGCCCCTTCATTTTTGCTTGTTTCCGGTGAAAGCTGCGGCGCGGGAATGTTCCATTCAGCGGGCCTTCTTGGGGCCGCTTTCGTCCGGGGTGCTGCCGCTGCCGGAGTTCAGGATCGCCACGAACTGCTGCAGCTGCTTGAGGGAGCTGACACCCAGTTTGTCGTAGATGTTCTTGTTGTGGAAGCGCAGGGTGCTGTCCTTGATGTCCAGCTGCTGCGCGATCTCCCGGGTGCGCAGCCCGGCGGCGTAGCCGTCAAAGATGCGGCGTTCGGTCTTGGTCAGGGTGGGGATGCCCGCAACAAAGGTCTGGAAGGCATCGGGCACCGACTCGTTGCGGCACACGTCCGCCAGCCGGGACAGCTCAGTCTGCATCTGCTGGCGTTCCAGCTGCAGCTCGTCCATCCGCCGCCGGGACTCCCGCCGGTCCTCCTCGAACTGCCGGAACGCCGGCGAGAGGATGCGCCGGTGGAAGTTCATGCAGCAGAACACCACGAAAAAGGCGATGAACAGGCCGATGAGCAGCATCTGCAGATTGCCGGAAAAGACCAGTCTCCGGTAGTCTGCCATGGGGATGCACACCGCCAGCCGGTAGGACTGGCTCTCGCTCAGGCGGCACAGCTGGGAGATGCCCGCATAGTCGCTGTCGGGGCCGGTCAACTGGGTCAGCCCGCCGCCCATGCTGCGCAGCACCAGCATGTTCCGGGGGGCATGGTAGTAGCCGCTGGTGGTGCCGCTGCTGAGGGCGGCATCGGCGGCAAGGCCGTCCCCCGCCGGGGCCAGCAGGCAGCTCAGCCGGTCAAAGCCGGTGGGCTGGGCAAAGTTCTGCTTGAAGTAGCTCTCGCTGATCTCAAAGCCGCACAGCCCGTACATCGTGCCGTCCCGCCCCCGCAGGGGCAGCAAAAACAACTGCACCTCCTCCGAGGTGCCGGGCAGCTCGAACCGCTCGGTCAGCGTGTAAGACTGGTACAGCGGGGCGCTGCCGGGGGTCATCCAGCGGTCGTAGTCCGGGAACTGGTCGGTCTGGAACTCCATGCGCCACTTGCGGTGGGGCATTACGCTGTGGTCCTTGCCCACCTCCGCACTGCCCCGGTACAGCAGCAGGGGCACGGTGGGGGTGTCGGCACCGCTTTTCTGCACATACAGCCCGGCGCGGGAATGCTCTGCTCCCTCCATGCGGGTGTTGACGGTGGCATCCAGCAGCACAAAAACACCGGAACAGCCGGTCTGGCGCAGACGGCGGCACAGCGGCTCGATCATTTTCTCCTCCAGCGCGTTCAGCACCTCGGGGGAGTCGTTCAGCTGGGCAAAGGACATCTGCCGCAGAGCAAGCTCCTTGTCCACCTCTGCGCTCATGTCCTCGGACAGGTTCACGCCCATGACCGCCAGCTGGTCAAAATAGCGCTCCATATCGTTCTGGAACACCGAAAACTGGATCTGCAGACTGCGGCTGATGTCCTTTTTGGTGTTGTGCAGGCTGGCAAACAGGAACAGTGCCGCACCAAAGGTCAACACCAGCAGCACCACCAGCAGCAGGCAGGCCCACAGCAGCCGGCTGCTCATGGGGCTTTGGCGGATCTTTTCACGGTGCCGGTCAACAAAGTGCATCAAAGTCCCTCCTTTCCGGCTGAGCGGCAGGCTCAGGCATTGTCACACAGCAGCTGCCATGTCTCCTCGGCAAGGGCTTCCAACGTTTCGCCGCCCGCAAGGCGCTGGGGGTAGTCCTTCTGGCGCTGGCGCAGGCTGTCGTACAAGGTTTTGGCCTTGGCGTGGTACCCCACGATGCCCGGTTCGGACAGGGGGGTGTTCTGGATGCGCATTTCGTTGTAGACGTCGTACAGCCGCTGATAGCTCTGCTGCTCAAAGGGATAGTCCGCAATGGCGTCAAAGGCGGCGCTGGACACCGGCATGTAGCCGGTATCGGCGGCAAATTCCAGATTGCGCTGCTGTTCGGTGAGCCAGCGCAGGAACACGGCGGCGGCTTCGGCTTTCTGGTCGGTGGTCTTAAAGGCGCACAGGCCCACACCGGCCTGCGGCATCAGGGGCGTGGCGGTGCCTGCGGCGTGGGGCAGGGGAGCCAGCAGCAGGTCGGTGGGCTCGGTGGTGTTGTCCGGGTAGGTGACGAAATCATTGTAGTAAAGGATGGCCGCAGAGCTGCCAAGACCCGCCAGCGTCTCGCCGGTCATCACCTGCGTGTTGGAGTACAGGTCCGAGATCAGAATATCGCCCTGCACCAGCGCCCGGGCAAACTCCATCCACGAAGCGCGGAAGGTCTCGTTGGTCAAATCGTACCAGCTGCCCTTGTACAGTTCGCCGCTGCCCTGCTCCAGCGCGTTCAGCTCCACCAGACGCAGGGGGTAATCCAGCGCGCAGAAGGGCTTGCCCTGCGACCACTGCCGGTAGGCACCCGCCATTTCAAAAAAGCCGTCCCATGTGGCAAGGGTGGAAAGCTGCGCCCCGGTGTCCGCCGCAAACCGGGCGTACTGGGAGCCGTTCAAAAAGATGAGCTGGGTGGATTTGGACACCGGGAACACCACCTGCTTCCCCTCAATGATGCCGTCCTGCACAAAGCCGGGCACATAGGCCGCCATATCCTCGGCGGTGAACCAGTCGTTCCAGTCCACAAGGTTCTCAATGCCCAGAGCGCTGGCGTCCGCGGAATGGGCCGAGAACAGGTCCGGCAGGTCCAGCGCACCGGGCTTGCCGGCCTTGGCATCCTGCAGCTGGCCGCCGATGGCGGCGCTGTTGGTCATGTTGGTCACGTTGAGCAGGATGCCCTTCTCTCTGCCCACCGTGTCGTTGAACTCGGTCAGCAGGCGGTTCATGGGCGAGTCTGCCTGTTCGCCGTACACATGCCAGATGCTGAGCATGGTGGGGTCCTTGGGCGAGAGCAGGGTCTTGCTGCCGCCGCAGCCCGCAAGCGCCAGACCGGGGACGAGAGCCGCAAGCTTTAAAAATGTCCTTCGTTCCATTTTTCATGATTCCTTTCCGCACATTGCAGCCAGAGGGGGAAAACCGGCACAGGCAGGGCTGCAGCTGCCTGTTTTGGTGGGAAACTCCCCCAAAATCCCCCCAATTTTGGGCTTTTTGGGGGGATTTTTTGAGGGGGAAGCCCCAAAACCCCAAAAATTTTTTTGGAATTGCCCCCCAAAAACGGCTTTTCTGAGGGGGCAATTTTTTCCCGGGTATGGTACAGTACAACCAGAAAAAGTCCTGCGCCGGTGCAGAAAGCCTGTCACTGTGTACAAAACGCGTCAACAGGCATCTGCGGATTCTATTCATAAGGATAGCATAAGATGGCCCGGACTGCAAGTACCGAGAACCCCCGCCCCACAAAGCCCCCCGGAAAAAAACAGGGGGGACCAACAGAAAGGAGCACCCCATGAAAAAGATGAACAGACGCGAATTCCTCACCCTCTCCGGCGCAGCCGTTGTGGCGCTCTCGCTGGCCGCCTGCGGCGGCGGGTCCTCCGCACCCGCAGTGCCCACCGGCAAGGAAGCTGAGCTGGTGGCAGCTATCAACAAGGTCTGGAAGGAAAAGTTTGTTGCAGGTCAGGTTGACCATGAGCAGCTGACCCTCAATCAGGATGCGGTGGATGCCATAAGGTGCTACGGACGTGTTTTTGAAGAGGTCAACGAGACACCGCATAAGCTGACATCCAGTGACTTTGGGATTGTTTTAAGGGAAAGCGGTGGGCTTGCGGAGAAACTGAAAAAGTATGGCGGCGAGGACAGTTTGGCAGGAGCTGCCGGCATCTCCGAACCGTCTACCGAGAAGGTGGTGGCTCTGGAAGATGAGTATTCTTGCGAGGATACTGCCGTTCGGGTTTTTGTAGATAAACTGCTGAACAATTCTAATAGCGCCAAGGCAGAGTTCATCAGCATCTACTGCCCGGTGGTTCAGGGCAAGACCTACATGACCGCTGTTGTGTTCTGGAACAAAACGGCATAAGATAACAAGACATCCCCCTGTTTGCCCCGGGCACACTCCCCCTGTGTCCGGGGCTTTATAGAAAGGAGCACCCCCATGAAACACAAATGTTTTGCTGCTGTGGTTCTGGCGGCGGCTCTCTGGCTGACCGGCTGCGGCGGCGCAGCTGCCCCCGCAGCCCCCGCAGGCTCCGGCGCAGCTTCCCAAAGCGCCGCAGCCGCAGCGGTGCAGACGGCCCAGAAGGAGCGCATCACCGACCAGTACACGCTGGAAAAGAACGTTTCGGGCGTGTGGGAGGCGGACACGGGGCAGTACATTTCCGTCCATGTGTCCGTCCATGTGCCGCAGCTGGAATGCGACAGCCCGGATGCCGCCTCCATCAACGATGAGCTGAACGACATCTATGCGGCACATTTCCGGGAATATGAGGCCTACGAGGAGGCCGGACAGCCGGGCAGTGAGTACCCGCAGATCGGTGTGAACTGGGATGCCTACTGGTACGGCGACTGCGTCAGTCTGGTGATGCGTGACCGCTATGGCGGCACCGCCCCGTGGTTTTACAGCGGCTGGTGCTTCGATTTTGCCACCGGCCAGCAGATCACCACAGCCGAGATGCTGCAGCGTATGGGTCTGGACCCGGACACCGTGCAGCAGCAGATGCAGCGGCAGGCCATGCAGACCTTTGACCGGGAGATGGCGCAGGGCGCATATTACGAGAGTTGGCGTCTCGACGGAGAACTGTCGCAAATGCGGATGGACACGCTGGAATACAATGAACTGGAAAACCTTTGCCTGCTTTTGCCGGAGCAAAATCAGCTGGTGATTCGGGGCAGATACAGCTCCGCGTCCGAAGAGAGATGGCAGCAGCTGGATATGGAGATCCCGCTGCAGACCGCTGCCCAGCCGCAGGCGCAGCCGGTGCTGACTGACACCTTCGACGGCGTGCAGGTGCAGCTGAAGGGAACGCAGGCCACCATCACCGTGAACCCTGCACCCAAGACCGCCACCTGGAACACCGAGCTCAACCTCCGGCTGGAGCAGGCGCACACCTACCCGATCCTTGGCTCTTACAATGAATATGTGGACGTGTGCATCGGGCAGCAGACCGACTCGGTCTTCCACCCGGTGGTCTATCTGCTCACCAAAGACGGCGTGGTGGAGTATGTAGATGTGCTGCGCTGCCTTCTGTTCGGAAACGCCATGATCTGTCAGGACCCCATCTACATTGCCAACAACGGCGTGTCGCTGGAGCGCAGCGGCAATAGCAAGGTGAACCTGCGCCGGAAGGATGGCTCTGTGTTGGAGCTGGCTGACCTGTCGTCAGAGTGGAGCGTGCAGGATATCCCTTATTCCATCACCGGCTCCTTCAACTGCACCAACGGAAACTGGCTGGAGCTTAGCAGCGACGGCAGCGTTCAGTTGGGCGTGCAGAACAACAGCCGCATCGATCAGGGCGACGCCGCGTATCTGGGCGTGGTGCCGGAGGGCATGGTGCTGGCCATCTTTACCGACACGGGGCTCGACTTTGTGGCGGCGTTCAAGATGGACCTGTACGACAACCTGACCATGACCATGATCGACGGGCAGAACCCCTTTGCCGAGGGGGAGACCCAGCTGCAAATGACCCACAGCTACGACTGAGAATACAGGAGAACGACCATGAAACACAAACGCCTTACCGCGCTGGTGCTGGCTGCCGCGCTGGTGCTGGCCGGGTGCGGCGGCACAAAAAGCAGCTCCGGCTCCGCTGCCGCCAGCCAGAGCACCGGCAGCAGCCAGAATGCCCCGGCGATTGCCGTTCAAAAGGAACGTATCACGGAGCAATTCACGCTGGAAAAAACCGTCCGGAGCGAGTGGGGCAGCGCAGAGAAGCTGACCATCCATGTGCCGCAGCTTGTGTGCGACAGCCCGGATGCTGAATATATCAATAATGAGCTTGCCGCCATGTATGCGGCGGAATATCGGGATTATGAAAGCTACCCGCAGGCTGAGGTGTCGCAGGACGAATGGTGCCCGCAGACCTACATCGATTGGGACGCCTACTGGTACGGCGACTGCGTAAGCCTTGTGGTGAGAAGCTACTACGGCGGTACAGACCCCATCTATTCTCAGGGCTGGTGCTTCGATTTTGCCGCCGGGCACAAGCTTTCGGTCACCGAGCTGCTCATGCGCATGGGACTGGACCCGGACGAGACGCAGCTTGCAGTGTACCGCGCCGCCATACAGACCTTTGACCGCAACATGGTGCAGCAGGAATATTACGATTCCCTGCGGGAAAGCGGCATGCTTTCCGGGATGCGCGCCGATACCCTGCGGGACAACGGGCTGGAAAACCTGACCGTGCTGCTGAAAAACGAAAATACCGTCACCCTTGTTGCCGGATACCACACTACCGCCGGCAGCGGCTGGCGGCCGCTGGAGGTGGAGCTTCCGCTGCCCCCCGCCGCCCCTGCCAAAACGCCGGTGCTTACCGATACCTACGGAAGCGTTTCGGTGCTGCTGGACGGCGACATCCGCACCGTTACCATCAAACGCACCCCCGAGACCATCGCATGGGCAGAGGATTATGATATCCGTCTGGACGGCGATGTCACCCTGCCCATCCGCAACGCCTATCATAATTATGTAGATGTGTGCATCGGCGAGCTGGGCGCGTCCTTCCACCCCGTGGTCTACCTGCTTACCGAGGACGGTTTTGTGGAGTACGTGGATGTGCTGCGCTGCCTGCTGTATGGGCAGAGCCTGCTCTGTGCCGACCCCATCTATATTGCCAACAACGGCACTGCGCTGGCGCTGCGGGACGCCGAGGTCAGCCTGCTGTGTGCAGACGGTACGGAAACAGAGCTTGCCCCCCTGACCGCTGAGTGGAACAGCCCGCAGCAGGTAGATTCCACCGGCAGCTTCAGCCTTGGGGAAGGGGAGAACTGGTGCTGGCTGGACCTGAATTCAGGCGGCAGCTGCCAGCTGGCTACCCACAACAACCGCTATTTCTATCAGGGTGCTGTCACCTATCTGGGCGCTACCCCGGACGGCACCGCGCTGGGCTTCTCTCTTGTCCGCGACACCGAAAACGGCCCGGAATGGGTTGCGTTCAGCGCTGCATTGAAGCTTGATTATAGCATTGATTGCCTGATCCTTACCCCCCTGAGCGGGCAGAACCCCTTGACGAACGAAACGGTCCCGCTGGTGCTGACCCACAGCTACGGCTGATAAACGCGCAGGAGGTGCAAGATGATGAAACACCTGGCACTATGCGGCGCGCTGGCGGTTTTGCTGGCGGCGCTGCTGGCAGGCTGCGGGGCAAAGACCGCAGCCTCTGCCCGCCCGGCTGGCAGCCGGGAACTGAAATCGACCCCGCCGGATTCCATGCACGCCACCGCGGCGATCACCGAGCAGTACACTCTTGAAAAGGTAGTGCAGGCAGAGAACGGCGGCACCGTCCGGCTGAACATCCACCTGCCCCGGCTGGAGTGCGACAGCGCCGACGCCGCCCGCATCAACGCCGAGATCACCCGCTACTACGAAAACGATGTGCTGGACTATGCGGACAGCCCGGCGGCGGCCGACCCGGCCGTGTGGGATTTTAGCATTGAAATGAACTGGGAAGCAAGCTGGTATGACGATTGTGTCAGCCTTGTGGTCAGCAGCAGCTACGGCGGTACCGATGCGCCCTTCCACAATGGCTGGTGCTTCGATTTTGCCAGCGGAAACCAGCTGACCGCCACCCAGATGCTGCAGCGCATGGGGGCAGACCCCGTTGCGCTGGAAGAGGCGCTTTACCGCGACGTGAAGCGCCGGGATGAGCTGGACCGTCAAGCCGCCATCGAGAGAGGACTGCTGCCCACCGGCAGCCTGAAAGAGGGAAACACCGCATGGTGGACTTCGCTGGACGAGCTGCCTTTTTCACTGGACGGTAAGGGAAACATTTCCTTCGTGGTCCACAGGCTCAGCGCGTCCGAGGAAGAGTTTGTGAACGATGCCCCAACCATCCCACTGGATGCACAGCCGCTGCCACCGGACTGGGAGTGGCAGGTGCTGGCTGAGTGGATGGCAGTCACGGCGGTGACGCAGGGTGAAAGCTATGCCCCCGCCGACCGCAACGAAAGCTGCACCCTGCGGCTGGAAAAGGCCGAGATCACCGGCACGGTGACCGTCTCCTTCATCCGGGAAACATACGTCAGCCCGCAGATCCAGTCCGCTGCCGAGACCCGCACCGGTGAACTGAACGCCGGAGCTGTGACCGGCTGGGATGGGGAAAAAAGTCAGGGCTGGAACCTGACAAGCCTCAGCGAGGACGGCAGAAGCCGCTGGATCATCTCCATGATGGAGGACGGCGCTTTGCTGATGCGCTCTACCGGCCCGAAAAAGGGCAGCACCGTGTGGTATCTGTTCCGGCGCACCAGCGCGTGGGACGACATCGGCTTCAGTGCCATTCCCCGCAGGCTGTGGGGAACATACCGCGCCGGAGACGAGTCCGCAAAGGGTATCCGCTGGATGACCTTCCTGCCGGACGGCAGCTGCTGTATGAGCGTGGAATGGGATGGGTGGAGCGGCATTCTGACCGGCACCGCAGAGGGAACGCAGGGCCGCACCGAGGACGGCACCGAGCTGCATTTTACATTGACCGATCAGAACGGCAAGCCCTGCGAGTTCTGGGCCATTCTGCTGAACGATGACGGCAGCCCCAGCGGCTGCAGCCTGAAATACCGCGCCGGAGAAGTGCTGTTTGACCGGGATACGCGTCCCATTTACTGGAAAAACGACTCCCCGAATCTAACCCCTGTACCGTGATCGAAACCGAACGCAATGCGATGACAAAGCGTTGTCGCTTACACCAAACAAATAACAGGAGGAAATTACTATGGGTCTTATCAAAGCAGGTATGGGCGCACTGGGCGGAACCCTTGCAGACCAGTGGAAGGAATTTTTCTACTGCGATTCTCTGGACAAGGATGTGCTGATGGTCAAGGGCCAGAAGCGCACCTCCCGCCGCAGCTCCAACAACGGCGAGGACAACATCATCACCAACGGCAGCGGCATCGCCGTGGCAGACGGACAGTGCATGCTCATCGTGGAGCAGGGCCGCGTGGTGGAGGTGTGCGCTGAGCCGGGCGAGTTCACCTTCGATGCTTCTACCGAGCCAAGCGTTTTTGCCGGCAACTTCGGCGACAGTCTGGCGGAAACATTCCAGACCGTGGCCAAGCGCTTTACTTACGGCGGCGACACTGGAAAGGATCAGCGCGTGTACTACATCAACACCAAGGAGCTGGGCGAGATCCTGTACGGCACCGCCACTCCCATCCCCTTCCGGGTGGTGGTCAGCGAGGAGCGGGGCTACAAGCTCTCGGTGAACCTGCGGTGCAACGGCAGCTTCACCTGCCGCATCTGCGACCCGCTGCTGTTCTACACCAACGTGTGCAGCAACGTCTCCACC
>OGKA01001509.1_pt1 | contig 18230 bp, 17 predicted proteins | sample 1572211 | NCBI WGS metagenome assembly OGKA01 (sample SAMEA2582125, study PRJEB24529) | metagenome | biome: Human gut stool | place: China | collected 2011 | reverse complement strand
CAGCCATTCATCCGCACCCCCCATCTGGATGCTATGGCAAGCGAGGGTATGCGCTTCACACAGGCATACGCAGGAAGTCCCGTCAGTGCTCCTTCCCGAGCTTCATTTATGACAGGGCAGCATACAGGACATTGCGAAGTACGGGGCAACAAGGAATATTGGACGAACGCCCCCACAGTAATGTATGGCAACAACAAGGAGTATGCAGTAGTCGGTCAGCATCCTTATGACCCCGATCACGTTATCCTGCCCGAGATAATGAAAGAGAACGGATATACCACCGGTATGTTCGGCAAATGGGCGGGAGGTTATGAAGGTTCCTGCTCCACTCCGGACAAACGCGGGATAGACGAATATTTCGGCTACATCTGTCAGTTCCAGGCCCACCTTTACTATCCTAATTTCCTCAATCGCTACAGCAAGGCATTAGGCGACACAGGCGTAGTACGTGTCATTATGGACGAGAACATCAAGTATCCGATGTACGGTGCCGATTATCAAAAACGCCCGCAATATTCGGCGGATATGATTCACCAGAAAGCAATGGAATGGCTGGATGAGCAGGACGGCAAACAACCGTTCTTCTGAGTGCTGACTTATACCCTGCCCCATGCGGAACTGGTTCAGCCGGAAGACTCTATCTTAAATGAATATAAAGAGAAATTCAATCCTGACAAGAGCTACAAAGGCAGCGAAGGATCGCGATACAACGCGATCACGCATGTACACGCACAATTTGCAGGAATGATTACGCGACTGGACTACTACGTCGGAGAAGTACTGAAAAAGCTGAAAGAGAAAGGACTGGACGAGAATACACTGGTCATTTTCTCCAGCGACAACGGCCCTCACGAAGAAGGCGGAGCTGATCCTACATTCTTCGGCAGAGACGGTAAACTGCGTGGCTTGAAACGCCAATGCTATGAAGGAGGTATCCGTATCCCATTTATCGCCCGCTGGCCGGGACGTGTACCTGCAGGTACAGTGAACGACCACATCTGCGCTTTCTACGACCTGATGCCTACTTTCTGCGAGATCATCGGCGAAAAGAATTACGTAAAGAAATATGCGAACAAAGACAAAGAAGTAGATTACTTCGACGGCATTTCCTTCGCCCCGACATTACTGGGAAAGAAAAAGCAGAAGGAACATGACTTCCTTTACTGGGAATTTAATGAAACAAATCAGATTGGCGTACGCATGGGAGACTGGAAGATGGTAGTAAAGAAAGGGATACCTTTCCTTTATAATCTGGCAACGGACATTCATGAAGACAACAATGTGGCCGACCAGCATCCGGAGATTGTAGAAAAAATGAAGGCAGTTATCTTTGCACAGCACACGCCTAACCCAAACTTCTCCGTTACACTACCGGAGAAGAAATAAGGTAATAAAAGTTTATCATTTAGGCACAGATTTCGCGGATTACACGGTTTTCAGAGTTGAGTAATTAAAAAACGTGTAGTTCCGCGAAATCCGTGCCTGACTGTTATCAATAGCCGAATAATCCGCTATTGATCCGAGAATTTCCGTGCGGATTCTTTTTCTTCCTCCTGTCTCTTCCTATACCGGATATACCGCAGTGACCACTCATGCATTTTCTTCAGAAACTCCTCTTCTGTGAGCGTATCATAGTAATAATTAAATATACGCTCGTAATAGTTCAAACACTTATCATCCCTTTTTTTAGCATTTCGTAAGTTCCCTTACTCATGCCTATAGCTTGACACATGGCTGAAATACCCACTTTCTCGCATTTAAGTACCTCTTCGATAAAAAGGCCGAATGCAAAATGATGATACTCTTTTTTCATTTTTTCTTGTTTTAAACGTTAATAATAATTTAGTTGTTATAAAAATATTCACATTAGTTCGGATATGTCCGAACTGCCGTTATATCATTTTGTCCTAATTTTGCGCTGCGTTTCAAAAACAGAACCGCATTATTAAAAGAATTAACGATAAATGTTATGACAAACAATTTCAGAATGTCTTATTTCATGCCCCCGATTGCTCCCATCAGGAACGAACAAGGACAAACCGTTACACCCGCCACTCTCACTCCCTTCTGCGAAGTCTCAGTAGAGCAAGTATATCAGATGATCACCTGCAATGAAAATCTCAAAGCACTGACCGAACAGGTGCGCAGCGCCGAAGATATACGAATGGCGAAAACATCCTTGCTGCCATACGTGACTCCGTGCGGCACATTCATCCGCCGGAACAGTAAATTCTTCGCATCTCCTTCCGGACTCGTAGTGGTAGATATAGATAACCTCGACTCCTATCAGAAAGCCGTAGAAATGCGTCGTACACTGTTCGACGATCCTTTTCTCCACCCTGTACTCGCATTTATCAGTCCCAGCAACCGGGGTGTGAAAACATTCGTACCTTACAGCAACCTGTACACAGACGATCAGAGCCGTAATGTAAGAGAGAGTATGAGCTGGGCAATGGAATACGTAGAAATGACCTACGGATCAGAAATGAACAACTCCATCGAAACAGTTCAAAAAGCCGTAGACACCTCCGGCAAAGACATCGTAAGAGCCTGCTTCCTCAGCCATGACCCACAAGCACTATTCAGAGAATATTAAATTATAATCACGAATGATCAAACTTCAATTGTCAATTATCATTTGTCAATTGTCAATTATCAAAAAATGACCGATATTGAATCTTTACGCCTCCTCACCGAAGCAGTCGAAACAGCAGGTGCCGACATTGCACCCACTTACGCCGAGTACGTACAATTAGCATTCGCCATCGCAACGGACTGTGGTGAAGCAGGACGGGAGTTTTTTCATCGCCTGTGCCGGATTTCCGCCAAGTATCAATCCGCCCATGCCGAACGAATGTTTTCCAATGCACTCACGAAACAGCAGGGAGCAATACATCTCGGAACGGCATTTCACCTCGCTGAATCGACAGGAGTAAAAATCTGCAGGGAAGACCGGAAGAAAGTTATGAACAACCGGACGGGTACAGTAGGTACAGAAAGTTCACCGCACAATTTTTCCACACACGCGCACGTATATAATAAAGTAGAAGAAGAAAAGAGTGAATCAGAAGAACTGCTGGAAGGCAGCGACCCGCATCACCCATTACCTACTTTCACCTTAGAAGACTGGCCGAAGCTACTGCTACGCATCATAAGTTATGGTACTACCGTCACTCAAAAAGACGTACTCTTGCTCGGAGCATTGACTGCCCTGGGTGCCACCATGGAACGATACGTGAGATGTCATTATGCCGGCAAATACCAATCGCCCTGCATGCAATCCTTCATTGTAGCTCCGGCAGCCTCGGGCAAGGGAGTACTATCACTCATCCGCCTGCTCGTTATGCCTATCCACGATGATATCCGCCAACAAGTTGAAAAAGAGATGAATGTCTACAAAAAGGCAAAAGTCGCCTACGAAATGATGGGCAAAGAGCGTGCCAAAGCGGAAATCCCCGAAATGCCTTTAAACAGAATGTTCCTCATCTCCGGCAACAATACCGGTACCGGTATCCTTCAAAATATTATGGATAACAACGGAACAGGCCTCATCTGCGAAACCGAGGCGGATACGATCTCTACCGCCATCGGTTCGGAATACGGTCACTGGAGTGAGACGCTTCGCAGAGCATTCGACCATGACTGGTTAGCATACAACCGACGTACCAATCAGGAGTACCGGGAAAACAAGAAAAGTTACCTCTCTCTCCTGCTTTCGGGGACACCCGCACAGGTGAAACCACTCATTCCTTCAGTAGAGAACGGACTTTTTTCACGCCAGCTGTTCTATTATATGCACGGTATCTATCAATGGATCAATCAGTTTGACGAGAACGAAACGGACTTGGAAGCCATCTTCACCTCCATTGGTCTGGAATGGAAAAAGCTCTTGAACTTACTCAAGGAACATGGTCTCCACACACTCCGGCTCACAGATGAACAGAAACAGGAGTTCAATGATCTCTTTTCCGAACTATTCACCCGGTCAACGATTGCCAATGGCAGAGAAATGAACAGTTCCATCGCCCGAATGGCTGTCAACATCTGCCGTATCATGTCAGTAGTGGCCATGCTTCGTGCTCTTGAAAATCCTCAGCCGTATCAATACCAGGCATCTTCTCATCCCCTGCTTACACCGGACAAGGAAATCGCCACTGATAATATCAAAGACGGTATCATTACCCGTTGGGATATGACGATCACTCCCGAAGATTTTAAGGCTGTGTTGAACCTTGTGAAACCACTCTATCAGCATGCCACGCATATCTTGTCTTTCCTTCCTCCTTCAGAAGTCAGCCATAGGGCCAATGCCGACCGTGACGCATTCTTTGAGGCACTGGGTATCCAATTTACCCGTGCACAGTTGTTGGAGCAGGCTACGACTATGGGAATCAAGCCCAACACTGCCCTCACCTGGCTGAAACGACTGGTAAAACAGGGACTGATAGTCAATCTTGACGGTAAAGGTACTTACGCGCACGCACGCGTGTGCGTGTGTTAGGGAGGGCGGGTAAAAGTGTACCTACTGTACCTGTTGATAACATCGTCTTTTATCGTTATTTTATGAAAATCAGAGTATAGCGTTTTGTGTAGGCTAAAGCTATGCTTTACGCCTTCTAAAGCGGTGCTTTATGGCCTCTAAAGCTTAGCTTTAGCTAATACAAAGCGCCCCTCGCAGTATCCAACACTTATTACCTGTTACCTAATACTTATTACCTGCTCATGGTTCTCCCAGCGCATCCACAATCACTCTTACCTCCAGCGGAGTGTAAGAACGGTGCTGCGGCTGATAGCCCAGATCGAGCAGGCGTTCCTGAAGACCGGGACAGCGGACGATCCATTTATTCATTTTGCGGTAAGCGGCAATGCCAGTAAGTTCGGGAGAATAAAGCTGTGCCAGTTCCATACGACCATAAGCACGTATTTTGAATTCTATCATGACAAATAAGTTTCTGTTTTACTGTCACAAAAGTAACAAAATATATTCACATTACCTACATTTTATCAGGGAATAACAGACTATAACCGACAACAATTGCACATTACCGACTGTCACTGTACACAACCGATTTTTCCGAGTTACAGCATACTATCTTTGTGTCATCGAAAGGGAGAAATCCTCACGAAAGTATGTTTAACTCTTTAAAATTATTATTTTATGATTCGTTACAAAATTTATCAGAACCAACAGAAAAAAGGCTTGAATGCCGGCAAATGGTTCGCCCGGGCGGTAAGCGACGAGACATTCGACCTTGCCAAACTTGCCGAACACATGTCGAAACACAATTCACCGTATTCCAGTGGGGTGATCAAAGGCGTGCTCACTGATATGGTGGACTGCATCAAGGAACTGCTGCTCGACGGCAAAAGTGTGAAAATTGATGATCTAGCCATCTTCGGTGTAGGAATCCGCAGCAAGGCTGCCGAAACGCTGGAAGAGTTCTCGCTGGAGAAGAACATCACAGGTATGCGGCTCAAAGCACGTGCCACTGGAAACTTATCAACGACCAATCTGAAGCTCGACAGCCAATTGAAGCAGCAGGCGGAGTATCAGAAACCGACAACGCCCGGAGGAGGTTCCGGGTCAGGCAACACTCCCGATCCGAAACCTAATCCGGACGAAGGAGACGAAGAAGCACCGGACCCGACTGTTTAAGTCATAACCTGAACCCCGCAAAGTCTTTAGCTTATCATGGCTAAAGACTCATTAAAAATCAATATTTTTTTCATTTAAAATCAAAAACTATGAGTAATTCATCATCCCGTTCCGTTTGGAGTTTCATTATCAAAGTAATCATCACTGTCGCTACTGCTGTAGGTGGTTTGATAGGAGTACAAAGCTGTATGTAAACTTATGCGGACCATCACACTGATTATCATTCATTGCAGTGCCACGCCGGAGGGAAAAGCCCTCTCGGCGGAGGCTTGCCGACAGGATCATATCCGACATCGGGGATTCCGTGACATCGGGTATCATTTCTACATCACACGTGATGGGGAAATACATCCGGGACGACCACTAGAGAAGGTCGGAGCACATTGCCGGAATCATAACGCACATTCCATAGGAATCTGTTACGAAGGAGGACTGGATGCTGACGGACAAGCGAAAGATACACGTACGCTGGCGCAACGAGGGGCGCTGTTAGCTCTGCTCCGTGAGCTAAAGAAAAAATTTCCAGAAGCGTTGATTATAGGACATCATGATTTAAATCCGATAAAGGAATGTCCGTGTTACCCTTGCGTAGAAGAATACAGGGAATTGTAGGTTAGTATCTATAAGCACTCATTGCATAGCGATGAGTGTTTTTGATTTTTACAAATACATTGCAATTTTCCCTGCTAGAATTTCTTGCCAAAACAAATATTTATAAATGTCTTCACCAAGATCTTAAAATCAAACCACCATGAGCGATGCTGCAAATAAAACAAATCATAGCGAAGACGACGCAACATTTTATCCATCGTATCTGTGTACCCATTATATAACGTAGCATACGAAGTAACACCCGGTCGTATCTGATACAAAAATACGTAACGAGGATCGTGTTCCATTATCTGATCAATGAAATATTTCCGTTCGGGACGAGGACCAATAAAAGCCATCTGCCCGCAGAAGACATTCCAAAGTTGCGGCAATTCATCCAAATGATGTTCACGCAAAAACTTACCCACTTTAGTCAATCGTTTATCTTTCCCACCCTTATATAACGCAGGGCCCATTTTTTCCGCATCCAAACGCATACTGCGGAACTTATAAATATAAAACGGACGGCCGAAACGACCGATACGTTCCTGTTTGAAAATAGCCGGACCACCATCTTCACGTTTCACAGCTATATAACAGATTAAAAATAAAGGAGAAAAAATAATCAGTAATATGCCCGCAATAATGCAATCCCCAATTCGCTTTACATTGCGCTCAAAAGCATTCATTCCGTCGGGAATGAAATTATCATTATACCCCATAAATATATGATTAAAAATTAAATTGAAAGAGCTTATTTTTACATACAAAACATTATCAGCCCCCATTGATACTTTGCAATTCTCTCAATACTTGTTTATTCAATTTTCTCCGCTTAGAATCCAAAATCCATCCCCATTTATTAAAATACCTTACCATATTCAGTATATGAACTTTAAGCATTCTAATATTTACTTTAGAAGCTGCGGCATGCGCATGAATAATAGAAACCTTTGGAAAAAAAATAGTTTTATACTTTTCATGCATTCGACGAGTAATATCAATATCCTCAGGATACATAAAAAAACGTTCATCAAATAATCCAATATCTTGCAAAGCAGACATTCGAAAAAGCATAAAACACCCTGACAAATATGGCACATTCATAATTCTATTATATCCAGTAAAACGTAGTTGAAATTTATACATCCGCCTTTCCGTAATAGACGAGGGAAAGAAACGTTTAAATATCAAATCTAAAGGAGTAGGTATCAGCTTACATATGTACTGCAAATCTCCATTCGGATAATATACTTTAGGCATAATCTGCCCAACATCTTTATGTTCATCCATATATGAGATTAATTCTTCCAACACACCATCCGCAAAATAAATATCAGGATTTACCACAACATGATAAACTGCACCTAAATCCATTGATTCCCGAATTGCAATATTGTGTCCAGCACCATATCCACGATTCACACTATGAATATAACGAACTCTTTCTGAAATCTCTCCTAACTCTCGCAAGCGATCATTTGATGAGTTATCTATGATAAAAAGTTTATCTACTGGACTAGCTAAAACACAGTCCATCACTTTACGTATCTCATCCATCTTATGATGATAAGACACTATTGAAGCTGTAATCATCTATTATTAAATATTATATTCTTTAAATAATCATATATCCAACCGCACAACAAATCAATCTAACATACTTTAGCACATCAACAGGTATATAAAATGTAAATCCCTCATTCTACAAACACATTGTATAAAAGAATAAAAGAGTTCTACATTTTAATTCTAAATTGAAATAAAGTCGTTCATTTTCTTAAAAGTCCTTGATAATAATTCAAATGATTCTCTGCCATTTTTGAAGTAGTAAAATGACTATAAGCTCGTTTATATGCCATTTCCCCCATAACATCTCTATTTTCATAGGCTTTTATTATGGCTTTTTGCAGGGAATCCATATCTTTCAATTTAAAGAAACACGCCTCATTATTAAAAAATATCTCATGAAAGGAAGGTATGTCCGAACAAACTATAGCTCTTCTAGCCAAAGCGGCTTCTACCATTGCTAATCCAAATCCTTCCGAATATGACGGCATAACATACACATCAAAATAAGGTAAATAATTACATGGATTTTTCTGATAAGAGAAAAATATAATTCTATCAGATATGCACAATTTTTGAGACAATGATTTCAATTCTTTAATATCAGGCCCTTCACCAATTATAATAAATACATATTCTTGTAAATATGGCATCACTTTAATTATCTGATCCAACCCTTTCCTAGGGGTAACAAAAGCATACGTACCTAATATCTTATATAATTTTTTCATCTCCAATATACTTTTTACAATCTGGTCATCTTCTTCTCCATCCAAATTAATTACACAACCATTATAAATAGTAGTCATTGGAGCTTTTATACATCCTTCATACGCTCTTTTTATCTGCTCTGATATACTTATTACTACATCAAATTTGGACTGTATAAAACACCAATATTTCGTAAACAAATACGATAGAATAAAATTGTATTGATACCGAAAACTACAATAAGTATCTTGATGAAGAGTAGATACTAATTTTGCTCTATTTATTTTTTTCTTCCATCTGGCAATATACATATCGGGGCGTAAACAATGACTATGAATAATATCGTACTGCTCAAAATCAATAAGAGTTTTCATTGATATCTTTTTCACAGGACAGTTAAAACACATAGCAGATGGAAAATCATCAAAGTAAAAAACATCTATTTCACATCCCCACCTTACTAAAAAATCTACTATATTTTTTACTACGATTATCGGTCCCTGATTCCTCAAAGATGGAAGGATATAGGCTATTTTCATTTACAAGTTAAATAAGAAAAATGAATACTCAGTGGAATAAAACCAAATAAAAATATAACGTACAGAATATATCAATAGATAATTAGAGAATAGGAACAATAACATTCTTTGCTCTTTCACATCCTTATTTTCCCTATAATAGAAAGATATTAAGAAAAAATACGAAAAAATAAAATATTGGCACATCCTAGTTAGAAATCCAAAATTCATAGTAATTACTAACAACAGTACAAATATGTAAAACATATTATGGTAAAATTTACCGACCAACGACTGACATAATATCCTCTTATATTTTTTTACAATATACAAAAAAGGCAGTGCTTCTATAAAGGTTACCATATTTAATCCCCTAAATCCATTCTCAGCATCACCTTCCAATAAATATTTAGACAATTTCTCCCCAACCCCACCAGAAGCACCCATTAATGACAATACATGATCAACAATAGTTAATATAAAATAATCAGTAATTCTAGTAACATTTAAGATTCCGACTATAATAATAAAAGTCACTATCCTTTTAGTATTTAAATCACGAACCATAAAAAATGACAGCAAAGCAATAATAGCGGTAAAATGAAAAGTTGCTGCCACAAATACAACTAAAATAAATTTTATTTTTTCACCCTTAAGTAGTAAAGGAAAAGCCCACATCCATATTATAGACATTGCAATTGCTTGTCTCAAAAGAATAAAATTATATTGTAAATATAATCTCGAAGCCAAAAAGAAAAAAAGATAAAAAAGGGCTGTATTTATTTCATTCCGCTTCAAGCTTTTATAAAATAAAACAATTAATATAAAATTGGTAAACAATAAGTACAAATTAAAATTCTCACCTAAAAGCAAGTGACATAAGGATGAATAGAATACATATCCAATTTCTTGTGATTGAATTTCTAAATCAGAAGAAGCATACTCTGATAAAAAATTGAAAATACTTAACGGAGAATTATAGATATTTTTATAAGTTCCATAATCAAATATAGCTATATCATATCCCACTTCATAAGAACTCCATCTACAACCAGCAAATACAACAAGTACGCATAAAGAAAAAAAAAGTAATTGTTTTTTTATATTATCATTTACTTTTATAGAAAAGGTATCCATGAATGACAATACAAAGAAAAACAATATAAATATCATAAATGGAATGATATTACTAATCATACTCTACACATTAATTATACCGCAAAAGCAAATTACGAAATAACCGATTTAATTTTCTTACTGTCTCTATAATTAAATATCTCAAGCGAAAAGGGCAAGCAACCATTTTCAAAACTAACCATTCTCTTAAACTCAAATTTATAGTTTTAGCATATTCTTTTATCTCCATAAAAAAAGGATCTTCCTTGGATAATCCCGGATCATTGTCATTTAAAACTTCTAACAACATATGAATACGAGCATAAAAAAGACTTTTCTTACATGTTTCCTCTAAACCATGTGAGTTAATTGGCTGCAAAAGAAATTTATTCATTTGTTTTGCATATTCCCAAGTATTCTGAAAAGTATGCATACAACTATTTCCATGTTGCACATAATTATACACATGTTTGTCAATAGCTCTCACTTTGCGTACTTTGACTGCCAGTCGGACATTCATTATATAATCCTCACCATAAGGTATTGACTTTGGTAAATCCAATACAGAAGAATCAAACAAGTCTCTACAATAAAGCTTCCCACATACAGACAAAGGAGTTTTCCCTTCCAACAAAGCTTTTAAAAAATCTATATTATTCCAATCACCCAAAGAGCTTTGCCCACATATTTCACGAATTTTTTTTCCCTGTTCGTCTACCATGTAAAATTGACTTCCTATAACGATATCTACCCCTGCTGAGCTATTATTATACAAATCCCATAAAGCATTTTTAGGTAACATATCATCACCATCTACAAAACAAAGCCAATTGCCCCTTGCGGCCTCTACTCCTCTTCGTCTTGCAGCAGTAACACCAGCATTAACCTGATGAATTACACGAATACGATCATCCTTCAATGCATATTCATCGCAAATATTCGCACTCTCATCTTGGCTACCATCATCAATCAACAATAATTCAAAATCTGCAAAAGACTGCACTATTATATAATCAATACATTTTCTCAAAAAAGGAGCGACATTATAAACAGGGACAATAACACTTACCAGTATATCCATAAATAAAACTTAGTTTATAAATCCAATGATTCTATAAGAAATCTTTTCGCCTTCTCCCTCTCTATGTTCCAAATCCGATTCACTTTCTCAAAATTCACTGAATCATGTAATTTTTGCTCTGTTACATCTTCCAACGAATGTACCCAACGTTCTTCCAACTCAAATTTCTTCAGCAAAGAAGTAAAACGAGCCATACCCCGCTCTCTATTCGCCATCACAACAAAAGGCTTATTGAAAATTATCGAAAACACTGTCCCGTGAAAGGAATCCGTAACAACATATTCCGCATCCATAAATCCACGTAACCAATCTGTTACAGGAGGAAAAACACATTGATCAATATCTTTCTTCCCTACTTGAGCAAAATTCTTTTCTGGCATCACAACATTGGGAGACAAGCTTAAAGTTTGAGAAATTTTCCGAACAATGGCTTGTTTCTCTTCCGACTGATCTAAAATATATGTCATTAATTTTTTCTCTGAAGACGGTATCTGTTCTTGCTCGACCAAACGAATATAATCTTCTTTATTCAAAAGCATCGTCGGGTCTAACAAATGGACAGCATCAACACCCAAGTATTTTTTGCATAATACAACACCACTATCTTCACGAACGGAAATTGCGTCAAATTGCTTAGCTAAAGCTGCACATCGTGTTGTCTGCCCCTCCGTAAATTCCCACTTCGAAGTACCAAAAGAAGCTGCATAAGCTATGCGTTTAACATGCTGACCTATTGTAAAATCTAAAAAATAATTTGACAAACAATAAGAATATATAGGACGCCAAACTTGATCACTTCCTACTAAATAAGCATCAAAATGATACTTTCGTAACTCCTTTTTAGTGTTCGATGAAATAGGCTCTGTAGTCGTTATGTATTTACGAATAAACGGAATAGTCTTTTGAGCCATATACTGTTCTTGTCTATCAGTAGGATAATAAAGTCCCTTATACTTTATCAGACGTGCAATCAATTGTTTCACGTTAACAATTAAAGGACGTTTCCATTTTCGATCTTCCGTCCAGACCTCATGCCCCATTTGTTTCAATATCGCCTGCAATGCATAAGCCTGAAGTAATCCACCATAATTAGTATGAAGAGGTTGGGTTAATATACAGATTCTCATTTTTACCGTATTATTTATTCAATATCTTCTTTATTATTTTAATACCCTTTTCTCCTAATATTTCCTTTGCTGTACTTCTCATCATTCCAGTAGTAGATACATTTAAATTATTGATGATTCGAATCGCTTCACTCTCATCTGCGTTATCGGTGAAAACTTCTAGGATCATCGGTCGGTCCGTTATCTCAGGAATAAGAAAACGATCTACAACTTGTACATATTCATCCTTATTATTAGCACTCAAGTACTCATAACCTAAATCTTCAGCATAATGCTTGATTAATACGTGTGACTTATTTCCATAGTGACCTCCAGCGGCAATAAATGTATCAGCCTCTTCACCAAAAGCAGCACCCGGATGCATGTAATTGCGGAACTCCGTCCCCTTTCCATTGTTTATAAGCAAAATTCGAACATTATTACCTACATGCCGATTACCCACCACGTTCATATCATAAAAGAAAGCAAGGTCTCCTATCACACCAAAATACAAACGATTCGGATGAACAAGAGATGCACCGACCAGCGAAGATACATTACCATCTATACCAAACCCACCTGTATTGGAATATGCATAAACTTCATTTTTCTTTGCAAAGAAATTCCATGTACGCAAAGTATTCAAAATACCTAAATGCAACACACTTCCTGCAGGTAAACGATGAGCGGTCTGCAAAGCAATCCAGACATTAGAAAAAGGAAGTGTTTCCGGAACTTTTGCCCATATAGCTCGTAGCTCTTCCATACAAATGTCCAAAAAATCTGTACGCTGTATACAGTTTGTATCAGCATAATGTTCAAAAAACGATTGCTCCGGCATTTCAAATACATGGGTCAAACGTTGATAACTATCTTTCAATTCACCATCAGGATTCACACGCCATACCGTTTTAGGACACATAGTAATATATCCACCGGATATTTCTCCAATATGTATCAACAAATCAATATTCACAAGACTACATATATCTTGCTCCTGTGATGTAAGAATTGATAACGGAACAGCATATTTCCCTTCATAACCGCTTGTGTGATCGCAAAAGACAACAGCATCGTGTGTACCGCAGAAGTTATCAACCGCTCTTTTTTCCGACTCAGTAAATTTCAGATGCGCCCCAACAAAAATTGCAGTACGCCCTTTAGGAAAAGGAGGAAATTCCTCTCCTAAACATATACGCCTAATAAGACGTGCCTGCGGCAAATTCTTTATCGAAAAGTCACGACTATAAATAGTTGTAAGGTTTATATGCACCGGACCACCGCCCCGATGTCGGAGTTCTAGCAAAGCACGATTGATTTTCACGGTATTGCTCCATTCGTCTGCATCATTAAAAGTAACAGGAACATGCTCACTTAATAATACAATATCATTCTGAACAACTCGACGATCGATTACTTGAGGAATCAGATGTCCAATGCGATTAATATCCTGTGTACTTGTTACTGCCAATATTGGTAACTTTCGATAATAAGCTTCTGTCAATCCTGACACATAATTCCGCGAGGCAGTTGCTCCAGTACAACTCAACACGACAACTTCGCCAGATTCCGCTGCCATACCACAAGCCATATAAGCAGCACTACGTTCGTCCACGCTAGAATACATCTCAAACCAAGAGTCTTGCATTATGCTCGCCACAAACGTTAAATTGGTCGTACCCGGGGAGGCAACTATCCTTTTAATGCCATGCTGTTTGAGCAATGATATAAGTATTTGAACGCTTCGTTCAGCAGTGTAATATTTCTGATTCATAAATATAATCAATTTTTATCTTATTTAGTTAGAACTTTAACAATCTCTGTCGGTGCATAACGAGCAACTAAGTACTTTAAGCGAGACTTCAACGTGGAATATATATTCAAGCGCATCCGTTCCCCAGTCACTCTATCCATTTGAGCATTCAGTAAAAGAGCAGGAGAAGAGAAAAGTGGCGATTCTAAAAACGTGCCTAGACAAGATTCTATTTCATCTCTAGTATTTTTGAAACGAAGTGTAGGTACAGCAAGCCTGATTTTTGAATTATCAAAACGACGATCAAACAATCGACAATACTTTACTTGAAATTGCATCGCCGGAAACCGCAAGTTTAAGCATTTATCTGTCATAACAACTTCCGGACGATGACCTAAGTATTTATCTAATACATGAAGATAAACTTCTAAAATTTCTTCCCATTTATAAGCTTCATCTGTAGTAATATGATATACCTCACCAAGAGCCGCAGGTAATCCAATCAACCCCGCAATACCTCGAGATACGTCATAACCATATGTAAGCGTGGTGTAATGCGATGCGATGTCTTTTGAAAAAACAATAGAATAGCCGTTTATAGCACGCCAAAGCCAATCCTCCTTTTCAAGTACCCCAAGCTGAAGCCGTGTTTCACTAAAAGTGATATAGGGTCTGATAATAGTCCAATTATTACAGCCTGCCTCGTGAAGAATATTCTCCTGTCTGGCTTTTGATAAAGCATATTCATCAGTATTCAGATATTCTTCATCCTTAATCATATCTAGCAGACGTGGCATTTCTTCATTAATAAGCTCATCAGACGAATTTGTTGGACCATAAACACGGGCACTACTAATGAATATATATTGTTTTGTAGCCTTCAATAACTGAGAAACACGAACACGAAATTCATCCGTATTGTACACCATAAAATCAACAATTGCATCCCAAGACTCTCGAAGCAAATCGTTAATAAACGTAATTTCATGCGCATTCCCCTGTACATAAGTAATATTCCTCTCAGACATACGACAGCTACGCGTAGTTACGTGTACATCATCACCTTGTTCAGCAAGTATACGAGTCAAATGCTCCCCCATAGCTCCAGTACCACCAAGCAAGAGGATACGACGATGTATTGTCTTCTTTTCTTGATCAATCATTCTGTCTCAATTAATTATTCGTATAGTCTTTCAATCATATTAATCACTCTAAAATCCATCAAAAAGCTATATATATCCTACCTTTTCACACTTATCTTTCTCTTTACAATCTCAATGACAAAAGTGGACTCAGCTTTATTGAGCCCTATAAAATATATAGTTAACCCAGTAAATATAAAAATTACTATAGCTGAAAGAATAAAATTCAAAAACGGAGTAGAAAATTGAATATTGATAAAATAAGAGAATAATAGACACAGAATAAACACAGCAAAAGAACGCAAAAGAACTTGACTAAAAAATTTACGTATCTGAAAATCATACTTTAAATGAGATTGCCAAAGTAGCGCACAAATGACAAAAGCCTTAAATATTATATTAAGAATAAACACCCATTCCGGTGCAAAGCCAGATCTAAGAAACAAAAAAGAGGCTAATATATTTACTAAGTAAATAATCGTTAGGCATATCTCATAAAGTTTAATATTACCCTCAGCTAATACCCCAGTTAAAAGCGGATTAGAGAAGCAATCCAACAAAGAATACAGCAAAATAAGTACAATAAAGGTTGAAGTGTACTTTGGCACTTCTGTAAGCCACAATCCAACGACATAGTCTATATTTGCTATCAAAGGGAAGAAGATAAGCAGCAAAATGAAAAATGCGAACTTTTCACTACGAAGAATTAAGCTATGCATAGAACTTATTTCCCCACTTGAATATGATTTCGTTATCTGAGGATTAACAGCCATAAGGAAATTATTTACAAAGCCATATACAGCAGCATTAACCTGCATCGCTATACCCTGAGCTGCATTCACAACAGGACCACAATATATATTTAATAATATACTTGAACCTTGATCTTTAAGAACAACTACTCCATTACCGAAAAACGCCCATCCAATAAATCTAGACATATCTTTAAGTAAGACTTTATCTAATATAAAACGATAATGAGCCTCTTTAAAATGATGCTTACTATAATATCCATAAACAATACGCATAATTAGAGATACGGACATAAGCAACACTGACCATAATATCAATTTATCCCCTGGGAATAAGCACAATAAATAACATATTACTAATTTCAAAATAACCTCTAGGATGCTAATGTAAGCAAATGCTGACATTTTTTCATGGGCAATTATCAATGAATTATAAGGAACGCTGATGAGATTCACCATAAAGGTTATTATTGAGCATTGAAGCACCCAATTCGCTGAATATAAACGATTTGCCGGTATATTCATTTTTGTATTTAAAAACCATACACCCACAACTTCAGCAATTACCATAACAATCAATGACATTACTATCTGGATATTCACAGATGTGCAGAATATTATATTTAGCTTTTGTTTATTGCCTATACCTATCTCATAAGTTAAATAACGGCTAATTGCAGCTGACAAAGATCCAGATATTATTGAAAACATAGCTACAACACCTCCTACAGCATTGTAAATGCCATAATCTTCTACGCCCAATGCTTGTAAAATTATTCGCGAAGTATAGAGTGAAACTGCAATGATAAAAAGCATCCGAACATAGAGCATTGCGGTATTCTTTGCAATTCGTTTATTGTTTTCAAGAGTGGCAAACATTCTTATATAACTTCTTTTATATTTAATGAACAAATCATACGACTATAGTCATCTTAGCTACATTATAGTTCATAAATGCATTGTTTTCAATCATTTACCTTCCCCATCAAGGTACTCCAGAAGTTCTTTCCCAACAAATTCCAAACAATAACACTAATTACACTCAAAAAGATAGATACCAAAACATAAATTTTCAAACTGATGCCGGATGAATTTAATGGAATCACAGCAGGCTCTACTACTGCAAATACGGGCTTTTCTTCCTGAACTTTCGCCCTTGCAACTTGTAGTTGATTGGCTACCTGACTGTAAACTTGATAGGCTAGACTCATGTCATTTTGTAATCGCTCTTGTTCAGCACGGACACTTTGAAGAATCAAATTATCGTGCGTATCCACGTATTCAGCATATTTCCTTTGGGCATCATAATATTCATCTTGGCGCTCTTTGAATAACATCTCTAAATAAATACAATCCTCTTTTGCTTTTGAGGTACGATAGCCAATGATGTATTCTTGCAACTTATGCACAACAGAATCAGCAACAACTGCAGCGATTCTAGGATCCTGCAAGGTAACTGAGACATTAGTGATAGCTGTTTTCTTATCTACGGAAGCAATAATGTTTTTCTTAAGAATCTTTATTTTCTTACTTGTCTTTTGGGTAAGTTCAATAGGATTATTGTTTGTTTTATCAATATACTCTTTATTCTCATCCTCAAATAAGGATTTTATGCCACTAATTACCAAACCGGGGATACCCATCACATAACTCCACCAAGCAGAAGATTGCTCCTCTAAATAATATTCCAAAGAAGTCTGTTCTACTTTTTTTGCGCTTGGAACATTCATATCAAGAAGTTCCAAAAGAAAGGGAGTAGATGAAACAATATCTGATGAAAGAGAAGCGTTTAATGCATCAGTACCATCTCCAATTGTTGCGCCGCTTCCCAAAAATGAAGCTGCAAGTCCGGCAATCCCATTAGTGCCTTTGGAATTTCCCATTTCAGGTGACAAAGTCACTTTGACTGTATATTGCTTAGGAATACTAAATGCTACTATAATCCCCATAATCAATCCTATTCCGGCAGCTTTATATAATGTTTTGCGGATGCTTATTATCTTACGCAGAATATCCATCAAATCGATTTCCATCTCATCATTTAATAATTTATCCTGTTCTGAAGAGACATTTCTATTTAGTTGTTGTTCTGACATAAAAGTAAATTCTATTATTTCTTTATAAGATTAGCAATAGAAGCAATCATCATACCCAAAGAACTGAAGGAAGTAGCATAACCCAAAATATTAGCTATGTTCCCTTTCTTCTTAGCCTTACTAGGCACAATAATCTCAC
>OGKA01001499.1_pt1 | contig 18319 bp, 16 predicted proteins | sample 1572211 | NCBI WGS metagenome assembly OGKA01 (sample SAMEA2582125, study PRJEB24529) | metagenome | biome: Human gut stool | place: China | collected 2011 | reverse complement strand
TTGGCTCTCCCTTTGGGAGAGCTGGCAAAGCCGTCAGGCTTTGACTGAGAGGGCGAGGACGCTGCCGGGAGGGAGCACCCCTTCCGTCTGCTCCCGCTGGTCGCAGCCACCTTCCCCAAGGGGGTAAAACGCCGTCAATTTGCAAAAAAAGTTACAATTTTTTCTTGAAAAAGGCCGGTTTTCCATTGACAGCCTTGTTATAATAGAGGTGTAGTATTTTTGGGTCAGCACTCTGCGGCCCTTTGCGCTAACAATTGCGAATATTGCGATAAAAAGAAAGAGGCATTTGGAACATGACTAAAATCGATATCTTCTCCGGCTTCCTTGGCGCCGGCAAAACCACTCTGATCAAAAAGCTGATCACCGAGGCCTTTGCAGGCCAGCAGGTGGTGCTGATCGAGAACGAGTTCGGCGAGATCGGCATTGACGGCGGCTTTCTGAAGGAAAGCGGCATCCAGATCAACGAGCTGAACGCCGGCTGCATCTGCTGCTCTCTGGTGGGCGATTTCCGCACCGCTCTGCAGCAGGTGGTGGAGCAGTACCACCCCGACCGCATCGTCATCGAGCCGTCCGGCGTGGGCAAGCTGAGCGATGTGACCCGCGCCGTGGAGGGTGTGGCGGAACATCTGGACGTGCAGCTGAACAGCTTTGTCACCGTGGCCGATGTGAACAAGGTCAAGATGTATATGAAGAACTTCGGCGAGTTCTACGATGACCAGATCAGCCACGCAAGCTGCATCCTGCTCAGCCGCACCCAGACCGCCAGCGAGGAAAAGATCGCCGCTGCCGTGGCAATGCTGCGGGAAAAGAACCCCACCGCCACCATCGTGACCACCGCATGGGATCACCTGACCGGTGAGCAGATCCTGAAGGCCATGTCCACCAAGGACGACTTCAAGGCCGAGCTGATCGCCATGGCTGCCAAGGCAAACGAGGAGCACGCCCACGAGGACGAGGAAGAAGAGCACGAGCATCACCATCATCACGACCATGAGAACGGTGTGTGCAGCTGCGGCCATCATCATGACCATGATGACGATGATGACGACGAGGATGAGCACGAGCATCATCACCACGACCACGACGAGCACGATCATGATGACCATTGCTGCTGCGGTCACCACCACGATCATGATGAAGATGATGACGAGCATGAGCATCACCATGACCACGACCATGACGAGCATGACCACGACCACGAGGAGCACGAGCATCACCACGACCATGACGGTCATTGCTGCTGCGGTCATCATCATCACGACCACCACGCCGATGAAGTGTTCACCAGCTGGGGCGTGGAGACGGCCCGCAAGTTCACCAAGGCCGAGGTGGAGCACGCCCTCACCGAGCTGGATACCGGCAATTACGGCATGATCCTGCGCAGCAAGGGCATCGTGGACGGCGGCGCAGACGGCTGGCTGGAGTTCGACTATGTGCCCGGCGAGTGGGAAGTGCGCAGCCGCAGCGCAGACGTGGGCGGCAAGCTGGTGGTCATCGGCTCCAAGCTGAACGAGACCGCCATCGCCCAGCTGTTCGGCTGCTGACCCCTTCAGTCAATGCCTGACGGCATTGCCAGCTCCCCCAAGGGGGGCGCCTATCATTGATAAAAGGAGCAACCATTTATTATGGCAAAAGAGATCCCGGTCTACCTGTTTGTGGGCTTTCTGGAAAGCGGCAAGACCAAGTTTATTCAGGAGACCTTTGAAGACCCCAATTTCGACTCCGGCGACAAGACCCTGCTGCTGATCTGCGAGGAGGGCGAAGAGGAATACAACGAGAAGAAGTTCGCCTTCCCCGGCGTGACCGTGAAGGTGCTGGAGGATAAGTCTGAACTGAACCCCCAGAACCTTGCAAAGCTGGGCAAGGAAGCAGATGCAGGCCGCGTGGTCATCGAGTACAACGGCATGTGGCTGCTGCAGGATTTAGCGGATGCCCTGCCCGAGAACTGGCTGGTGTACCAGTGCATCGCCACTGCCGACGGCACCACCGCCCTGACCTACGCCCGCGACAACTCCATGCGCAGCCTGATGCTGGACAAGATCGCCCGCAGCGAGCTGATCGTGTTCAACCGCGCCGAGGCCGTGAACAACGATGACGCCCGGCAGGAGCTGCACAAGCTGGTGCGGCAGGCCTCCCGCAAGTGCGATATCGCCTATGAGTTCAAGGACGGCAGCGTAGCCTACGATGATATCCCCGACCCGCTGCCCTTTGATATCAACGCCGACCCCATCGACATCCCGGATGACGATTTCGGCATCTGGTACATGGACTGTCAGGACGAGCCCCAGAAGTACACCGGCAAGACGGTGCGCTTTCTGGCACAGGTCTGCCAGACCAACCGCGCCGGTAAAAACAGCTTTGTGCCCGGCCGTTTTGCCATGACCTGCTGCGTGCAGGACATCCAGTTTGTGGGCTTCCCCTGCAGCTACGATGGCTACAAGGCGCTGGAACAGCGCGCTTGGGTGCGGGTGACCGCAAAGGTGGGTTACAAGTTCCACAACATCTACCGGGGCAAAGGCCCGGTGCTGACCGCCGTGTCGGTAGAGCCCGCCGAAAAGCCCCTGGAAGAGGTCGTAACGTTCTCTTAACGTTTCTGTATTACAAGGAGGTTCTGGTATGAAAACTCTGTTCCGTATTCTTGGCACGGCTGCTGCCGTGGCCGTCACCGGCGCTGCTATCGTGGTGCTGGACAAGATCCTGAACCAGAAAGACCCGCTCCATGTGGAGGAGGTCGAGTTCCCGGAGGAAGCCGAAAAGGACGCCGAGGAGGCCGAAAAGACCGCCGAAGCCTACGCGGAGGCCGAGGCCAAGGAAGAAGCAAAGGCTGCCGATGCTGCCGCAGAAGCTGCCGAAGAAGCCGCACCGGAAGCCCCTGCTGAGAACGCACCCCAGACCCAGCCGGAGACCGCCGAAGAGCGCCCGGTGTACGACCCCGAAGCCCCGAACGCCAACCCCGTAGAGGCCGGCCCCGCCGTTGCCCCCAAGGATGAGAACGGCAAGATCGACGTCACCAAGATCGCCGATGCCAACGACTTCGGCGACTGGGAAGAGCAGGGCTGCAAGGGCTGAGAAAACAGCATGATCCCCGCATAGGTGCGGATATCAGCTCCCCCGAAAGGGGGAGCTTTTTTGTGCTTGCAAAATGCCGCGCAGTTCACTATACTGGAAGAAAAACACCGATGGAGGGCAGCACCATGGCATACACCGATGATTGGGAAAGCTTGATGAACGGCGTGTTCGGCGCGGGCGGCAAACTGAAGTTCGGCGGTGCGCAGCCGCAGCCGGAAAAGCCGCAGCCCGAAAAACCGGCGGGCAGCGGTCTGCCGGATCTGAACGCGGCGCTGCTGGAACAGCAAAAGCAGCTGGACGAATTGCTCAAACAGCAGAACGCCCGGCTGAAAGCGCAGGATGCAGGGGTGCAGACGGCGCTGGAGGACAGCCGCCAGATGCTGCGGGATATGGAAGCGGACGGTCTGCTTGCCAAGGGCACGGCAGACACAAAACCGGAGCAGCTGGGCAGCTTTGAGGGCCTTGCTGCCGAGGTGAAAAAGACCGTCCTCGGGCAGGATGCCTTTGTGGACAGCGTGGTGCGGGCAATGCGCCGCCCCTTTGTGCTGGGCACCGAGGGCGCAGCCGCCCGCAATGTGATCCTGCTGTGGGGTGCACCGGGCACGGGACGGCACTTTGCACTGGCCGAGACCGCCCGCATCATGGCGGCGCGGGGGCTTTTGCAGAGCGACCGGATGGCGGTGATGGACTTGGCACTCTACCCCGACCCCGGCGCGGAAAAGCTGTTTTTGCAGGACCTGTACGCCGCCCTGCACGCCCCGGGCGAGATCGTGGTGTTTGAGCACTACGAGAGCTGCCACCCCGGCTTTTTGCGCATCCTCTCCGACCTTGCGGTCAAGGGCAGTGCGCCCCTGTCCAGCCGGTATCTGGTGAACAAAGAGGGCATTCTGGTGGAAGCCGGTACAGCGCTTGCCCCCGGCGCAGTGAGCCGCATCGACCCCTGCGGCAAGTACCTGATCTTCTTCTCCCGCAAGGGGCGGGAGGCGCTGGCGGATAAATTCGGCGCGTCCTTTGTGGCGGCGGTAGGGGATGTGTGCCAGACCGCCCCCTTTACCCCGGAAGCACTGGCGGCGCTGGCGGCGCAGCAGCTGAACGCACTGGCGCAGCGGGTGCACAGCCGTCTGGGGCTGACCCTCGCCGCCGGGGCAGAGGTGCGGGACTATGTGGCGGCGCAGTGCTCTAAAGAAAAGGGCGCAGAGGGGCTGGCAGACTGCTGCGAGCGGATCTTCCGGGCTCTGAGCGAGTACTGCTTGCAGACCGATGCAAAACTGTCCGGCACGGTGGCGCTGACCGCCGCGCCCGAAGGGCTGCAATTTGCGCTGAACGGTGCCGCCCCGGCAGACCTGTTCAGCCTGCTTCCGGCGGCCTACACCGGCGCGGTGGAGCAGATCCGCGCCGAGCTGGATGCGCTGGTGGGGCTTGCCCCGGTCAAGGAGTATGTGTTCGGTCTGGCAGACAATCTGCAGGTGCAGCAGCGCCGCGCAGCGGCGGGCTTCAAGACCGCAAGCCTGTCCATGCACATGATCTTTACCGGCAACCCCGGCACCGGCAAGACCACCATTGCCCGGCTGGTGGCAAAGTACCTCAAGGCCATCGGTGCGCTGGGGGGCGGGCAGCTGGTGGAGGTGACCCGCGCCGACCTTGTGGGGCGCTACACCGGCCACACCGCCCCGCTGACCAACAGCGTCATCGAGAGTGCACTGGGGGGCGTTTTGTTCATTGACGAGGCGTACAGCCTGTACCGCGGCCAGCAGGACAGCTTTGGGCTGGAAGCCATCGACACCCTTGTAAAGGGCATGGAGGATCACCGGGACGAGCTGGTGGTCATCCTTGCGGGCTACACGAAGGAGATGGAGGTATTCCTCACCGCCAACAGCGGCCTTGCCAGCCGCTTCCCCAATAAAATCGAGTTCCCGGACTACACCGCAGATGAACTGCTGGACATCACCGCCGTGCTGGCAAAGGGCAAGGGCTACCGCCTTGCCGAGGGCTGCACCTTCCCGCTGCTGGGCTACTATAAGCGCCGTCAGGCGCTGGACAGCCGCACCGCCGGCAATGGCCGTCTGGCGCGCAACACGCTGGAAAAGGCCATCTTCAACCAGAGCCGCCGCCTCATCGCCGAGCCCGCCGCTCCCCTTGACCTCATCCAGCCCAGCGATCTGGAATTTGAGGAATAAGGAAAAATTGATAGGAAAAAGGGTTCCGGAAACGCCCGCAGGCGTTTCTGGAACCCTTTCTGTTTATTCATGCTGCTCCGCCAGCCCCTGCACCATCTCGTGCAGCTGGGCGCGGACGGCGGCGGGGGCGGTGACCTCTACCTTGCCGCCAAAGCCGCACACCCAGCCGAAAAACTGCTGGCTGACACAGATAGGCACGTCAAAGTGGAAGTAGCCATCCTCCTCCGGGCAGAACACCGGCTCACGGCCAAAGCGCTCCCGCATGACCGGCTCAAGGTCGGCAGTGCACCGCAGGGTGACACAGTACTCGGTGCCGCCGAACATGTTGAAGTGCTTGCGCAGGTAGGCGGGCAAATCGAAGGTGCGGAAGAACTCTTTGCCCCGGCGCGGCTCGTCCAGCACCAGCACCCCGGACATCCGGTCCACCCGGTAGTGGCGCACCGGGGGTGCTTTTTCGTCCTGATAGGCGATCAGGTAATAGCAGCCGTTTTCCCACGCAAGCTGCCACGGGCTTACGGTGCGCACGGCGCTGCTGCCCTTGTAGCGGAACTGCACCAGACACCCCCGGTTGATGGCAGTGTGCAGCGCGTCGATGCTGTACAAAAGAGTCTGACTGTCGGTCTTGGGGCGTCCGTCCACATACACCTGACGCTGCAACTGGGTGCCCTCGTAGTCGGAGCAGAGGGCTTCCAGTTTGTGGATGATGCGCTTGCTGGTGCGCGCCGAGATGACACTGCTGGACTGTACCGCATCCACCAGCAGCTTCAGCTCGGAAAGCTCGAATGCGCGGCTTGCCATCCAGTACCCGCCGCCGCGCCCGCGCTGCAGCTGGATGTCGTAGCCCAGACTGCGCAGGGTGTCGATGTCGCTGTAAATGCTCTTGCGCTCGGCCAGAATGCCCTGATTTTCCAGCAGCTGCACCAGCTGGGGCACGTTCAGACGGTGGTTCTCGTCGGTGCGCTGCTCAAGGATGCGCAGCAGTGTTACCAGCTTGGATTTCTGTCCTTCCTGCTTGGGCATGGGGCAATACCTCCGTCACGGTTTATTCCGGCAGCTTTTTGTCAAAGGCGGCGCGGCGCTGGGTGGAAAGGCGGAACATCTGTTCCAGCTTGTCCCGGTCGTCTGCCACAAGGGCGGCGCGCATCTCCTGCAAAGCGGAATCGAACTGGTCGATCTCGCTGATCAGGTTCTGCTTGTTCCACAAAAAAAGCTCCGCCCACATTTTATCGTTGATGCGTGCAATGCGGGTCAGGTCGCGGAAGGAGTCGCCGGTGTACTCGCACAGCGAGGAGTTGTCATTGGCGCACATCAGGCTTACGGCAATGGCGTGGCACAGCTGGCTGACATAGCCGATCATCCGGTCGTGCTCCTGCACGGTCAGGGTGCAGATATGCTTGAAGCCCAGCACCTCGGCAAGCTCCCTTGCCCACTGGATGCCCGCCGGGGTGTTCTTTTCGGTGGGGGTGATGATGAAGTTTGCCGGGGCAAAATTCACCTCGGCGGCGTGTTCCACGCTGGAAGTCTCGCGGCCTGCCATGGGGTGGCTGGCGATGAACTCCACCCCTGCCGGGCACAGTGCCTGCACCGGCTCTACAAGGCCGGTCTTGACGCCGGAAACATCCGTAAAGATGCACCCGGGCTTGAGCAGGTGGCCGTAGGTGCCAAACCAGTCCAGCAGCGCGGTGGGGTACAGGCCAAAGATGATATGGTCGGCCTGCCGGACAAGGTCCTCAAAATCGTGGGTCTTACCGCCGGCGATATAGCCGTGCTCCAGCGCGTACTGCAAATGTCCCTCGCTGCGGTTGATGCCGTCCACATGGAAGCCAGCGCGGGTGAGCTCCAGCGCGTACTTGCCGCCCAGCAGACCCAGACCCACTACGAGATAACGTTTTGTTTTATCAAGCATCTTCTACCTCCACGCCAAGCGGCGCTGCATCTGCAAAAAAGCCGGGCCAGCTCTTCTGGATGGCTTCGGCATCGTCCACGGTCAAGGGCAGCCCGGCGGCAGCCAGCACCGCAAGGCTCATGACAACCCGATGGTCGTTGTGGCCGTGCAGGGGGGCGGCGGGGGCGTGCAGAAGCCCGGCACAGCCGTGCACCGTGATAGTGCCGCCGTCGCTTTCCAGTACACCGCCGCAGGCGCGCAGCTCGGCTTCCATGGCCGCGATGCGGTCGCTCTCCTTCAGCCGCAGCCGCTCCGCGTTGCGGATGACGGTGGTACCCTCGCACAGCAGACCCAGCACCATCAGCACGGGGCCAAGGTCGGGGCAGTCCGCAAGGTCGATATCCACCCCGTGCAGGGGTGCTTTTGCAAAGGTAACGCTGTCGCCCGTGCGGGTGAACACCGCGCCGCACCGGCGCAGGATGTCCAGAATAGCAGCATCGCCCTGCAGGGTGTCCGGTGCAAGGCCGGTGATGGTCACTCCGCCGCACACCGCGCCCAACACTGCCGGGAAAGCAGCCTGACTGTAATCGCCCTCCACGTTGTAATCGCAGGGGCGGTACTGCTGCCCGCCGGGCAGCAGCAGGGTGGTTGCGTCCAGCCAGCGGCTGTGCACCCCAAAGGCGGCCTGTACGGCGCGGGTCATGTCGATGTAGCTGCGGCTCTCCACGGGGGGAATAAGGTGCAGGGTGCTATCCCCGGGCAGCAGCGGCAGCGCGAACAGCAGCCCGCTGATGAACTGACTGGACACGTTGCCCGCCAGCCGGTAGTCCCCGGGGGTCAGTGCGCCCTCCACGGTCAGCCCGGCGGGAGACTGCTCAAACCGTAGATTCTGCTCGCGATATAACGTTTCGTATACGGATTGCGGGCGCTCCATCAGCCGTCCGCGTCCGGTAAAGGTGACCTGCTGGCCGGTCAGGCTGGCGATGGGGATCAAAAACCGCAGGGTGCTGCCGCTTTCGCAGCAGTCCACCGGGGCGGTCAGGGGCAGAAAATGCCCAAGCCCCTGCACAGTAGCATCGTCTGCGCCGGTGTCCACGGCGGCGCACAGCTGCGCGGCAGCGGACAGGGTGGCAGAGATGTCCTTGCTGAATTCCAGATGGGTGACGTGGGAGCGCCCCACGGCCAGCGCGGCGCACAGCACGGCGCGGTGCGCCATGCTTTTGCTGGGCGGCGCGGCGATCACGCCCCCGATGCCGCAGGGGGCAGGTCTGATGGTTACAAGCATAGCGGTGTTATCCTTTTGCAATTTCCCCCGGGCAGCGCTTCAGGCGTCCCCTTGGGGGAGCTGGCGCGCCAGCGCCTGAGGGGGTAAACGGTTTACATCTCCCGGCCGATGGCCCAAGCCACCTGACGGCATTTTGCCATAGCCTGTGCAAAGGCGTCCGGGGTCAGGCACTGTGCGCCGTCGCTCCATGCGTGCTGGGGATCGTAGTGCACCTCTACCTCCAGACCGTCCGCACCGGCGGCCACGGCGGCGATCATCATCGGCTCTACCAGATTGGCCTTGCCAGTGGCGTGGCTGGGGTCTACCACGATGGGCAGATGGGTCTTTTCGTGGATGATGGGCACGGCGGAGAGATCCAGCGTGTTGCGGGTGTACTTTTCAAAGGTGCGGATGCCGCGCTCGCAGAAGATGACCTGCTCGTTGCCGCCTGCCATGATGTACTCGGCGCTCATGATCCACTCTTCGATGGTGTTGCACAGACCGCGCTTGAGCAGCACGGGCTTGTGCATTTTGCCCACGGCCTTGAGCAGCTGGAAGTTCTGCATATTGCGTGCGCCGATCTGCACCACGTCCACATACTCTTCAAACTCCGGGATGCGGTCCTCGCTCATCAGCTCGGAGACGATGGGCAGGCCGGTGGCTTCGCGGGCCTTTACCATGTCCAAGATGCCCTCGGTCTCCAGACCCTGAAAGGCATAGGGAGAGGTGCGGGGCTTGTAGGCGCCGCCGCGGAACAGCGCTGCGCCGCCCGCCTTGACCCCCTGCGCGATGCGCAGGGCCTGTTCGGCGTTTTCGATGCTGCACGGGCCCGCCATAACGGCGATCTTTTCCTTGCTGCCGATCTTCACGCCGCCGCAGTCGATGACCGAGTCTGCGGGGTGGAACAGGCGGTTGGCACGCTTATAGGGCGCAGACACGCGGGTAACGTTGTCGATCCACGGGTTTGCCAGCACGTCCCGCTCGTCGATCTTGGTGGTATCGCCCACCAGACCGAACACATTGTAGTCCTTGCCGGTGATCAGGGTCACGTCCAGACCTTGCTTTTCGAATTTGTCAACGATCTTTTCCAGCTCCTCTTTGGGAGTGCCTTTTTTGGTGGAGATGATCATGGGAGGTCGTTCCTTTCCTGTTTGTTTTACATCACGATATGCGCCTTAGTGGAGCCGTCGGTGCGCAGCAGCTGCGCCAGCCAGATGCAGGCGTGCAGGTAGCCCTGCGGGCCTTCGCCGATAAAATGCCCCTGACAGCCAAAGGACACTACGTCCGTTTTGCGGAAGGGCTCGCGCTCGTCCGGGGCGTCCAGCATCACCTCTACGGCGGGCACGCTGCACAGCCGCAGCGCGTCCAGAATGGCCACACTGTAATGGGCGTAGCCGCCCGGGTTCAGCACAATGCCGTCCACCCGCCCGGGGGCAGACTGGATCTCGTCGATCAAATCGCCCTCGTGGTTGGACTGGCAGATATCCGTTTCAATGCCAAGCTGGTCGCAGCCCGCCTGCACATAGTCCATCAGGCCGGTGTAGTCCACTTCGCCGGGCACGCCGGGCTCAGACCAGCGCGCCAGATTGATGTTTGGCCCGTTAAGAATCAAAAATTTCATCCAGTGCCTCCTGTGCAGCTGCCAGCGCCTCGGCCAGCGTGCCGGTGTTAGAAATCACCGCATCTGCGGCGGCAAGGTACAGCGGGCGGCGCTGGGCTTCCATGGCGCGCAGCGCCTCGGCGCTGGAAGAAAGCGGACGGTTGCCGCCCACAGCCAGCGCTTCCACCGGCCGGTCGATGAACAGCACCACGCCGTTCTGGCGCAGGGCGCGGACATTCTCTGCCCGCTTCACCGCGCCGCCGCCGCAGGAGAGCACAAGCCCTTTTTCCTTGCCGAAACGGGCGATCTGCGCGGTTTCCTTTGCGCGGAAACCCTCTTCGCCCTCGGCGGCAAAGATATCCGGGATGCTGCGTCCGTCTGCCTTGACGATCTCCTCGTCCAGATCCACAAGCGGTCTGCCCAGCTGCTTTGCCAGCAGGCGGCCAAGGGTGGATTTGCCGCAGGAGGGCATTCCCACAAGGGCGATGTTCAGCGTCTCGCGGCGCAGCGCGGCGGTAATGCGCCGCACCTCGCCCGGGGCGTCCTCAAACTTGCGGCCAAGGAAGTATTCGGCGGCATACACCGCCTGTGCCACCAGCATCTCCAGCCCGCCTACGGCTACCGGCACACCGGCTTCCTCGGCGCGGAGGATGAGTTCGGTCTTGTTGGGGTTATAGACCACGTCCACTACGGCTTCCAGCCCGGGCATGGCGGCGATGTCCAGACTGCACACGCCCACGTTGGGGTACATCCCGGCGGGGGTGGTGTTGAACACCACCTGTGCGCCGCTGTGCACGGCTTCGGCGTAGCTCAGTTCGCCATTTTCCGGGTCGGGGGTACGGCTGACCGTCAGCACCTTGGCTGCGCCCTTATCCAGCGCCACCGCGCGGGTGGTGTTGTGGGTGCCGCCGGTGCCTAAAATGAGCACGGTCTTGCCCGCAAGCTCCACGCCGTGGGCTTCGCACAGGTGGGCAAAGCCCAGATAATCAGTGTTGTAGCCGTAGAGCAGGCCGTTTTTATTTACCACCGTGTTCACCGCGCCGATGGCGCGGGCGCGGGGGTCGATGAAGGAGCAGTACTCCATCACCAGCTTTTTATAGGGGATGGTCACGTTGATGGCCTTGAACTGCCGCCGCTGCAAAAAGGCGCGGGCGTCTGCCTCGGTGGGCAGGGGGCACAGCTCGTAGCTGTACCCGCAGAGCAGCTCATGGATGGTCTTGGAGTAGGAGTGTCCCAGCTTGCCGCCGATCAGTCCGTATTCCATCTCAGCCCTCCTTCCGGTAGCCGGTGGGGTCGGTCATCCACCGGGCACCGTACCGGGCGGTGAGCAGATCGCCCACCGCAAGGGCGGCAGCGCAGGTCTGCACAATGGCAGCCCGGGGCACGATGCAGGGGTCGTGCCGTCCCTGAATGGACAGCTGTGCGTCCTTTTTTGCGATGTAATCCACCGTATCCTGCTGCTTGTAGATGCTGGGGGTGGGCTTGACGGCGGTGCGGAACACCACCGGCATGCCGTTGGCGATGCCGCCGTTGATGCCCGCGTTGTGGTTGGTGGCGGTGACCACCGCACCCTCCGCTGTCATGCGGAAGGCGTCGTTCGCCTCCGAGCCGCGCAGCCCGGCAAAGCCGAAGCCGGTGCCGAACTCGATGCCCTTGACCGCCGGGATGGAAAAGGCCAGATGGGCAATTTCGCTTTCCACGCTGTCAAAGTAAGGCTCGCCGATGCCGGCGGGCAGGCCGAGGATGGCGGTTTCCAGCACGCCGCCCACGCTGTCGCCCTCGGCACCGGCGGCGCGGATGGCGGCTTTCATGGGCTCTTCCACGGCGGCGTCCAGCACCGCAAAGCCCTCGGTCTTACTGGCAAGCGTCTCCGCCTGTGCCGCAAGGGCGGCGGGGTCGTCCAGTGCAAAGGGCGTATCTGCAAGACCAGCGCACCGGGCGATGTGGGTGGTGATATCAATGCCCGCCCGCTGCAATGCGGCAAGCACGATGCTGCCGCCTGCCACGAGGGCGGCGGTCACCCGGCCGGAAAAGTGCCCGCCGCCCCGGGCATCCTGAAAACCGTGGTACTTGGCGTAGGCGGTAAAGTCCGCATGGCCGGGGCGCAGAAGGTCGGCGGTCTTGGCGTAGTCGCCGCTGCGGGTGTTCTGGTTTTCGATCATCAGGGCAATGGCGGTGCCGGTGGTGTGGCCGTTCACCACACCGGACAGCAGCTGCACCGCGTCCGCCTCCACCCGGGGGGTGGAAAGGCCGTCGCCCCGGGCGCGGCGCTTATCTATGCAGGCGGCGAGAAAAGCCTCGTCCACCGGCACACCGGCGGCCATGCCGTCCAGCACCGCACCCACGGCGCGGCCGTGGCTCTCGCCGAAGATGGTCAGCGAAAGGTCGCTGCCAAAGGTATTTTTCATGGGTCAGTCCTCCATGCCCAGCAGCGGGCGCAGCCCCTCCACAGGGATGGTCTCGGCGCGCCAGCAGCCAAGGCCGGGCACCTTGATGATGGTGATCTGCCCGTCCTGTGCTTTTTTGTCGTGCAGCATCTCGGCCAGCACCTTTTCCTTATCATAGGCGGTGCGGGTGGGCAGGCCTAAGCGGCGGTACACGCCGCGCACCCGCTTTTGCAGCGCCTTGGATTCGATCATGGGCAGCATGCCCAGCGCCACGCACTCGCCGTGGAACAGGCCGGTGGTGCGGCGTCCCTTGATGCCCTTCACGGCCTCGATGCCGTGGCCGATGGTATGGCCGAAGTTCAGCGCCTTGCGCATACCCTGCTCGGTCTCGTCCTGCTCCACGATGCTCTTTTTAAAGCGCAGGCTGCGGCAGATGATGTCGCCGATGCGGTCGTCCACGTCCTCTTTTTCAAAGATGGAGAACAGCTCCGGGTCGGCCAGCAGACCTGCCTTGACCGCCTCGGCCAGACCGTTGATAAAGTGGCGGCGGGGCAGGGTGGACAGGGTGTCCGGGTCCACGATGACCAGCTTTGGCTGCCAGAAGGCACCCACGATGTTTTTGGTGTCGCCCAGATCCACGGCGGTCTTGCCGCCGATGGAGGAATCGATCATGGAAAGGGTGGTGGTGGGGCAGTTGATAAAATCGATGCCGCGCATATAGATGGAAGCGGCAAAACCGGCAAGGTCGCCCACCACGCCGCCGCCCACGGCTACCACAAGGTCGCCCCGGCCCATGCCGAAGTCCAGCATCTGCCGCAGCACGGTCTCCAGAATTTTAAAGCTCTTGCTGGCCTCGCCCTGCGGCACGGTGATGATGGTGGCATCCTTGCACTGGTCGGCTACCATCTGGGCGTACTGCGCGGGCACACCGCTGTCGGTGACCACCGCCACCCGGCGGTCCAGCCGGGCAAACTGGTACAGGTTTTCCAGCGAGCCGCGCTTGACGATGATGTCGTAGCTGCGCTCGCCCAGATTCATGGTCAGTTTGGTTCCGATAAAATCACTCATTTTGTATACACTCCTAACAGCCGCACCGTCCGGCAGGTGCGGTCAAGCTCGCGCAGCAGCGCGGCGGTCTCGCCGGCGGCGGCATCGCCCACCAGCTCTACATAAAAATAATATTCAAAGGGGACGTGCGGCATGGGGCGGCTCTTGATGGACTCCATATTGAAGCCGCTGGCACCGATGACCTGAATGACCTCCGCCAGCTTGCCGGGCTTGTTGTCCACCGTGAACAGCAGCGAGAACCGGTTGCCCGCCGTGGGCTTTTCGCGGCTGAGCACGATGAACCGGGTGGTGTTGTCGCCGTCGGTGTTGATGTTGGGCACCAGAATTTCCAGCCCGTACAGGGCGGCAGTCTCGGCGCTGGCAATGGCGGCCTTTGTCGCGTCTCCGCCTTCTGCCACGAACTTTGCAGCCATGGCGGTGTTGGCCATGGCGGTGGCGGGCAGACGGAACTGCTTTAAAAAGGTCTCGCTCTGGGCAATGGCCTGCTGGTGGCTGTACACCGTGCGCAGCTGGGAAAGCTGGGTGCCCGGCAGCACCAGCAGGTTCTGGGAGATGGGCAGGTCGTACACGTCCACCACCCACAGCTCCGGGTGGTTATAGCACAGGTCCAGCACGGCGGAAACATCCCCGGCGTGGCTGTTTTCAAAGGGCACCACGCCGTGGGCGGCTTCGCCGGAGGCCACGGCCTCGAACACCTCGTCCCATGTGGAGTAGCTCACAGCCTCGGCGTGGGGGAACAGCGCTTTGAGGGCGATGTGGGCAAACGCCCCCTCCACCCCCTGATAGGCAGCGCGGTTGCGCCCCAGCACGGCAGCCTCGTACTGCTTGGCAAGATCCATCATGTGCTGGACATGGTCTTTATAGTAAGGGCGCAGCGCGGGCTGCTGGATGCGGGCTGCGGCCTTTTCCAGCACGGCGGCCTCCCGGGCGGCATCGTAGATGGGCAGGCCGTGTGCCCGCTTATATTCGGCTACCTGCAAAACAGCAGCCATCCGGCGCTCGAACAGCGCAGCCAGCTGCGCATCCACCGTGTCGATCTCGGCACGGGCTTGTTCCAGTGCGTCCATGGGGGTCACATCCTTTTTGGTCGGTTTTTGCGGGGATACCTAGTAAGTATACCATAACCGGGACAGAGAAACAACAAACCGCCCTCCATTTGAGGGTGGAGAAAATTTCAAATCAGACATGGGTAAAAAGACGAAAATAGAAAACAGAGGCTCTCTGGTCATCGCCTGCGGCGATGACCAGAGAGCCTCTCAATCGTTGTTTTTATTCTTCAAAATATCCTCCCAACTGCGGGCTTTGCCGTAATAGCGCCCGTAGGGGTTATCAAGGTCTGCGGCGCGGAGGACAGGCGGCGCGGGCGGCTGGGGCTTTGGGGCGCGGTCAAAGGTGAACCGGGCAGCGGGGCCGCCGGCTTTGATGCGGAAGCGCATCTTTAGTGCCCCTCCCCGGCGGTGGAGACAGCCCCGGCGGTCAGGTTTGCCCAAAGGGTCTCGCTGTTTTCCAGCAGGGAAGCGGATTCCTTCAGCCAGGCGCCCCGGATGCCGATATAGTAATCTGCCAGCAGCTGCTGGCTGTCGCCGCTGGCGCTCTGCACTGCGTCCGAGGTGTAGCTGCCCAGCTCCATCCCGGTCAGCACCGGGCAGTCCGTCCAGCGGTAGACCATGTTCCACCAGTCGCTGTCGGCGTCGGACTTGGGCAGATGACCGTCCAGATACCGCAGCGTGCCGGTGGTCTGCTGGAAGCCTGCGGGGTCGTAGAGGATAAAGATGGAGCTGAGGGAACTCTGGATATCGGTGGAAAGCTTGGTGGTGCCTGCCATATCCAGATAGGCGTCCGAGTCCTCACTGTTGAAAGCCATGGTGTACTGGTTCAGCTTTACCACCACCTTGCCGTCCCCGTTGCAGTCCTCGCCATAGGCGGCAAGCTGCTCTTGCAGGGCGGTGACGGTGGCTTCGGGCAGGTAGTAGGGGCTGACCACCGCCACGTTATAATCCGGGTGGGTGGTCAGGAAGTACTGCCCGATAAAGCAGTACGCCACGAACGCACCGGCAATGCCGAAGATGAGCACCCATTTCAGGTTGTAGTCCCACCAGTTTGCCCAGCGCTCCCTGCGGCTGTACTGCCGCTGTTTGCGGGGCTTGAGGTCCTTGGGGTCAATGTCGCGTTCGTAACGGTAGCTTGCCATAAAATAGTTCTCCTGTGTGATGAAACGAGCGGGAAAGGCTGTTACTTCAGGGCAGCCAGAATGCTTTGGCGCACGGCGTCGGGCAGCTGTTTCTGCTCGGCCTTGCTCATGCCGGCGGTCTGGATGGGCGACATGATCTTGATGCGCACACCGCCCGGGCGGCAGCGGTTGCCGTTTGTCTCGAACAGGGCGCGGGCACCGGTCACAGCTACAGGCACCACCGGGGCACCGGTCTTGACCGCAATGCGGAAAGCACCGGCCTTGAACTCGCCTGCGCCGCCCTCTTCGCCCTTGTAGCGGGTACCCTCGGGGAAGATGACAAAGCTGCGGCCGCCCTCCACGATGGCGGTGGCATCGTTCAGTGCCCGCACCGAGGCGCGCACATCGTCACGCTGCACGAATACGCAGCCCAGAAGCTTCATCCAGCGGTTGAGCAGGGGAATCTTTTCCAGCTCCTCCTTGGCAAGGATTCCGTGGGGCTTTTCCAGCCCTGCCAGCAGCAAAGGGATGTCGTAGTAGCTGCGGTGATTCGCCACAAACACGCAGGGGCCGTCTTTGGGAATATTCTCCAGCCCTTCCACCGACAGGGACACACCGGTCACCTTCAGGATGCCCCGGCTCCAGCGGGGGATATGCTGGTTCACGATCTGCTCCACGGTGGCGGTATCTCCGGCGGCTGCGGCGCGCTCGGCGCAGCGCAGGATGCCGTAATGCAGGATCATGTATCCGAACAGATAAATGAACATCGCAATGGTGCGAAAAATGCTCATGATAGTTTCCTCCTATTTGCAAAATCTGCCATTGTCATTGTAGCACACTTTCCACAAAAAAGGGAGAGATAAAAGTTTTTTTACAATTCGACCGAGTTGTGTCTTGCAAAATTGACAAAATACGGGTATATTTATATCTGTAAAGTTAGCACAATGGCACTTTCCAGACAAAACGCCTGCGGTGCCGGTTAAAAACGTAAGAGAGGTACCGCAGTTACTATGGGTCTTTTTCCTTCTGCCAATGATTTCAAGGCCGGTAAGGGCGTCGAAAAGGACGCTCCCCGCAAGACCGGCATCGGCCGCTTTTTTGAGCTTGTAGGCCGTGATATGAACGGCATGTTCCTTGCAAACCTGCTGACCTGCATCGGGTTTGCACCGGTCATCTGTCTGGTGTACATCGGCTTTTTGCAGAACAGCCTGCCGGTGATGCTGGGCAGCGCCGCCGTGGGCGGTCTGTTGGCGGGCCCGGCACTGGCCGGAATGTACGATACCGTCCTGCGCGCGCTGCGCGATGAGGCGGGCTACTGGTGGGTGACCTACCGCAAGGCGTTCAAGCGCAACTTTAAGTCTAGCCTGCTGCCCGGTGTGCTGTATACCGTGGTGGTCACGCTGCAAATTTTCCTCGTCTATTTCTGCTTCAATATGCTGTACCACGGCACCAACGTGGGTGTTCCGCTGTGGGTGGCTACGGTGCTCAATCTGGTGCTGTTCCAGATGCTGTTTGCCTATATGTGGCCGCAGGTGGTGCTGCTGGACCAGCCCTTGAGCCTGACTTTGAAAAACAGCATCAACTGCATGATCGCCTTTCTGCCCCACGCACTGGCTGCCGCCATCGTGCAGGTGCTGTTCTGGGGCGTGGTGATCCTGTGCATGCCGCTGGGGCTTTTCCTGATGCTGATCTTCGGCTTCTGGTTCGTCACCGAGGTGTCCTGCCAGATCGTGTACGGCGATATCGACCGGGTGTTCCACATTGAAGAGAATATCCGCAAGATGAAGGACGCCGAGCTGGAAGCAGCCCTGAAAGAGGACTACGCCGACGACGACACCCCGGAGGAATAAGCGATAAAACTGCGGAAAGGAGCGATGTCCCATGGAACAACGGAATAATCTTGTGCTGCAGGGGACAGAGACCTTTTCCCGCGGGCAGCTGGACAACCTTGCGCTGGAAAACGGCGCACTGGTGCTGGACAGCGTGGCCGGGCGCAGCCTTTTGTACGGCAGCTACACCACCCCGGAATTCGCCATGCCGGCGTTCTGCAACCTGAATGTCAGCTGGAACGCCCATGCTCCCCGGGACACCATGGTGGAGGTGCGCTGCCGGGTGTACGCAGCAGGGGCGTGGACAAGCTGGATGAGCTTTGGCAAGTGGGCACCGGATTACCCCCGGTGCAGCGTGTCCAGCCAGAGCGAGGACGGCATGATCTTTTTGATGGGCGATACCGTCACGGTAGCCGCCCCGGGCGGCGGCACCGGCGTGCAATTGCAGGTGAACCTTTCCACCAACAACGATAAAGTTACCCCGGCGGTGCGTCTGCTGGCGGCGGCGGTGCGTCCCCTTGCGTGGGAAAAGCGCAACGGCCATGCGCTGAACCGGCGGCTCTATCTGCCGGAATACTGCCTTTCCGCCCACGACCCCAGCTTTGGGCGGGAGATGGATCTGCCGCTGGTCATGGCGGCGCTGATGAACCGCTGGGGCGAGGATATCCTGCCGGAAGAAGTGGCCTACGCCATGGAGGACGGCAGCACCCGCAGCACCGGCAACACCGCCTTTGCGGCGGCCACCGCAGGCTGCTGCGGCTACCCCTGCTGGCAGGCGTGGATGGACCTTGCTGACCTGCGGGAACAGATCCACGACGGCTGCTCGGTGGCGGTGCAGGTGGAGCGGCGGGTGCGCGGCCAGCGCGACCC
>OGKA01001462.1_pt1 | contig 18729 bp, 13 predicted proteins | sample 1572211 | NCBI WGS metagenome assembly OGKA01 (sample SAMEA2582125, study PRJEB24529) | metagenome | biome: Human gut stool | place: China | collected 2011 | reverse complement strand
TTTGTGGACCAGCCTGGGCTTGAACCAGGGACCTCCAGATTATGAGTCTAATTGGCCTATATTTCATGAAATAACAAATAATCTTAAAGTACAGTAAATAAAACAGTTACACGCTTCGATTTTTTCACGAAATTCCTTAAATTTGCAGCAGTTTGCACGTCATAAGGTCACCTGAAGGTCACCCTGTTTTGTGCCAAAATCCCTATAAACAAAGGATATTTCAGATATGGAAACAGTTATTAAGGTCACCAAAAGCAAGAAAATTCCGTCAAAAGTAGGTTCTAGAGGAGACAAGTGCCTTGCAAAATTCACTTCGTCCAACGGCAGTGTATTCGGATCTCTGACGCTTGACATTCGTAAAGCAGCTGAGGATTACAGCCAGGAGCTTCCTGTTGCAGTGCGAGTAAGCTATGACAGTCAAAAAGTTTTTCTCAGACTTGGGGCAAAGTACACGATGACCGACTGGATGAATCTGTGCGACTATGAGAAAACAGGAAGGCGTGTGCAGCAAACAGAACGCAATGACTTGAAAGATTTGTTGGATGGTGTGGAAATGATGACCAACCAACTGATAGCTGAAGGCAACTTCTCCCTGCGGCGTTTGAAGGATAGATTCCAAGGACGAAAGGACGAAGCAGATACCATCTACTCTGTTTGGGACGAGTATCTGAAAAACAAAAGGGATGAGGGGAAAGCTGGATCCGCCCGTTGTAGTGGAGATGTGAAAAGCCGATTTATCAAAGACATGGGCGAAGATGTTTCTTTGGCTGATATTGATAGGAATTTCATCCAGCGTTGGGTGAGAACTATGAAGAAAAGTGGGCTGAGTGCCACGACTATAGCCATCGACCTACGTACCTTCCGCACGATTGTCAATATCGCCATAGAGCGCGGGCTGATCAATGGCAATACAAAGGAAATGTTCAAAGATACGGGATACAATAAATCACAGAGCCGTAAACATGAATTTCTTGATGTAGCTACAATGCGTAGGCTATACGACTTTTGGGAAGCAGGCAATGCCGTAGATGCTGACGGGAAAGAGTTGTTCTTTCCCAAAGAGAAACATGCTGTTTTCCGTGATTTGGGCTTATTCCTGTTTATGTATTTAGGTGATGGGCAGAATCTGGCCGATACTCTCCGCTTGACATACGATGGTTGGTATTTTGCCACACATGGTAAGCAGCTTCGATTTTTACGTCATAAGACGAGGGACAGGAACGAGAGCGCAAGCGAGGTCATCTTCCCGATTACTCCCAAATTGCAGAAGATACTTGATAAGTATGGCAATAAACCAGAACTTGGGAAACGTGTGTTCCCTATTATGAGCGAATTTATCACTCCTGAGAAAGAAGTATGGGTAATCCAAAGATACAATCGCTACATACGTGAGCACATGGCCAAGATTGCGGAACTATTGGATATGGTTCAGCGTCCTTCTTCTACATGGGCCCGCCATAGCTTTGCGACTAACCTCAACAATTCGGGTGAAGTACCTTATAAGTATATCAGCGATAGCATGGGGCATAGCGGAAATAGCGACATCACCTCCAACTATATAGGTTCTTATCCTCTGGAAAAGATGCTGGAATATAACTGGTACCTGCTTCACGACAAAGAAGAGAAAAATCAACAGCCATCTGTGGACAAGCAAGCCGTACTGGAACTTTTGAAGAGTATGAGCGAAGAAGAACGCAAGGCGTTACTGTCATCACTATAAAAGAATTCTGCCACAAGTTGTGGCAGAATTGAGTTTTTTTCGTAATTTTGACAATGATAACTAATGAAGCCGTATGATAGACATCAAAGATATAACGAGTTACAAAGAGAATAACCAATTGGAGGCAAAGAAAGCAGCAGGTGGATTACCTGGCAGTCTTTGGGAGACGTACTCATCGTTCGCCAATACCGATGGAGGCATTATCCTGCTTGGTGTTGACGAAAAGAAAGACGGTACATTCGAAGTGGCAGGGGTGCCGGATCCCGACCGTATGCTGAAAGATTTCTGGAATACGGTAAACAATCGGCAGAAAGTAAACATCAATATCCTGACGGACAAGGATGTCACAGTAGAAGACTACGAGAACAGGAAGGTCATCGTGGTCAAAGTACCGCGTGCTGAGCGTTATCTGCGCCCTGTCTATGTAGGAACAGACCCACGCTCCGGAGCCTATCGACGAAACAATGAGGGCGACTACCACTGTACTCCCGAAGAGGTTTCCGCTATGTTTCGTGATGCCTATCAGCTCACTCAGGACTGGAAGCTAATCAAAGGTCGTGATATGAGTGTGTTCTGCATGGACACTGTGCACAGTTACCGCAATACCTTCAATATCTCTCACCACAACCATATATGGAGTAAACTGGACGATGAAGAGTTCCTAATCAAAATTGGTGCCATGGGATATAGTTCAGACGATGGTAAGTTCTATCCTACGGCAGCTGGCTTGTTGATGTTTGGCTATGAGTATGAAATTCTACAAGAGTATCCACAATATTTTCTCGATTATCAGGATCACCGAGACCCGAGTATTCGCTGGGTAGATAGGCTAATTTCCTCTAACGGGGAGTGGAGCGGCAACGTGTTCGATTTCTTCTTTGCTGTATCCAACAAGCTCACCTTCAATCTTCCTCGTCCGTTCAAGTTGGAGGGCATCTTCCGCGTAGATGACACTCCTCTGCACAAGGCTGTGCGTGAGGCCTTGTTGAACACGCTGGTCAATGCCGATTATTACGGCAGACGTGGTGTGGTTATCAAGAAACACCCCGATGGTTTCACCTTTGAGAACCCGGGAGATTTCCGTATTGGTGTAAAAGAAGCCATGAGTGGTGGAGTTTCCGACCCTCGCAACGCCATTCTCTTCAAGATGTTTGCACTTATCGACCTCGGAGAACGTGCTGGAAGTGGTATTCCTACCATCGTCGATGGTTGGCAGTCGGCATATGGAGAGCAGCCCACATGGGAAGATACACACAATCCCGACCGAACTATTCTGAAATTGCATTGCAAGGCTCTATCGGAAGTCTTGTTTGAGAAAGCAACGGAGGATGACACTATAAACGGCGATAAAGACACCACAAACGGCAATAATACGGCGATAAATCCAAAAAACGGCGATAAAACGGCGATAAATGATAATAGTGGCGATAAATCCGGCGATAAAATGCAAATGATATTAGAATATATTGCGAAGCATACGGAAGTGAAGACTTCTGATATTATGCAAGCATTTGGATTGAAAGCCTCGCAATCACGTCTTTATCTAAGTGCATTGGTGGAGCAAGGGAAAATCAAGGCTTGTGGAAGTAATAAGAACCGAACCTATAAATCCAAATGATGACACTGCACGATTTCTTTCATGAAGAGTTTATCCCTTTCATTAAGGGTGATTACATGAATTTCAGTTCAAAGGTTGTAGATGGATATTCTCTCTTTATTGGTAAGTGGGATAAGGTTCCAAGACAGGCTATGGTTACTCCTGATGCACAAATTCTGCTTCAACGTATCTTTGAGAAATATTCTGTTTCCACAGACAGTAAAGAAAGTGACTTGCAGACATCACAAGTAAGTCGCTGGTATGTAAATAGTTTTACTTTGGCATACAATCGCTGCCGAAGATATGATCTTTACCATCCCTATCAATATACCGATTTTGCACAATTTGTAGAGAAGTTAAATTCTTCTGATGATTTGGAACATGGCGATTGGGACTTCGATATGTTTCGCAAATATACGTTCAACTTCGGGCGACGTGAAGGAACATTATTTTATGTAGCAGAAAAAGAAGTCAGTAATTGTAAAAGCAAGGAGAGGAAGGACCACCAGTCTGCAGACGATGTGAACACCTCTACTCTAGATGTAAATAAAGAACATACGGAATATGATTTTACTGGGAGTCTATTAGAAGATATTTATAATAACTTCAACGGAGAGGTGTTCCAAGATGTGACTTCTCTGGACGAGTTTACCAATATTCTTACACGTAAAAAGCATTCCGAACATCTGGTTGAATGTTCTGACTCAAAGATGCAAATGTACAAACTTCTATATAACTTCAAGCACATGTTATCAAAGAACGTTCGTATATCTTGGCTCGAAGATATTGCAAAGGAATGTCATTATAAAGTAAATTCCATCAATAAAAAACATAATGGAAATGCAATTATGTCTGAAGAATGTCAAAAGACAATGGAACTAATCGACCATATTTTTAGCAAATATAGTCGCTCATAGTCATTCTCAATATTCACCCATATACAAATGGCGTATCTCCACTTCGGAAATACGCCATTTGTGCGTTTCATACGATACCATGTAATTCTCAAACACGCCCACTTATCCCCACCTTTGATAGATCAACAAAATTCTACTAAAATATTTTTTGAAAGCAAATCTTTGATTATCAATACCTTGTCATTAAATCTTGCCAGTAGTCATAAAATTCTTTAGGTGCCACTTGTAGCCACTTTTCCACTTACGACATTTGCAGCATCACTTTTAAATTGCATGACATGAAAGGTAATTTTATTATGCTGCAAAAGGACGACCTCAAAGAGGTTATTGCAGAAGTTTTAGAGACTATGGTTGGCAAGAACCTCTTGACAGATCAGAAGCCAAAGGACAATGCCGAGTATTTAACTCGTAACGAGCTTTGCGCACGCCTACACATTACTTATACTACGCTCTGGCGTATGGAGAAACGTGGTGAAATCCATGTGCACAAGATTGGCAGACGCAACCTTTATTCTAAGGCAGAGGTGGATGTGCTCATCACACAAGGCTCATCCATGAGCGACACTAAATAAGGTGGGTAATATGGAAGAACTTGTAAAGACAATCCCCAAGCCACCAGATGAAGACTATATCCTGTCTTCTTTTCAGCAACTCCAGCAGAAAAGTGCTGTTGATGCAGGTGGCTTCCATGTGGCATCTATGAACGACTGTCTGATCAAGGGACGGTCGCTCCCTCCCCTTGTGGTGCTCTATCCTAACATTGTCCTCGAAGGTGATCTGTGTTTCATCTTCGGACAGTCGGGTATCGGTAAGACCATCTTTGCCATGCAGGTGGCAAAAGAGATAGCAGCCAAAGGGAAGAGAGTGCTTTATGCCGACTTTGAAATGACATTGCGCCAGTTGTGTCTGCACTATGAGTTTGCCAACTTTCCTCCGACCTTCTTCCGTGCGGAAATGGACAGGGATAACCCAATCGACAATGTGCTGCAAGGTATCGAACAGGCTGCTGTGGCAAACTTAGCAGAGGTGGTGTTCATCGACAACATCACCGCCCTCAGCCAGTCGCTCGACAAGAGCTCCGACGCCGGTTCGCTCATGGCTTCTTTAAATGCCTTGAAACGGAAATATAACTGGACGCTGGTCATCCTCAACCATGTACCCAAAATGTTCTCCGGCTCCGTGCCTCTTTCCCTGTCGGCCATACAGGGCTCCGCCAAACTCAATCAGCTCATAGACGATGCCGTGGGACTGGGGCAGTCAAGCCGTGACAAGTCTATGGTCTATGTGAAGCAGTGCAAGTGGCGCAATGGCGAGCTGGTACTCGATGCCGACAATGTGGCCCTGTATGAGCGGGCCAAGAACGGCGAGGGCAATCTGTGCTTTACCTTCCGAGGCTATGACACGGAAGCCATCCATCTGGAAACGGCAAGTGCCAACGGGCGTGAAGGATTGAAGGCAAGAGTCAGGGAACTGTCCTCCCAAGGCGTGAAACAGCAAGACATAGCCAGGGAATGCGGTATCACCCAGAGTAAGGTGTCAAGGCTCTTGAACAGTTGATTATTCACTTTATGCAGTTTATGCAATATGCATAAGTGCATAAACTGCATAAAACACATGGAAAATATGGAAAATCAGGATTTGAAGAGAATATCGGCGGCCAAGGCTGCGCCCAATGATCGGATGTTGACAGGCATTCCTAAGCAGGATATAGGATGCCATTATTCTTCCCTTACGGATTATCTGGATAAGGCAGTGGGTTATAATCCCAAAATGTTGTCTGCTATTGACGACCTTATCATGCGCTTTCATCTGGGTGCTGTTACTAAACTGGTGAACGGGTACCACGGAACGGTGCTACCCAAAATCAGCCAGAAAGACAAGGTTGTTGGTGGAAGCGTGCTGTACTTTGATACGGGCAGTGGGGCAGTCCTGCAAAGAGAGATTTTGGTGGAGCATCTTTACAGCTGGTATTGCTTTAGCTATTATATTGATAGTGAGGTATTCTTCGGCGAGCACTTATTGTCCAACAAGCCTGTCGCCATCGTGCAAGAGGAAAAGGCCGCCCTGCTCGGTACGCTTGCCGACCCTTCCATCGACTGGCTGGCAGTCGGGGAAGGCTGCAACCTCACCGATGGCATGATGGCAAAATTGGAAGGCAAGAGAGTGGTACTTTTCCCTGATGATATGAACTATGATTATTGGACGGAGAAGTTCAAAGGTCGGTTCAAGGTCGATAATGGATTTATCCAGCATGACATCAACGAAATACCTTATTGATAAAATCAGGAGTCGGGGAAGGCCATAGTCGCTGAAGGTATCGGGGAGGACGAACAGGGCTTTGCCCTTGTTATAGCCCACTATAACTACACGCTGCGCTTTCGTAGTTGTGGGCCCAAGGCCAGCCTTGGAGAACCGGCGGGGATGACTCTCCCCCTGCACCCTCCACTCGGTGGCATCTGCCCCCAAGACCCCTGACCAGAGCGTGACCCTCTCTCTGGACTCTCCACTTAGGGCATTTCCCCTAAGAACCCTTTACAAAGAAAAATTCTCTAACACATTAAACATTGTTGATTATGACACAAATTACATCCGTACACATCAAGCCCTGCAACATCGGGCAAAGTGAAGCGCATAACCAAAGAACAAAAGCGTATCTGGACAACATTACTGCAGAAAAACTTTATATTAGGAAAGACCTGATACCAGATAATCAGTCGTGGACATCAGAGCAGCAAGGCGACATGACCTTGCAGCAGTATTACGATGCCATTGGCAGGATGGTAAAGGAAAAGACAGGCCGAGCCATGCAGACCAAGGAACGAGAACGGGTGAACAAGAAAACGGGGAAGGTGACCAAAATTGCTGGCTGTACTCCCTTGCGCGAGGGTGTCGTGGTTTGCAAGCCAGACACCACAATGGAACAACTTAAGCATTTTACTGACCTTTGTCAGCAGCGTTTCGGCATTACAGCCATACAGATACACCTCCATCGTGACGAGGGGCATTATCTTGATCCAAATGACACTTCTACGTGGAAGCCCAATTATCATGCCCACATCATCTGGGACTGGATAAACCATGAGACGGGCAAGTCCTACAAACTGGACAATGAAGACATCAGCCTCATTCAGGATATGGCTGCGGAAGCATTGAGCATGGGTCGCGGCATGTCAAAGTCCGAAACCGGCAAGCAGCATCTGGAGCGTAATGATTATATCGTGGCCAAACAGAAACGTGAGCTGGAAGAGACAAAGAAGCAAACGGAGAAGTTGGCAAAAGAACACGAACAGAAAACCCTTGATTGTGAAAAGCTGGACAGGGAAATCCACGACAAGCAGGTGAAAACCAATCGAGAAAATGGCAGTGCCATTCTTTCCGGTCTGGCTCATATTGCAGGGAAGGGCAGGTATGCCCAGTTGGAAACAGAAAATGAAATAATGAAAAAACAAATCGCTGCAATTCCGCAAGTGGTTGCTCAGCAAGTAGAAACCTTAACCATTACCTATAAAGAGGAGATAACCAAGGAGCAAAAACGTGCAGATTTCTGGCTTACTGAATGTAATAAGCAAGAGCGTATCTACAAAGGCTTGATTACCGAATTGAAAAATCGGGAAGAGAACCTCAAGCAAAAGTTACAACTACGTGATAAAATCATCGCTACAATGAAGGCTGGGCTAACAGAATTTCTAAGAGGTTTCACGATTATTTGTCAAAATGCCATCAATGCCGTTATAGACTTTGCTCATGACACTAAGTTACAGCACTTTACCTTCCCTCAGGCTACAGCCATCAACGAATATCTTTCTAAAGAGTCAAGCGACAGGCGTAATGGTGCCACTATTTTGGCCCTCCTCACCCGTCCCTTTCTTAGCTTGTTCGAGCATCAGAAGGGAAAGGCGGAAATCGAGAATGTGGTTGATAATTTTGATTGGTACAAGGAGAGGCAAAAACAAAAGCAGCAAGAGGAGGTAAAGAATAGGACAAGGTTTCGAAGGTAAAAAAATACCTTTCTATTCCTTTGCAAGAGATAGAAAGGTACTTTTGTTAAATGAAACAGTCATTATCATATCTCTGCTACCTTGAATACTCATTTATACTAATATCGTCTTAAAATTATCCCAGAGGTTAATATCTTCCTGATATTCCACTATCAAGTGTGTCGTCTTTTTTAGTGTTCCTGAATGAGTATCCCAATTTCGAGTAAACGGGCTATCTGTTTCAAGTAACAATCTGTTTTTAGGTATTAACGGCAATAATGTTAGAAACTTTCTTGATTCCATCATAGAAAGATTAACAGATATATAAAATCCAGCTTCAATAGCATCAAATAACTCTCCTTTACTTCCTGTAAACCAATGAAGGATAGGTTTGAATCTAAAATCTTTCCCTATAATTTGTAAAACTTGGCGAACTGCACGGCGTGAATGAATAGTTAGGATTTTGTCCTCATCATAACGGCATCTTTCTATCAATTCGCTAAAAAAGGCTATTTGATCTTCCTTATATGTTGTATCAACAAAGTCTAAACCAATTTCACCTATATAACGTGCATAAGGTAACAAATTCCACATCATAGGAATTTGTTTTTTGTATAGATGTATTAATTCAGGATGAAATCCAAGAGCAAATCTGATATACTTACTCCTAAGTTCTACAGACTCCTTTCTATATAGGTCTGGTAAATTAGTAACGGCTATAGTATAGATTTGCTGTTGTTCTATTTCTCGAATAGCTGCAAATCTATCTTTTTGCAAGTCAAGGTGAAAATGGGTATCATATAAATATTCCATCACAGTGTATCAATAAAATTAGCTAACTCTTCCATTCCTCTTACATAAAGGTCCGCAAAATCCTGATGGCGTTCCGTAATCCGACCAGAAAGTTGAATAGCCATCAATGGGCTAATTTGATGCTCATGATAATACTTTAATCCTAATCGGTAGGATTTCAAAATTATCCTATGTTCAGGCGAGCTATAGTTTACATCTCTATAAGTAGAAAGATCATTTATTCCAGCGAACTTTATGGCTGCACGGCGAATCGTACAAGGCAGACAACATCCACAATGCGAAGGCTCAGTTTCCCCCGAATATCTTCCTAAGTCAGGATGTGAGCAAGACATAGTCCATTGAATATTATTCTCTAAAAAGACTCTGTCAAGGCAATCTCTTACCATTTCACCTTTAGTCTTAAATTGGTAAGGATTTATTATTGTTATTGGTAGCTCAAGATTATTTAGGAGTTGCTGCAACATCCCCATAAAATATGGATGTGTTGTACGTGTACTCAAGCTTCCTGATCTATGAATAGTCAATGGTATATTCAAGGAAATTACACCATTTTCTGGCACATATAAAGTAACAGGATTACCCATTCCTGAAGCTAATAATATGGCATGTGAAAAGAACATCAATGAACGAGAGCGCGTTGTATCTTCTTCTCCTTTCTTTGGAGATGCATAAAACTGAAAGAATCTATTTGCATCATAACCAAAATGCTCACTTAGCAAGTTTATAACTTTATTTTGATATACGCTTACTCCTTTACCTCCGTTATAATTGCCAACAAAAATAGGTTTTGCGCCTTTTGTCAAAAGATCTGTTGCACCTATGAATGAATCAAGTCCTCCAGATAACATGCAAAAATCAGATGCAGCAAGTGTTTGTTTACTTTTACCTATGAGATTGCTTCTAAAAGTTTCATATTCATTTAGTTGCCTCTCGCGGAAATTGAATTGCCAGTAATCACCCGTTAAGAAGTGTAACATAGATTCTAGAAGCTGCTTATTAGCATTCCACTTTTCAAAACAAAGTACAGGCATATAAATAGAGAAACTCCGTGTCCAAGCATCTGGTTGAGTGTGACGTAAAATTTTTCTATCAGCAGAGAACACCATTAGAGAGATGTATAATAAATCTACTGCCTCTAAAGCAAAGAAATTTGGAATCATGTTAAGGTGTCGTTTGCGATTTGTCCATAGCGTATACGAGCATTTCTCCTTGGTATGCAGTGGAATTTGTTCCGCACCAGCTACTTGAAATGTATCATTATCATTTAAATGACATACAAAAACTTTTTTCATTTGGCAAGTTCCTCCATTACTTTATAACAATCCTCGTATAAATCATCTACAAATCTACTAATCTCATGCTGAGTTACCCCTTCATAAAGATGTTCTGTCAGCCTACCACTAACAACTCCATCTATGAATGTTTTCAAATCACTTTCTATAGTTGTTATATCAGCAGTACTCTTATCACCTGTCAATTCTCCAAAAGCAACTTCATTTAGGAGCCTGTAAAAAATAGAGTTAGTAACAAAGTGTGAAACCATAAACTCAAGTAGCTCTGGGGTAAACATCTCTAGGCTTTGATAATTCATCAAATCGCTCTCAAATAATTCTGAGAATGTCTGTGATAAAGCTCTGTCTGCAATGGCATCTTCTCGTGAAGCAGAGCCTGTGGAAAGATAAGTATAGATATCATTGAAGATGTCCTGAGCACTACGTCCTTCAAAGATTATTCCACTTTGTTCTATATGACGACGAATATTACTTGGACTACCAGAGAATAAAGTAATAATACCTCTAGCTATTCGCTTAGAAGACGTGGAAGTTCTGGCTGCATGTTTATAGCCACCAGATGCTTTGGTATAGTTTTTAACTATCAATCTCACATTGGGACTCCGGTTTCCAATCTCATTCGAGAATGTCCGTTTTGCCTGTGTCCAACTTACACGTGTTGCACTTTCTTTCTGGGATTCTTCTTGTTCAGGATTGTCCTCTTTCTCTTTTTCACCTGTCTCGGATTGTCCTTGTTCAACAGGGCTGTCTTCTATTGGTTGCTCGTCTGAATCTCCCGTATAGTCAGCTGGAAGAAGAGATGATCCCTTTGGACCTTTATATAAGTTAGATGTTCCCATATACTATTTATTTAAATATTATACCAACAGAAGTATTAAGTTTGTTATTTGTCAAAAGATAATTCTTAAGTATTTCCTTCGTATCAATATCAAGTGTATTTACAAAGGCTGTCATTTGTCCCACTAAGCCAGCTGTAATCCTTGTATTTGGGAGCGACATAATTTTGGCAACGGCCTCCTTTTGTTGATTTTGGTTCTTTGCAAGTTCAAGATAAGTTTTGAATTTCTTGCCATCAATAATTTCTTCCTTTATTAATTCCTCAAACATAGCCTTGGATAACAAAATTTGTTCCGATGGAGCCAATTGACTAACTGCTTCAATAGCTTTGTTTCTTACCGCTTCTGAGGAATCTAAAAGATGCTGCAATAAAATCTTTGCCTGAGTGCTAAGTATTTCTGCATTTGAAGAATATATTTTTCTACTTTCACGGGAAAAATAAAAATAGTCAGAAAGATTACTAATAGAGCTCAGTAATGGTTCGCCTTTTACCCATTTCTGTACCCACTCATCATTTACCCAGTCCTTTAATATAGTGTATGCACTTTCGTTATCTCCATTTTCCAATTGTTTCAATTCACCTTTACTTTCTGGGTTCATTAGTACTTCTATAAAAGTAGGTTTATAGTACTCGGCAAGCATAAGTTTTGCTAATACTTTCTTTTGGAGTGTAATTTGTCTTTTTTCGGCTAACGAAATTCGCATCATCAAGGTGTTGAAAAAGCGTTTACAATGGCGAGGATTACCTTTCATAAGAGCTGCCAGAGAGGAATAAATTTGATTAGACAAATCAAAAGCTTCTTTTATCTTTTCTGTGGGTTCTTTGCCTAATGCAGCCTTTACGGATTCAATAGTAAATTCATCGTTTATCCCCATATTTGGAATTGTTTGAGCTATTGTTTTAAAATCAAGATCTTCTATTTGAAGAAGGAGACATGTGGTGTACTGCTTAACCTCCTGCTCATTTAGCTGAGGTATTTTAACTGGATATTGAATCAATTTTTCTAGATACTCCTTACTTATATCTATATCATGCCCAGGAATATCACGGTACTTTGTTTTAACAGCATAGCTAACAAGACGTTCATCAGCACCGATGATAAAGGTTGCTCCTGAGACATAGAGAAATAATCTGATTGCTTCAAAAATATCAAGAATTGTATCAGGCGTACAACGATCTAGTTCATCTATGAAAACAACAAGACGTTCATTCTTGCAGTCATCAAATATTTCTTTAAATGTCTTCCTGAAATTTTTGATTTCGGTGCGTTTGGTATCTTCAGTATTTAGAGTGTCTATTAGTTTCTTTATTTCACCCTCTGAAACATCACCAGCCTTTTGCTTTATTGAGCTAATTAATCCTGTAAGCGTTAATTCTGTGATAGTTCCAATGCCTCCTGTAAGTAAGAAGTCCAATCCGTACTTTATGCCCTTGCTTAACAATTTCCCTTTATCAACCTGTTTAAGTAATTCAGCTATTTTATCCTTGCCCTTAACAAAAAGATTCTTTTTCTCGGCGTTATGCATTGCATCAAGGATTGTACCGCACAGGGCTGTCTTGGCATCTTCATAGCCTTCAAATAACCAACCGTTAAATTCTACAGTGAGTGTATTCTGATCTGAATCTAGTAATTTCTTGGTAAGTTTCATTAGCGTTGATTTACCACTCCCCCAATCACCATATATACCTATTGTGGCAGGACTAAGATTATCATCTACGGCTATCTCAGCTACTTGTTCAGATAGGTAGCTGAAATTCAGAAGATCCAGTTCTGCTTCACTATCTTTCCACATTTTATTTGCCATGTTAGTATTATTATTGAATTTAACTTCAAGGTAAAATTTGACATTTAGTTTATTTTATATATTTCGAATACCTTATCCAAAAGATCCTCTATCGTCCCATTCTTCGCAGCCGGTAGGCTGTCTGCTTGTCTCAGATGATGTTCAGATTTCGGAATGTGAAGAGTTTCATCAAAGCCTAGAATATAGCGTGTGGCAATACGATAGATGCACACTGTTGGTGCTAAACCGTAGATTTGATACTTGAAGATGTGACGCAGTCGCTCCTCGTTGTCAGGATAGGCATCTTTGAGTCCTTTACTGTTATAGAGGCGCTTTACTATCTCAGTGATATATTGTCCGGACTTCATATAAAGGTCGGCAAAGGTTTTGTCAGGATCATCAAAGCACCCCGGATTTTCTTGTTCCAACAGATCCACCATCTTGACAACAACCGACTTTGGCGTGAATATCTGATTAGTTTTCTGTGGAGGAATATAGTTGAAGATGTCCTCCTCCACCTTTGGGTCAAAATAGTTGGCCAGACGCTTGCGCAAAGCCATAAACTCGCGCACGGAATCATCGAACACCACCTCGTCGAAGAAATGCCCTGGACTATATTCCGTTTGTCCCGTCTCTTCATTTATGTAGTCGCCTCCGTCACGCAGCAGGTGAAATTGTTTCTTGGTTACACTTGTTACTTCTAAGAACACCTCATCAGGTACGTTGCTGTCGAAGTTCAGCAATGTCGTTTCTTCGTTTCCGTAGCCCATAAGGAACGAAGGGATGGTACGCGAGAAACCACGCAAATGATCACGAATCAACTCGTCCGTATTGCCTTTCTTTTTATCAATACGCTGCTGCTCGTAAGTGTCAGCGATAATTTCTGCCCCCTTATCCAATAAGTCCTCTGTCTTTTCTTGGATGGTCTTGGTCAGGTTTTCGTCAATGGCTTTCTTCTTTGCCTCAGCCTCAATTCTTATATCTTTTTGCTGTTGGGTAGTTTTGCCTTGACAATCTAATTCACACTGATGTTCTATTTTCTTTTTGTCGATGGATGCCTGATCGCAGTGAGTGCCTATTTGCTCATTTATCGCTTTCTTGATGCGAACGGATGCCACACCTTGATTGCGTTTCGTCAGTTTGTCCTCGTGTGTCTCTTCTGCTCCTTTACCAGCAGCAGAGAATAAAACAGTTGTAAGGTGAGTGCTTACATTATCTATCATTTGTTCCTCAGCACTCTTCCCTTGACGCTCTTTCGCCTGACTGTATTTTTGTATGCTTTCTGCTATAAAACCATCCAGCACCCCTTTAGATTCACCATAGATTTTATCACCAAACAGGTCCTCTTTCAGTGCCGTAACTTTCATTGGGTCGGGTTGTGCATTTCCATCCTCGTCTATATCATGCGAAAGTTCCTCCACCTCATTAGCGTTCACCTCGTTGTTTTTAGGTGCTCTTACGGGGTCAAATTGGTTGATGATGTCAATAATGCCTGAAGAGCAACCGTAAATACTGGAAATGTTGGCGAAGAGGAAATTACTCATAAAGCCACTGCGCACCACTTCCTTGGAGCGTATCTTTCGTGGGATGAGCATCACTTGCTCGGCGTCGAGCAGTATCATTTCCCCGTCTTCATCTTCACCAATCACAGGGAAGAAATTCAGCAACTCGCGGATGTGTCGCTTGCGCGTGTCACTGTCGCCATTACCCGAGGCAGTGTCGGCAGAAAGGCCATTCGCCATTTCCTCATAGTTGGTAAGGGTGCGAACTGGGTCAAAGTCGAAGATATAAGCGTTCTCTTTACGATGATACACCCCATTGGCGTCTATATACAGATAAGGAGTTTGTGCCCGGAAAGCGGCCTGCATATATTGTGCAGGGCTCTTCATATTGCTCAGTATTAATACCGCTGTCCATTCAGGAATGGTTACACCCGTTGTGAGCTGACCCACCGAGAGAGTTATCGTACCCTGGGGATGCTCGGCAATGGCTTTGCGCACACGGTTGAGTGAACTGTCGTCCTCTATGATTTCGTCATTGTCAGTCTTTCCGTCTCCAGCAGCGACAACAATCTCAATATCGGCAAATTCGGGATGCCGTTTGGTATCTCTCAACTTTTCTGCCAGTTTCTTGGCAGAGTCCACCCGATTAAGCAACCAGAAAGTATGACGTAATTCTTTGCGTAATTCTGGAGTTGAGAAGGGATAGCGCTGCTGACAGCTCAATGCGTCAATCCACTTATCTACCGCTTCGTCATGCACGAAACGTCCGCGATCCACTCTGAAAAACTCGTTCAGATCAAAAGCGTAGGCCTCCGTGTCGCCGTCTATCTCCACGCCTTTGCGTACTTTCTCCGTAACAATATCGCTCATGCGATAGGTGTACATATTGAGCCGCGGCATCTCGGCATAGGGATTGTTGCCCCGGCTCTCGACCCACGAAGCCTTTGCCTTGCACTCGTCGGCGTAGGTCCAGTTGAAGATGGCATCTTGTGGAAACTTCTCGTTGGCCAATGCCTTGAATGGTGTGCCGCTGAGGTGAAGGGTATGCTTGCGTTTGATCTGGTCGAAAGCCACATCTGTTTTATACGTATCTACCCCCTCATGGGCTTCGTCGATGACCAGCAAGTCCCACGTGAGTTGGGCTACTTCTTCCAGTTTGTCGTGACTTCCACCGAAGTGGATAGACCCTTTTAGGTCTTGCAAACTCACGAACTCTATACAGTTCTTCACCCTGTCGGGCTGCTTGATGTATTCCAGATATTGTTGGCGTGTCAGGCAGGGCGTGTCCTTGCGTTCAAGGAGAGCCGACACACGGCTGACGAAAAGAAAACGACCCTGCCCCACAAACTTCAAATAGTCTGAATACCACGAGTCGGCAATGGCGGGGCGGTTGGTTACGACGAGCACATTCCTGAACTTCATGCGCATACAAAGGTCATAAACCGCCAAAGTCTTGCCAAACCGAGGTTTGGCATTCCAAAGATATTCGGTCGTTGGACGGCTGATAAAGCTATCTGCTGTCTTGCTGACAGCCAGCTCCTGACTGTCTCTTAGCTGATAGTGTTGTGTAGCTTTACCTTTTATTACGCCATGATTTGCACGGAAATCATAGAAATGATGACGCGACTCATCAGTGCCTATGCGGAACCATTCTGTATGGGGCTCTTGCTCATATCCCAACTTGTTAAGATAAGCATGAAAAGCCTTGTCAAGAAAACTCTCATTTGAGCCTTCATACACAGCATTACCATACCATTCCAATATCCATGCAATGTTTGCCGTGTGGCATTGCTGCTTAATGCGATCTTCTACATTTTTCTGTTCAGTATAGCCTATTTTCACCCAGCCATTATGGCGGGCTATCTCTGGCGTGGTGTAGGCATAAATCTGTGGTAGAGCCACACGAGTGGTTTGTATATTGGGTGTTTTCATTAGTCCATCTCCTTTACATGAGTTTCAATAAAGTTGCGTTCCTCGGCAGTCAACCCGTATTTGTCATAAAGTTGCAAGTCTATCTCATGTACGTTCTTGCTCCAATCAATGTCAGAGGACGAAGTGAAGTCTTGGAGAGGGACATACTTAAATTTAGCTGGGGTAATCTCTTGCGTAACCTTTAATATGCTTATTAAAGTACGAGCAAATTTAGTTTGAATATATTTCTGACAGCATTCAGCTTCCCTCATCGTATTGAATGAACCAATGCTTATGAATGATTCTGTAGTTCCTTCACCTGGTTCTGCTATTAATGATTTGCCAACAATCCTTGCAGGAATTGGCTTGCCTATTGTTCCTGCGGCACCATCAGCCTTGGATAATACAACTTTATATTTATCAACATTTGGTATTCTACTCGTATTAACATAATCTCTACGAATGAACATGTATGCTCTTTTATTGTCTTTTCGACCTAACATCTTTAGGTATTTATGTCCATCAGTTGGAGCTTTCTCCGAAAATACCTGTGATATTGCATCAAAGATATTTGAAGACATATCATAAGCATGGCCTTTACTTAACTTGTTTTTTGCTATAGGAAAATCCTTATGAAGTTTATCTGTCAATCTATAAATTGTCCGTGTAATAACAATCGGTTCCATAGATTTAAACACAGTACTTGAATTAACCTTCTGGAAAATGTTATTAAGTTCATCATATGGAGTGAAAACCTTAATAGCCCCAAATGATTTTGTTGTATCATGGTATGATATAGATACACCACCAGTTAGTTGAATTCCTTGAAAAACCTGTGTCGAATCAGGAAAATACTTTAGGATTGTGAAGGAATTATCATTAAGCATTTTCTTATTCCAATCCTTTGGAGTAGATCCTGCATCAAATAAGAATCTAGCTGGATGAATTAATTCTACTCTATCTGAAACTTTGTATGACTCATCTATAAAGATATTGTAGATTTGAGGAGCAAATGATGCATTATCTCCCACTGTTTCATCTTGGTACGGTGGGTTGCCAATAACGAAGTCGAATTTCATAGGCCATTTTGTTTTATGATGGGTTTTATATTTCTTGGTTATAAAGTCAAGGTAAAGGCACTCGAAGTGGTCGGGCATATCGAATGTGGAAGGAAACCAACGACGAAGCCGACAACGAATGCCATTGTGAAGCTGAATGTCGTTTTTGTCGCAGCCGGGGCATGGAGTTGCTGTGGTGATTTGTTCTCCAAATAGGTCGTTCTCTGTATGTTGGTCATCATGACAAGAACTGGGCACCACGGCTTTCAGTCCGTCCATTTGCCAGACATTCCATGATATTATCTCTGCTGCCCTGAATATTGTTGTTTTGTCTGCCCTTTTGCCGAACCGCTGCTCATGATACTCGTTGAAGGTGGCGAGCAAGGCTTCACGTGCAAGGAGCAGATTGTCGCCCTGCCACTCATAGCCATACACACAGCCCAATGCTAAAAGTGCCCAGTGGGTCCATTCTTTATCAGTACTTTTATCGTTCACCTTGCGCAGCTTGCGGTCGAGGATACCTGTTCGCTCGGCAATCGGGATGGACTCGCCCGACACCGTGTCATAGCGCGAGGTCAGGAATGGAGCCTCGCCGCAGGTAATTTCCAGTCGAGTAGCAAGTACATAGTCCTGCCAAGCGTTTTTGTTTTCATTTTCATTCAATTCCTCTTGGCGGCCTGTCCATTCCTCATCAATGACATCGTTCATTTTTCTTACAAGCCACGACGGTGTAAACACCTCGGCCATCTGCCGTGAGCGGCGCAACTGTTCATCACGACTTTTCATAGCGCGTGGCATGATGATATTCCCATGCTTACCTGTTATGGCCTCCACAGTTATACTGTCATGCCATTCATAACCCTCGCCGTAGTCGGCATAACTGTCTGTTGCCCAAAAGATATTCTTTCGGGTGGTATGGTCGGAGAGGAGCACTTCAAGCAGCCCTGGCTCATCTTGTAGTAATTTGTTTTCGAGTATATCTATAGGCTCGGACATATATTAAACGATTATTCCTCGCAAATTTACAAAAATTATTGGATAAGTTGAACTACTACCTTGAGAAATACCTTTCTTTATGTGAGTTTTCTTCAAATAATCTTTGAAGAACTTTATAATTCCTTTGTATCATTATATAGTTGTTCCATGTGATTTAATGTAATTCTGCAACATTACAAATACAAAGTTTTGTTTCGAAAAGGTCACCTAAAGGTCACCATAAAAAGAAAAAGCACTTACAAAACCTTTGTAAGTGCTTGATTTTCAGCGTGGACCAGCCTGGGCTTGAACCAGGGACCTCCAGATTATGAGTCTGTTGCTCTA
>OGKA01001460.1_pt1 | contig 18784 bp, 14 predicted proteins | sample 1572211 | NCBI WGS metagenome assembly OGKA01 (sample SAMEA2582125, study PRJEB24529) | metagenome | biome: Human gut stool | place: China | collected 2011 | reverse complement strand
TCAAGAATGGAGCGGGATTCTAAGAAATCCCACCCCAACTATTGACATAGAGCCCTTTTGGATTTGTGCAGGATGAGGTGGACAGGATCCTTGAAGATGCTGGGGCAGAAGAACATTCGGAAAGTGTGAAAAAATGGTACGATGGATATCATTTTGGAAATTTTGACGTTTATTGTCCATGGGATGTTATGAACTATATTCTGGAGCTGCAGCATAATCCGAAAGCAAAACCGGCGAGCTACTGGAAGAACACCAGTGACAATGCGATCATACGGTCATTTATTGATTATGCAGGCAGCAATATCACGAAAAAGCTGGAAACATTGCTTTCCGGTGGAGCGATCATTCAGTATATTGATGAAAAATTGACATATGATTATCTGCATTCTTCGGAAGAGAATCTCTGGAGTATTCTGTACCTGACCGGATATCTGACGAGAGCGCGCGATCAGAACTACAATGGGGAACTTCCAGAAGGAACAGTTGCGCTTGTAATCCCGAATGAGGAGATCAGGGAAATCTTCGAGACAACCGTGAAAAAATGGTTTGCTGATTCTGCAAAAATCTGGAATCGCAGCAGATTATTTGAGGCAGTCTGGTCTGGAAATGCGGAGATTATTACCGAGGAGATGGCAAAACTTCTTAGAAAAACGATCAGTTACCATGATTACAAAGAAGACTTTTACCATGCATTCCTCGCAGGAATCTTTACAGGAGCCGGTTATACGGTGGACTCCAATAAGGAGCACGGAGAAGGCAGAAGTGATGTCGTAATCTACGACGATACTAATGGGCGTGTCGCGATCTTCGAGGCAAAATATTCGAAAACATCGGACCGGATGGAAATGGATTGTGACCGCGCGATCGACCAGATCAATGATCGGATGTATGCAGATGAATATGCGGATGAGTACGAAACAGTTCTCTGTTACGGAATTGCTTTTTATAAGAAACGGTGCAGGGTGAAGAAAAAATGAAAACAATACAGCCACAGACAGACCGGTCCAAAGGTATGCCTGTGGCTGTATTTGTATTATTTAATAATAATTTCATAAAAAACCCCACAAAAGGAAGGAAATTCCCGGTGGCGCAAGTTGCGGGAAAAGTCGAAGGATGTTATAATATAATAGATTTTTTATGACATACGGGTGGAAGAGAGAAAAAACGATCCACGGTATTTCTGACGGTACATGATACAGACCTTGGAGAGGGTCTATAAACACTACTACTTTATAATACGAGGAAGTAAATCATGGCAAACAGAATAAAGAAGAAAGAGGATACGAAAAGCAGCTATCAGGATAATGTTGCTTTGATCATGGGGGCGTTCACGCTGATCGTACTCTGCGTGCTCCCGCTTGTGTTCCACGATTTCTATTTTGATATCCTGGAGACAAAATATCAGTTTTACAGTGTTGTTGCGATCGCTGCGCTTGTGATCATGGGCGGATATGGCCTCGCGAGCGGAAAGATGCTCGAGTGGTTCTCGAAGTTCAATTTCCAGACATGGAGAAAGAGCATGAGCGTCGGGGACTGGGCGATGGTCGTTTTCTGGCTCACAAACGTGATCTCCTGGATCCTGTGCAAGGACTGGAGATGGGAGGCATTCTGGGGAACATCCGGACGTTATAACGGCGTATTCCTCATGACGATCTACATGATGACATATTTCCTTGTCACCCGTTTTTACCGGTTAAAACAGTGGTATCTGGACGCATTCCTCGCAGTCGGCGTGTTTGTATGCGTGTTTGGAATTACTGACTACTTCCAGATGGATATCCTTGGATTTAAGGTAAATATGATGGATACACAGAAATCCATCTATACTTCCACATTCGGAAATATCAATACTTATACGATCTATGTGGCAGCGCTGTTAGCAATCTCAATGATCCTGTTTACACAGGAGAAAAACCAGAAGAGAATGTTCTGGTACTACGGAAATATGATCCTGACAAGCTTTGCGCTGATCATGGGCAGCAGTGATAACGCATATCTGTCCCTCGCAGCGATTTTCGGTCTGGCACCGTTATGGCTGTTTCAGACAAAGACAGGACTTCGCAGATATGTGATCTCCCTAGCGACATTCTTTACGGTGATCCTCTGCATCAACGGGATCAATAAGGCGTATGCGGCATCCGTTCTCGGGATCGACAGTGCGTTTAATCTGATCGCGGGGACGAAGTTTCTTCCGGTACTTGTAGTGCTTCTCTGGGTGATCGCTGTGGTACTTATCTTTATGAACAGAAAACCACAGGCCCTGATGAACAGGACAACGGACGATTCTATGAATAAGATCGCAGTCTATATCTGGATCGGTGTGATCGCGGTTGTCTGCCTTGCGGTTCTTTTCGTCCTTTATGATGCGAACCTTGGAGGTCATGCAGATAAGTATGGCGCGCTCAGCTCCTACGCTGTATTCAATGATGAGTGGGGAACCCAGCGTGGATATGTGTGGAAGCGCGCGATGGAGATCTATACAAAGAAGCTGAATCTTCTCCAGAAGATCTTCGGATATGGACCGGATACGTTTGCACTGATCATGCAGTATTATTATCCGGGCGAAATGCAGAACGGACATATGGTGATCTTCGACAGTGCACATAATGAGTACTTACATTATCTGGTAACGACCGGTTTCGTTGGAATGGCGTCTTACCTTGTATTTATGGTTTCTTCGATCGTTGCGATGGCGAAGAAGATCAAGGAGCAGCCGATCGTGGCAGCAGTGATGTTAGCCGTTACCGCGTATGCGATCCAGGCGGTTGTCAATATCAATCTGCCGATCGCAATGCCAATCATCTTACAGCTTCTTGCGATGGGAGTCGGAAGAAAGAAGAATGCCGGAAATACGGAAGAAAAAGCTGAGGCGTAAAAATAAGAATCCGATGCGAAAATAAAGTTGAGAGAACATGGATGTACAGTGAAAATTAAAACTCAGCGAAAACTGAATATCAGGAAAATCAAAGCAGAAACATACCAGAGATAACTGAACACAGAAGTAAAAGAGCGAAATAGCTTCTGGTCGGAAGATAAAGGAAGATACTGAACTTATTATAGGAATCGCACTCGGGATGTTACCCGGAGTGCGATTCCTGACAAACACAGGGAGGAACGAACAATGCAGGCAGTCATCATGGCCGGCGGAAAGGGAACGAGACTGGCGGCGCTCACAAAGGATGAGATCCCGAAGCCGATGGTCCCGGTTGCCGGAAAACCGCTGCTTTTATGGCAGGTCGAAAGGCTAAAAGAGAATGGGATCACGGATCTGATCATGGTGATCGGACATCTCGGAAATAAAATTAAGGAATATTTTGGCGATGGAGAGCAGTTTGGCGTTTCCATCCGGTATTTTGAGGAGACGGAACCGCTCGGGACTGCGGGATCCTTTTATTATCTGAAAGACATGATCCACGGGGACCGGTTTGTGATGATGTCCGGGGATCTGTTCTTCGATATTGATTTTCAGCGCATGATCCGGTTCCACGAGGAAAAAGGCGCAGTTGCCACATTATTTGTTCATCCGAACGGACATCCGTTTGACTCGGATCTTCTTGTCCTGGATGCGAATGATAAGGTAACGGCGTTCGACTCGAAGCACAATGTCCGCGATTACTGGTATAAGAACTGCGTCAACGCAGGAATTTTTGTGTTTGAAAAGAAGATCTGCGATTACGTGCCGGAGCCAGTGAAAAGGAATCTGGAGAACGATGTGATCAAAGGAATGCTGGACGCGGGAGAGTCGATCTACGGCTATTGCTCCCCGGAGTATGTGAAGGATGTTGGTACGGTTGACCGTGTGCAGCAGACATTGGCAGACATCACGCGAGGCGTGATCGCGGATAAATGCCTGAAAAATAAGCAGCCTTGTATCTTTATGGACCGTGACGGTACGATCAACCAGTATAAGGGACTAGTATACAAAGAGGATGACTTCGTTCTGGAAGACTGTGCGGTCGATGCGATCCGGAAGATCAACCAGTCCGGAAAACTCGGGATCGTGATCACGAACCAGCCGGTTGTTGCGAGAGGTCTCTGTGGGATCGAAGATGTGGAAAATATCCATAAGAAGATGGAAACACTTCTTGGAAAAGAAGGCGTGTTCCTGGACGATGTTTTCTTCTGTCCGCATCATCCGGACAAGGGATACCCGGAGGAAAATCCGGCTTATAAGATTCCGTGCGAGTGCAGAAAGCCGAAGACCGGTATGATCGAGAAGGCGGCGGAGCGGTTCAACATTGACCTCAAGGAATCCTGGATGATCGGGGATACGACGATGGACATCCAGACAGGCGTGAATGCGGGAATGCGGACAGCGCTTGTGCTGACTGGGGAAGCCGGGAAGGATAAGAAATACGACGTGAAGCCGGATCTGGTGTGTGAAAATCTGCTGGATGCGGTGGAGAAGATCTTGAAAAGCGAAGATCGTTAAGATAAAATATGAAAACTCAGCAGAAGAGAACAGTTAAATGTTAGGAATTGCTGAGTGAAAACGTCAGAAATAAATGATATATAGCTGCGTAAAATTAAATGGACAAGAGATATCAGCATCGCAGCGAGGGTACTGGCTTGTTTGCCATAAATTTTGATGGACAGAGGCGATACGAGCAGCCAGAGAGTAAACGATTGATAGAGTAAATCACAGGAGAACAGAAAACCATGATCATTACACAGACCCCTTTCCGCATGTCTTTTTTCGGCGGCGGAACGGATTTCCCAGACTTTTATAAGGAACATGGCGGAGCCGTCATTTCCACGACATTTGATAAATATTGCTATGTAAATGTGCGTCATCTGCCGCGCTTTTTTGACTATTCGACCGAGCTTTCCTACTCAAAGATCGAGCGCGTGACAGATGTCAACGACATCAACCACCCGGCGATCCGCGAGGCGATGAAGTATCTGGATATGCAGGAAATCCGCCTGACTTACGAGGCAGATCTTCCGGCAAGATCGGGACTTGGAACAAGCAGTTCCTTCGCAGTCGGCATGTTAAACGCATTTTATGCATTAAAAGGAAAATATGCGGATAAGAGAAAACTCGCAGATGATGCGATCTACTTAGAACGTGTCCTCTGCAACGAGAGCGGTGGCGTGCAGGACCAGATCGCGGCGGCATTCGGTGGATTAAACAGGATCAACTTCAATGCAGACGGATACGAGGTAAATCCGGTGATCATCTCCCCGGAGCGGAAGGCACAGTTAAACAATAACCTGATGCTCTTCTTTACCGGATTTTCGAGATTTTCCTCCGATATCCAGCAGACAACAGAGAAAGCACTGGTTGACAAACAGAAACAGCTTTTAGAGATGCTTTCCCTTGTAGACGACGCAGAGAAAGTCCTGACTTCAAAGACAGACCTCAATGAATTTGGAAGACTTCTTGATTATACATGGAAGCTGAAACGCGGAATCTCCAACCGGATTTCCACGGATTCCATCGATGGACTTTATGCAAAGGGAATGGCGGCAGGCGCTCTCGGCGGAAAGCTTCTCGGTGCCGGCGGCGGTGGATTCCTTCTCTTTTACGTAGAGCCGGATAAGCAGGAAGCGGTTCATAAGGCGATGGAAGAACTTTTATATGTGCCGTTTGAGTTTGAGAATAGTGGTACGAGAGTGATCCATTATACGCCGGAGACGTATGAGAAGAGATAGAATGAGAAACGGGAAGTTAATGTGAAATCCAGTTTCAGATCGGAAGAAATTAAAAAGAAAACATTATCAGGTGGCCCAGTATCGTGAAACAAGCATATTCAGTTTTGATGTCGGTATATCAAAAAGAAAATCTGGAATATCTCCGGGCGGCGGTGGAGAGTGTTCTGGGGCAGACGGTGCCGCCGGAAGAGGTGGTGCTGGTCTGTGACGGACCGCTGACGGGGGCGCTGGATGGAGTGATCGCGGAGTATGAGGAGCAGTTCCCGGAAAATTCAGAAGAAATCATGAATTTGCGGGAAAGTGGTTTGCAGGAAAACGGCCTATCGGAAAACGATCAGCAAGGAGATACTTTTCAGCAAGGCAAGATACAGGGAAAAAATCCTCAGGAAAGTCAGAGACAGGAAAACAACAACCAGAAAGTGATCTTTCGCGTAGTCCGCCTTCCGGAAAATGGCGGTCTCGGGAAAGCGCTGAACGAAGGACTCAAGTATTGCTCCTGCGAGTGGATCGCACGGATGGATACGGATGATCTTTCGGTGCTGGACCGATGCGAGAAACAGCTGAAATTTCTGGAAGAACATCCGGAGGTCGACGCGGTGAGCGGAACGATCGCGGAGTTTCAGGGAGACGCGCTCGATGGAAAAACGGCGGAAACAGCGGTGATCTCCTATAAGACCGTACCGGAAACACAGAAAGAGATAGCCGCCTACATCAAGCAGAGAAATCCGATCAACCATCCGTGCGTGATGTTCCGGAAATCAAGAGTGGAATCTGCCGGAGGATATCAGCCGTGTCCGTATTTTGAAGACTACGATCTCTGGGTGCGGATGTACAAAGATCATGCGGTGTTTGCAAATCTGCCGGATACACTGCTCTACATGCGGATCAACGGAATGCACCAGCGGCGGGGCGGGCTCCGGTACGCGAAGTGTGTGATCGAGTTCCGTGTAAAAATGTATCGGAATCAGGTCATCACATTCGGAGAATTCCTGCCGATGACGGTAGTACGGGTTCTGGTGAGTCTGATGCCGAATTCGCTGCGGCGGTTTTTGTATGAGAAAAAATTAAGAAAGCAGCAGTAGAAGAGGCGGGAAAGCATTAGCAGGGAAATTGCAAATATAGAGGCATGGAAGTGCCAGGAGAAAACGGAAACTGTTAAGACTCCGGATAGTAATGAGAAATTTGCAATTGCTAAGACGCTGGGTATTACGAAAAGACAAACCAAGAATATAGCTGTTGGAGCGGCGGGATTGTGCGTATGAACTGCTTGCAGATTGCAGGAAATCAAACCAGCGAACACAGCTGTCAGGACGGAAAGAAGCATATAGCAGGTCAGACAATCGTGAGGACATAAAACACTTCGCAAATAAAAAATTACAGACAGGGGCATGTGAACGGAAAACGGATCACAATGCCCCTGTGATGTATCAAAATAAGGAATTTTTAGTTTGGAAAAGTGCAACTGTGAAAAATAGGATGAAAATAACCCATAAATGGATGGAAGACCCATTTACCCAATATTGCGAAAAGCCCCATTAGGTGGTATACTGTAATAAGGACTATTTTGCTTAATTGAACAAACTAAATGAATTGAAGCAAAAATTTTCCGGGATTACAGCACAGCTTTTATCGGATCGATCAGAAAATGGTCAGCGACAGAATGCTAAGGGCAGCTGCAAAGACCGGATGAAGTTACGATTAAGGAATCATAAATGAAATGAATGCTAAAAAGATAAATAACAACTTTGAGCCATATAAGCGCGTGGTAAAATTTGCCGGCTCGGCGATCATCGTGCTCTTGGAACTGGCCGCCTATTATTATGTGTGGATGAACTACTATAACCGAAATATGACAGTGGCCTTCTGGCGGCGCGGAAACTGGCTGATCGCAGGCGAATATCTGATCCTGTCTCTGGTGCTGCACCGGCTGTACGGCGGTCTGAAGGTCGGGATCTATAAATACTGGGCACTTGTATACTCCCATATGCTCTCGATCGTCGGAGTCAATGCCTTTTCGTATGTTCAGGTCGTTCTGTTCGACAAGAAAATGCATAATCCGGCAGCGCTTTTAGGACTCACTGCCCTGGATTTCGTGATGGTCCTGCTCTGGGCACTGGCATTTAAAAAAATCTATGCGGCGATGTTCCCAAAACGGAGACTTCTGTTGATTTACGGAAAGAAACCGATGTTCCACCTTGTGAACAGGATCGATACCCGCGACGATAAATATGAGATCGCGGAAAATATCTCGATCGACACAGGTCTGGAGCGGATCATCAAACAGGCGGAAGATTATGACGGTGTGATCATCGGAGATATCCCGGCGAGAGCGCGAAACCAGCTCATGAAACTCTGCTATGCGAGAAATATCCGCAGCTACACGGTCCCGAAGATCAGCGATATCCTGCTTCGCACTTCGGTAGAACTCAACATCTTCGATTCCCCGCTGTATCTTTCAAGAAATGACGGGGGATTGGCATGGGATCAGGCAGTTGTAAAACGGATCGAAGATATCATCGTTGCGGGGGCGATGCTCCTTGTGACCAGCCCGTTCTTCCTCATTATCGCATTCCTGATCTGGAATACCGATAAAGGACCGATTTTCTATACACAGGAACGCCTGACGAAGGACGGAAAGATCTTCCGGATCTATAAGTTCCGGACGATGATCGTTGATGCGGAAAAGAAAAGCGGACCGGTAAAAGCGGGAGAAAAAGATCCCCGTATTCTTCCGGTCGGACGGTTCTTACGCGCAACGCGTATGGACGAGCTTCCGCAGCTGTTAAATATCCTCAAAGGCGATATGAGCCTGGTAGGACCGAGACCGGAACGGCCGGAGCTCGCGAAAGTTATCACAAAAAATATCCCGGAGTTCGAGTACCGTTTGAAAGTAAAGGCAGGACTCACCGGATATGCACAGGTGCATGGACGTTACTGCACGACCAGCTACGACAAATTGAAACTGGATCTGACCTATATCCGAAATTACTCGATCTGGCTTGACTTAAAGCTGATCCTTATGACACCGAAGGTCCTTCTCATGAAGGAATCTACGGATGGTTTCGAGGAAGGTCTTTGGGAGGATCCGGCTTTAAAAGAATAGAATGGACAAAAAGATGGGAAAAATATTAACAGTAGTCGTTCCGACTTACAACGCGGAAAAATATCTCAGAGACAATCTGGAATCCTTTAAAATTCCGGAGCTGATGGAAGAACTTGAGATCCTGATCGTCAATGACGGATCTACGGACCATTCCCTTGAGATCGCTGAGGAATATGTCCGGCAGTATCCGGATACCTACCGCGTGATCACAAAAGAAAACGGCGGACATGGCTCCGGGATCAACTGCGGGATCGCAAATGCGCGGGGAACGTATTTTAAAGTGGTCGACGCCGATGACTGGGTCGGCGAAAAAGCCTTTTGTGATCTGGTCCGGACCTTAAAGACAAGCAACGCAGATGTTGTCTATTCCGGATTCTTATGGACTTACGACAATGGCGAGGCCGACAAGACGAAATTCCAGACAAAAGCAGAGATCACGATCCCGTTTGAGGGAGTGGAATACCAGAAAACGTACTCGTTTGATTCGATCGCGGACAAGCTCTATATGAAGATGCATAACATGACGATCAGAACAGAAATTCTCCGCGAAAATCAGATCCACATTGATGAGCACTGTTACTACGTCGATACCGAGTACATCACTTATCCGATCCCGTATGTAAAGACGATCTGCTTTGTAGATGGATTTGTCTATTACTATCGCCTTGGACGGGCGGGACAGAGCGTCGGACTTGAGAAGATGCAGAAGAATGAGGAGAATTACAACAAGGTACTGGAATCGCTGCTGAAATTTTACCGCCAACTTGGTAATCAGGTTCCGTGTACGGAAATCAAAAAACAGTACATTGCAAGACTGATCGCCCGCGTCATTGCCGGAAAATTCAAGATCATGCTCAGCTTTTCACCATCTGCAAAGAAAAAACAGCAGATTAGGCAGTATGATCAGAATCTGAAAACTCAATACCGGGACATCTACGACAGCAATATCAACAAGGCAGTCTCACTGCTGAGAAAAACACAGTATCATACATATTATCTGGTAAATCTGATGGTCAGGAGCATGTGCAGATAGAAAATATGCAAAGAGGTTTTTATGGACAAAATCATATCGTTTATCATACCATCCTATAATGTGGAACAATATCTGGAAAAATGTCTCTCGTCCTTTTTGAATCCGCAGGCAATCGAACAGATGGAAGTAATCATTGTGGATGATGGATCGAAAGACCGGACCGCCCGGATCGCCGGAGACTATGTAAAACAATATCCGGAGCTGTTTCGCCTGATCTCAAAGGAAAACGGCGGACATGGTTCCGCAATCAATGCGGGAACGGCAGCAGCTGTCGGGCGATACCTGAAGGTGATCGATGCGGATGACTGGGTAGTCACAGAAAACTTAAAGGAGTTTGTCGACAAGCTGGCAGCATGCACAGCGGACGTCGTTTTAAATCCATATCACCAGGTCGATATGAAGACAGGAGAAAAAACGGTCTGGAAAATGTTCCTGGACCGGTATGAAGTGACCTATACATTGGAGGATGTCGTACAAAACTGGAAGAAATTTGACCGTTGTTTTGCATTCCACGGAATCTGCTATAACCGGGAATTTTACCAGAGACACCGCTATGAATTGCCGGAAAAAATCTTCTATGAAGATCATGAATACACAACGATCCCTTGCTCGTATGCGGCAAGCATTTATCCGATCGACCTGTATCTGTATCAGTACCTGGTAGGAAACGCGGAACAGAGCGTATCGGTCACAAACCGATTAAAACGAATGAGCCATGTGGAAAAAGTAACGGAGGATCTGATCCGCCATTATAATGCACATCCGGAATTTTCGGATGCAGCGAAGGAATATATCTACAAAAAAACAGAAGGTGTCATTCTAAGCTATTATGTAGCAGGATGTATCATGAATCCGAATAAAAGAACCGGACGCAGCGATTGTCTTCGGTACAATATAATGATCCGAAATCTGAATCCGGAAATCTGGAACCGCGTCAGCAGGAAGTTCCGGAGTTATCTTTGGATGAACCGATTTGGAATTTCGTATCCGATGTATGAGAAGATGCTGCATTCCGGGGTTTATAATAAATTGAGACATAATCATAAACTCGAAAAAGAAAATGAAGCAAAAACGGAGGAGAATCTGAAATCACGATGAGTAAATTCATAAAAAGGCTGGCAACCTTTCAGCACTATAAGCCGCTGTTATCGCAGCTGGTCATGAAAGATATTAAACTAAAGTACCGGAGAAGCTTCCTCGGATATGTGTGGAGTATCTTAAACCCGTTAATGATCATGGGAATCATGGTACTCGTATTTTCCAATATGTTCCGCTTTGACATTCAGAGCTATCCGGTATATCTGATCGTCGGACAGACAATTTTTAACTTTGTCTCAGAATCAACAAACCAGGCGATGTGGTCGATCACGGGAAATGCGGCACTATTAAAGAAAACATATGTGCCAAAGTATATCTTTACTTTATCGAAAGTGACCAGTTCATTCGTCAACACACTCTTTGCATTAGGCGCAATGCTTCTTGTATTTATTTTTTGCAGAGTTACTTTCAGCTGGAATATGCTTTTTATTCCGGTTATCCTTATTCAGGTATATATCTTTTCACTGGGACTGGGAATGCTTTTAGCAGCAGGAAATGTATTTTTCAGAGATATCCAGTATATATACAGTGCGTTTTTAACTGCATGGATGTATGTTACTCCGATCTTTTATCCGCTCAGTCAGCTCCCTGAAAATTTACAGACAGCGATCAAAACTTTTAATCCGTTATACACCTATATCACCCAGTTCCGGACGATCGTTCTTGATGTAGCCTGCCCGGATATGGGAATGGTTTTATACGGCTTTGTAGTTGCTTTTGTTACGCTGGGAGTTGGTACACTGGCCTTTTTAAAGAGCCAGGATCGTTTTATCCTGTATATTTAATTGAATGAGGACAAAATTATGAATAACGAATATGCAGTGCGCGTTGAACACGCCGTTGTGCGCTTTAATATGGCTTCCGAGCGGATCGACAATCTGAAGGAATACTTTGTAAAACTGGTCCGCAGAGAGCTGATGTTCAAAGAGTTTTTCGCATTGAAAGATGTAAGCTTTGAGGTAAAAAAAGGAGAGGCCTGGGGAATCATCGGTACAAACGGATCTGGAAAATCGACTTTACTGAAGCTGATCTGCGGGATCTTAAAACCGTATAAGGGAAAAGTACTGATCAATGGTTCCATCGCCCCTCTTATCGAGCTCGGAGCCGGATTCGACGGCGATCTTACCGCAAGGGAGAATATCTTCTTAAACGGAGCTGTTCTTGGATACGATAAGCAGTTTATGGAACAGCATTTTGATGAGATCGTTGATTTCGCAGAGCTATGGGATTTCCTTGATATGCCGATCAAGAACTATTCTTCCGGTATGGCGGCCCGTCTTGGCTTTGCGATCGCAACGGTCGTAAGACCGGATATCCTGATCTGCGACGAAGTCCTTTCTGTCGGAGACTATGCGTTCCAGCAGAAGTGTGAGCAGAGAATGAGTGATATGCGAAAGAACGGGACCACGCTTTTGTATGTGTCACATTCCATTGAGTCAGTAAAGAGTGTATGTGATCATGCACTGTGGCTCGATAAAGGAACGGTCAGAATGATCGGGGATGTGGAAACGGTTGGAGATGCCTATATGGAGGCACTGAGCTAAACGAAAGGGTTACTTTTATAAAAAAAGTATCATGGAACAGTTGTGGGAAACATAAAGATTTTAATTTCGTGTCATAAACAGAGCATTGTGCCTGACAGTGAGATCATGCTTCCGATCGAAGTTGGAGCTGATCTGCGCAGCAAGCATATTGAGGGTTATATTCAGGATAATAGCGGTGACAATATTTCTGTAAAAAATAAAATGTACTGTGAATTAACGGCACAATATTGGGCATGGAAGAATCTGGATGCGGATTATTATGGCTTTTTTCATTACAGAAGATATTTGAATTTTTCAGAGAACAAATATTCATTAGATTCATGGCAGAATATCACGGAGGAACGCTTAAACGATACCTGTCTGAAAAAATATAATCTGAACGATGACTGTATCCGAAACCTGGTTGAAACATATGACCTGGTTTTATCGGAAGAAAAAAATGTTGCAAAAATGCCGGACAGAAATGCATCTGTGTATGAGCAATATAAAAATGGAAGATCCTTAAATATCCGGGATCTGGATCTGGTGCGAGATATCATTGCTGCTAAGCATCCGGATTATCTGGATACCTTTGATGAAGTGATGAAAGGCAGGAAAACCTGCCTTTGCAATATGTATATCATGAAAAAAGAGCTTTTTCATGAATACATGAGCTGGCTGTTTGATATCCTTTTTGAGTTTGAGAAGAAAGCCGACATGAGCGAATATACGGTTGAAGGATATCGTACTCCCGGACACCTTGCGGAACGTTTGCTGACCGTGTTCTGTTGGTATACGGAGAGAAAAAAGAATCTCAGAGTAAAAAAGCTCCAGACAATCATCTTCCTGAAAACAGATCAGAAGATGACGTTAGCCCAGGCGAAAAAAACAGCTCCTGCTTTTGATGCAAACAATGTAGCAATTGCGGTTGCCGCGAATGATTATTTTATTCCGTATTGCGCGACATTTTTGAAATCGATGGCAGAGCATAGCAATAGTGATAAGAACTATGATATTCTTTTACTCTCTCAGGACGTTTCAGATATCAACGTAAAGAACGTGAAAAAAATGCTTTCTGCGTGGAAAAATATTTCTCTGCGGGTGCTCGATCCGAGTGTATTGATTGACCAATATACATTCCATATTGAGGGACATTTTAGCAAAGAAACTTACTATCGTCTTGTACTGCCAGAGTTACTGCCGAATTACGATAAAGTTCTTTATCTTGATTCGGATATGATCGCGATGGATGACGTTGCAAAGATTTATGATGAAAATATTGATGGTTATCTCCTGGCAGCGTGCCATGACGCAGATACCGCTGGATTATATAACGGATATCGTAAGGATAAAAAAGAATATACCGATAAGATCCTGAAATTAAAAGAACCCTACCAGTATTTTCAGGCTGGTGTCTTACTTTTAAACCTTGAGGAATTCCGCAAACGATATACAACAAAACAGATTCTGGACTTTGCAGTTTCGGAAAAGTGGCAGCTGCTGGACCAGGATATTTTAAATAAACTGTGTGAAGGCGCTGTCAAATATATTGATATGAGCTGGAATGTTATGGTCGATTTTGCTGGCATAAGAATAAACCAGATCATCGCACTGGCGCCAAGATGGCTGAACGAGATGTACCAAGAAGCCAGAAAAAATCCAAAGATCATTCACTACGCAGGCCCGCAAAAGCCATGGTTTGAACCGGAAATGGATTTTGGAATGCAGTTCTGGGAGTGTGCGAGAGGGACAGCATATTATGAGGTTATGCTGGGACGAATGAATAGAATAACCGGTAAGACCGGAAATAATAATCATAAAAATATATTCCGCGGTGCAGTACAGTGTGTCCTGGATCACGGAATCGTGTATACGATCGGCTATATTCCAAAGAGAATATTTAGAAAAAAAGATAATGCAGCATTTTAGATGTGATATACATCCGTGAGAGGAATTATTACGATGAATAAAGATCCTAATATTAAAATTTATGTGGTATGCCATAAACCGTCATATGTTCCGGAAAATCCATACCTTTATCCGATTCAGGTCGGAACAGCTCTTTCCGGAAGCAAACTGGAAGGAATGATTCATGACAATGAGGGCGATAATATTTCAGATCGGAATAAAACATATTGTGAGTTAACGGCTCAGTACTGGGCATGGAAAAATGATGACGCAGATTATTATGGATTTTTCCACTATCGCAGATACTTTGCATTTGATCCATCTATTACGTGTGATGATGGATGGGGGAATATTGTATATGACCGAATCAGTGATGAAGTGATCAAGGAAATCAAACTTGATCCGGTCAGCATGAAAAAAATGATTACTCAGTATGATGTAATTTCTGTAAAGGGCAGACTATATCCTCAGATGCAGGATGAAGAGTTTCCGATGGATGTCTATCATGAGTATGGTGTAGCTCCGTTCCAGCATAGAAAAGATTTGGATCTTACATTAAAAATCTTAAAACAAAAATATCCGGAATTTGTGGAGACTGCTGATGAATACATGAAATCCAATGTTGCCCATGAATGCAATATGTTTATCATGAAAAAAGATATTTATCAGAAATACTGTGCATGGCTGTTTGATATTTTATTTGAAGCAGAAAAGCAGATCGATACAACATGGTATAGTGTAGAAGAATACCGTGTGATGGGATATCTTGCAGAACGTCTTTGTGGCATTTACTATTTATATTTGAAAAAACAGGAAGGCATCAAAACATTTGAACTTCCGAAAACATTGTTCCAGGATACTGCCCCGCACGCTGTTTTAGAGCCGGTTTATAAAGAGGCAGTTCCGGTTGTTTTATCCGCAAATAACCGGTTTTCCCCGTATCTGGATATTATGATCCGTTCTATGATCGCAAATGCGTCAGAGAAAAGAAACTACGATATTATCATCTTATATAATGATATTTCTGAGCGGAATCAGCGGTTGATCAAATCTGCTGCAAACGGAAAGGCAAATATTTCCATCCGGTTTGCACGAGTGTGTGAATATTTCGATGCTGGAAAATTATTTGTCGACCAGCACTTATCAGTGGAAACATATTATCGACTTATCATTCCGGAGATCATGCCGAATTATCATAAGATCCTGTATCTGGACTGCGACATGGTTGCCGACCAGGATGTTGCGGAACTCTATGATCTGGACTTAAAGGGAGCAATTATTGGTGCAGCAAAGGACATTGATGTTGCCGGACAGTTAAACTTAAATCAGAATAACTGGCAGACTTATGCGACTGAGACATTAGGTCTGGATAGTCCATACGATTATTTCCAGGCGGGAGTGCTGATCCTGGATCTTGATGGCCTTAGAAAGACGGCATCATCCCAGAAGATGATCAAGCTGGCGCTCTCCCAGTCATTCCGGTGTCACGATCAGGATGTTTTAAATATTATCTGTAGAAACAAGGTTACATATATTCCGCAGCAGTGGAATACATTAATGGACTGGCAGGAGCCGGGACGCAGCCGTATGCAGATCCTTAAGATGGCACCAAGAAAACTCTTTGAGGAATATTCCGCAGCCCGTAAACATCCGTATCTGATCCATTACGCAGGATATCAGAAACCATGGGATGTTGTGGACTGTGATTTCGCAGAATACTTCTGGAAATATGCGAAACTGTCACCGTATTATCCGATGCTGCTGCGGAGAATTCGTAGATGTTTTGATGATGAAGCAAACACACCAGTTGTTTCCTGCGAGCCAGAGGTTCGTTACATTCCTAAGAAATCCAGAATGTGGGGAATCGTAGATGTTATTTTGCCTTACCATAGTGGACGGAGAGAATGGATTAAGAAGGTTTATTGGAGCTTGAAAAAATAAAGAAGATAAAGTTATCCTATAGATGAACTTTTATTTTCTGTACTATAAATGAGCAAATACCGAAAAGTGCACAAAAATTTTAACTTATTGTGCACGTAACATGGACATTGGTCCGCTTAATATTCTTTATGTCTGCATGTGATAGACTTAATAGTGCAGTTTTTCAAATTCGCTCATTTATAGTTCTGTAATTAAAATTAGCATACTAAATGTCCAGTATGTATTCTGTGGAGATTAAAATGGAAAACATTCCCAAGATATCAATTATTGTTCCTGTATTTAATGTTGAACAATACCTTTCTAAATGTCTTGATAGTTTAATTAATCAAACATTACATGAAATTGAGATTATTTGTGTTGATGATTGTTCAACTGATGGAAGTTTAAAAATACTTCAAAATTATGCAAAAAGAGATTCACGTGTATGCGTTTTTCACTTGAAACAAAATTTTGGCACGAGTTATGCACGTAAAGTAGGTGTATCTTCTGCTAGAGGATCTTACATTATGTTTTGCGATGCAGATGATGCTTTTGTATCTGAGGCATGTGAACATGTATGTAAAGAGATGGAGAGGGATCCAGTTGACATTTTGCAATTTGAGACGGATATTATCTTTTGGGGTACGCATTCTTTACAAGGGAAAAAAGGACTTTCAGATGTTTTAAAGCCGTATTATAAACACTATTCGGGAGATTTATGTGCCGCATGCTTTAAGGAACAAAAATGGAAATTTACATTATGGAATAAAGCGTATAATGCAGACATATGCAAAAAAGCTTATGCAGAGATTGAAGATACATATATTATTGTTTCAGAAGATTTATATGCCTTTTTTTTCATAAGCTTTTATTCGACAACATATCGTGGCATTCATGACAAGTTATACATTTATAATTTTGGAATTGGAATCACAAATTCTTCTAGACTTGACTTTACTCAGTTTGAAAAACATGTAACAAAATTAAAGGTTTCAGAAGCATTAACTGAGTTTTCATGTAAAAAAGGACTTGATAAAAAACATATAGAATTGATTAGGACGATAAAAAATAATATTATTACTGACTTACTTTACCAATGGTACAATTACTTATCGTTATCGGATTCAAAGCTTGGCTATGATCTACTTCTGAAAAAACTTGGAGCAAGTACGGTAGTTTCAGAACTGGCAAAAGTACATTGGAATGACAGTCCTCAATTATTAGATAGACTAGTTACAAGAGAACGTAATATTTTACCAGGGAAAAGGGTAAAGTGCATAGGAATATATTATCATAGAATGCGCAATGGTGGAGTTGAAAAAGTTCTTTCAAAATTATTATTCGTATGGAAGAGCATGGGGTATGATCTCATACTTTTCACCGATGAAAAAGCGACGGATGACGATTATCCAATACCCACCGATATCATTAGGATTGTATTGCCTAAATTTTCTGAATATCAAGCAGCTAAGTATAAAAAAAGAGCGCGTTATTGGGAGGCAATGATAAAGAAATATGATATTGATACAATCTTGTATCATTCATGCACTTCTATTACTTTATTATGGGATACTTGCCTAATAAAAGGACTTGGGTGTAATCTAGTAGTTGAGACGCATTCGATGTTTTGCGGTTCTATGTGGTATGATGCTAGATTTTCAAGCTATCTTCCACGTATATATAGAATGGTTGACCGAGTGGTAGCATTATCTGAAATTGATGTATCATTTTGGAACAATTATGCACCAACATATTATATTCCTAATCCATTAGATGCTATTTCAGAAACAGAAATATCTGATTGTACTTCAAAAAACATTGTTTGGGTAGGACGATTAGCTGAAGAAAAAAGACCATATGATATATTAGAAGCGTTCTCTATTGTGATTAAATCTGTTCCAAATGCTACGTTGACTATGATTGGAGATGGTGACACTCCAGAATGGATGGAAGGATTACAGAATTATGCAGTTCAACATCGAATAGATCAGGCTGTACATTTTTGCGGATATGAATTGGAGACAGGGTCATATTATAAAAATGCATCAATACTTGCAATGACATCTCTTTGCGAAAGCTTTTCCATGGTATTGGCAGAAGGAAAAGGACATGGACTTCCAACAGTTATGTATGAGCTCCCTAACCTTGAATTGACGAGAGACAAAAAAGGTATAATATCAATTCCACAAGGAGATGTCCTGGCACTTGCAAATGGAATGATTTTACTATTAAAAGATGAAAATTTAAGGCAGACTATGGGAAGAGAGGCTCGTGATAGTTTAAAAGAATTTCTTACGTTTGATGTTAGATCTGCATGGAAAAAATTATTTGATAGTTTTATTGATCCACCCAAATATCGTCCAGATGAAAACTCGGTACTAATGTTAGATATGCTATTTGAAAACGTAATTCGGGGAATAGATAAAATACAGTCATGTTCAAAAAATTACACTTGCACTAATATTAATCCACAATATGAAGAAGTACTGAATCGACATGAAGAAGTAGTAAATCGACATGAAGAAGTAGTAAATCGACATGAAG